>Ga0210049_1003410_pt1 | contig 14306 bp, 15 predicted proteins | sample CryGeyCG2014_300_2_FD_183964 | JGI IMG/M metagenome (GOLD analysis project Ga0210049, IMG submission 183964) | Groundwater microbial communities from aquifer - Crystal Geyser CG06_land_8/20/14_3.00 (SPAdes) (version 2) | ecosystem: Environmental > Aquatic > Deep subsurface > Groundwater | place...
CGCTGGACAGCCGGGAATTCCATGAAAACAGGCTGCAGTTAATTAGACACTTAATCAATAATATTGAAATTTGGAATGTTTCAAGTGGTAATTTAAACGAGATTTGCGAGACGATTCGTGCCTCAATGTCACAATAAAATTATAGGGCAAGAAGTCAAACTAAGAAGGTTTAGTCAACTTCTCCGAGATATTTTGTCTCCCCTGAAAAGTCACTTTTATAGTCTTCAATAATTAGTTTAACTAATTTTTTTGGCCTAACGTCAAGACCTTCTAACTTACTAAGATCAACCCAGGTTTGCCAGTGATTATCACCAAATTCTGGATCTTTTAATCCTTCAAGTTCATCAAACTTATCAATATCACCTAAAACATACAATTCCATGCTATGCTCATTCTTTTCTAATTTAATATAATCTCGGACATAAAGTATTTTTTGGAAGTTAAACTTTGCTCCACTACATTCTTCTGCTACTTCCCGAACACAAGCCTGAAGAAGGGTTTCTCCGAATTCCATCCTGCCACCGATAAAAAAGTGAAAATTCTCGTCTTTGACAAAAGAAAGAAGAATCTTTTCGTTTTTGATAACTATCAACCTTACTCTCACTTTTATTTTTCTGTCGTCCATATAGCAATTATACAAATATTTTATACAAATTTCACTTTTCGTAATTGTTTAGACTTACGGATACAATTTTGTCATTGCGAGGTTGAAGGTTGAAGTATCACTTTACTGCCCGAAAATAGCGTATCAATATTCTAAACAATTACCCTTTTTCAAATTTAAGCGGTGCAATTTTTCGCAAGGCGAGACTCATGTAATTTGTGCTATGCGAAAAGCGGAGGCGGCTGCGACGATTCCCTTTCCCCTTAAACCTTTACCCTGCTAATTGCGAAGCAATTTTGTGGGGCCTTTTCCTCGCCGCAGCCGCCGACGCTATGATTTGTTAGTGATTTTTGATAAAATAAGTTCGAGCTTTTTGATAAAAGGAGCGGGATACGGGAGTCGAACCCGTCTTGTCTGCTTGGAAAGCAGAAGTTGAACCGCTCAACTAATCCCGCAACGTAAAATTTGCTTTGCAAATTAACGTTGCAAAAACGTTTAAATTTTTCTCAAAAATTTATTACGTTTCGCATTTTGGTCGGGGAGAGAGGAGTCGCACCTCCCACCTTTCGGTCCCAAACCGAACGTTCTACTGATGAACTACTCCCCGGTGCCGAGAGAGGGAGTCGAACCCTCACGTCCTTACGGACACAAGATTTTAAGTCTTGCGTGTATACCATTTCACCACCCCGGCTAAAAAGTTTAATTATTTTCTATTCGAAAATAATGTGTTTACTCCATTTTAGCCTTACGGGCTAAAAGGATCTTCGGTCTTGCCTTTGGCAACACCTCGACATTCCACCACTCGGCCAATATGCCTATTTTATCAAAATTGGCCAAACTTAGCGACTATTTTTTTAACTTCCTCATAATTTTTGGTTTTCATCAGCTCAATTTTTAGCTGCTTGCAGTTCTTAAAGTTTTTTGGGTACCAGCCGAAATGTTTATATGCGGTCACAAATCTTTTTGGTTCATAAAAATCTTCCACGTATTTGGCGTGTTTTAAAATGGTTTTCAGGATTTCTTCTTTTGTGGGGGAATAATTTTCCAAAAAGACCCAGGGGTTTCCCAGCGTGGCTTGCCCGATCAAAACTCCATCTAAATTGTATTTTTGACATTTTTCTTTGGCTTCTATGGTTGATTTATTTCCCCCATTGCCCAAACAGATAATATTTTTTTCTTTTAAAATTTTTGCCGCTTCGGCAATTGCTTCCCAGTCAACATCTCCGCTGTGACCGCTTTTAAGAAGCCTTCCATGAACGGTGATCTCATGCAGAGGAAAACCGGACAGAAAATTTATCCAATCCGAGATTATATTATTTTTAATACCGATTCTGGTTTTAATCGATAAAGAAATGTTTTTTTTAGCATCATTGATCGCTTTCAGTGAGGAAAGAATAATTTTTTCGGCCAGTTTGTAATTGCCGATCAAAGCGCCTCCCCCGCCCTTGCCTAAAACGGACCTTGTCGGACAACCCATATTTAGATCAATTCCGTCAAAGTTCTTTTTGGTAATTTGTGAGATTGTTTTATAAAACGCTTCCGGGGTATAGCCAAAAATTTGGGTGACTATCGGGTGTTGATTTTCTTCAAAATACAGAGTTTTTTCGAATGCGGATGGATTTCTGATAAAACCTTCAGCGGAAACAAATTCGGTGTATAAAACGTCCGGTTTGGCAACTTCAGATTGAATTTTTCTCATCGGAAAATCGGTAACTCCGTCCATGGGAGCAAGACCAATTATTGGTTTTTTAAGTTTTTGCCAAAAATTATCCATCTAATGTAGCTAATTTTATTCTTTTCTGATAAAATTTTCACTAAGGTTGGCCCTGATGCTGGAATTGGTAGACCCGCCTTCTTGCCGAGGTGGCGGAATGGTAGACGCGCACGGTTCAGAACCGTGTCCGAATAGGGTGGGGGTTCAACTCCCCCTCTCGGCACTCAATTCGGCGGGCAGGCAGCCACGCTTCAGAAGCGTGTGTCCGTGAGGGCGTGGGAGTTCAAATCTCCCTCAGGGCACAAAGGGAGGTTTCCCCCGTTGGGGGCAGGGAGTCCTCATAACAAATTTACGAAAATGAGAAAAAAATTGTTATTTAAGATTCTCCCGACAGTTGTTTTAGTCTTCTCCTTATTATTAAATTTCTTTCTTCTGTCAAAAAATTTGGGAAAGAAATATATTGACAGCGGAGTTTACATCCGTGATGTAATTGATGGCGACACTTTGGTGACCGAGACAGGTTCAAGAATAAGATTATTAAGGGGCGATGCCCCGGAAATTCAATTCTGCATGGGGAAGGAAGCAAAAGACAGACTTTATGAGCTGACTGTAGGCAAAAGGGTTATTTTAAAGGACCAGTCTGGCGATAATTTTGGCAGAATACTTGCTTTAGCATATGTTGGAGATGACTTAATAAATGAAATTCTGATTCGCGAGGGATTATTAAGATACGAAGGCGGAAGCAGTTCAGAAAAAGAAAGATTACAGACTGCAGCCGACATAGCCAGGAAAAACAAATCAGGAATATATAGTTCAAAATGCAGACAAACAGAAAATTTAGATAATCCTAAATGTGTAATTAAAGGAAATATTGATAAATCAAGCGGAAAGAAAACTTATCACTTCCCTGGTTGTTCCGGATACGAAAATAAGGTAGTAGTAGAAAAAGATATCGGCGAAAGCTGGTTTTGCAGTGAGAAAGAGGCAAAAGCGGCAGGTTTTGAAAAATCACAAAATTGCTACAATAAAACCTTTAAACAAAACTAAAGGATTTTGAGAAAGGAATAGAGGAAAAGTGTAGAATACTTTTCAATTTTAGGTTAAAATATGGGGAAAATGTGGGCGTGGCCTGCCCGCCAGTGCTTAAGCCACCAGGCTTTGGCAGGCGGGCCTGCCCGAAATGCCTTGCCGGGATGGCGGAATTGGTATACGCGTATGCCTAAGGAGCATATGGTGTAAACCTTGGGGGTTCGAGTCCCCCTCTCGGCACCAGTAAGATTTCATGCTTTATTTAATTTTTCTTCGATAGTTTCTAAGTTACTTGATAAAAGGTCAAATTCCCCTGGAGGGATTAAGGCTAATTTAATAATTGCCAGATCGGAGAGATCTTGAAATTTTGGTTCTGTCTCTCTTTCATCTTGTAAAAATTCTTCAAGGGTTTTTTCTATTTCTTCCGCTTGTAATTCAAAAAGGAGCTTTTTCATCCTAAAAGTCTCTCTAAATAATCTTTTGAAAATCCTCCTTTCTCCTCGCTTACAAGTGGATGGAAGTGACAATGTGTAATGGGTTTGGAATAAAAAAGTCTTCCGTACGTTTTTAATCCAAGGGTGAGTTCAAGAAATCGCGGATCTTTTCCTATGGGAGCAAGAATTCTTCCTCCTTCAACAAGTTGTTCAACTAAAGCTGGAGGAAAATCTCTACAAGCAGCCGTGATGATAATAGCATCGAAAGGAGAGGCTTCAGGAATTCCCAAGGCTCCATCTCCAATAACCACCTGAACATTATCAATATTTAATTTTTTTAATCTCTTTGAGGCTTTTTGGGCAAGATTTTGATTGTATTCCATCGTATAAACTTCTCGGGCACATTTTGAAAGAAGAGCGGCTCCATAACCTGAGGCAGTACCGATCTCTAAAACTTTTTCCCGCCCTGTAAGATGAAGATTCTCCATCATTTGGGCAACTAGAACGGGTTCGGAGATAGATGAACCTTCACCAAGATCAATGGTCCTATTTTTATAAGCAAAATTTCTTCCCACTTCACTTTCAATAAAATCTGCTCTATCGATGGACCTGAAAGCCTCAAAAACAAGATCGTCATTAATAGAACGTCTAATTAATTCAATAAATCTTTCTCTTTCCATTGACGACAATATATATCATTTTTTATCTTTCAAGTCAAAAAAATGGACGTTTTTGCTCATTGTTCTGTATAATTTCCATGTGGACATTTCAGCTTTTATTACCTTTTCGGTTGAGTTTGTTTTGTTCACTCTCATCTTTTTGTTTTTAAACACGCCGGCGGCCAAAAAAATCTGCCAACGAAAGAAAAGTTATCTGGTTTTAATTACTGGTATCCTATTTGCACAAATTGTCGCGATACTTTTCATTAAAAATGAAGTTGGAGATGTTTTTCTTTTTTCTAAAGCAGGACACTACTTAAGATTGAAACTTGATTTTTATGAGTTTGACTCAACACACAGCCAATTTCCTTTTTTTCCTTTTTTAATTTATTTTCATGCGCTTGGAAATTTTTTGGCAGAAAATATTGGCTTTTTCACTTTCTCTTTTTACCTTAAGCTTTTACTTCTGTTACCCTGCGTTTACCTTTTGAGTTATCAAATTAACAGAAACCTTTCTTCTTTACCAATTGAGTCTAAGAGAGTTGCTCAACTGCAATTTTTGGCATCCCCTCTCACTTATGCCATAATTTTGTTTCACGGACAAGTAGATGTTGTCCTTCTTGTATTTTTCGTTTTCTCCGTCAAATTTTTACTCCGTCACGAGAGATCTTACCAAAACCTTTTAATCGGATCATTTTTTTTTGCTTGTTCTATCTTAGCGAAAACCTGGTCAATTATTTTCTTTCCGGTTCTTATGAAATTTCAAAAAAACATTACCAAAACAACCATACTGATAATTATCACTATCCTTTTATTGGCCGCCGATATTTATCTTTATACAGTTACGGTTTATTACACCAAACTGTCTAACGTTTTGCCAGCCTTAATAAAACCCGGGGGTCCAGTGGGCATCTGGGGAGTAACTTATATTCTCTCATCTTTACCAAAGGTAATTAACTGGGTTGCTTTTCATAATCTTCTTATATTTGCTTCTATGTTGGGCATATTCATAATATTAATTTTAAAGAAGAATTCCACTTTTTGGCAAAGCTGTTTCTTGCTCATTCTCGGAGTTTATCTCGTTATCCCCAATTGGGGCTTTCAATACCTTTTTTGGATTTGGCCATTTTTATTTATGATTTACGATTTTCTTAGAAAAAGAGATTTTTTGATTTTCAATTTGATTTCATCCATTTATTTATTTATGAATTATGGAAATATTGCGTTTGGAAAACAAATTATTCCCGTTAAACCGATTTTGTTAACCGGTCTGTTCTTGTGGCTGTTTATTTTTTACTGGTTTGTTAAACAACTTAAAACATTTTCTGTTCAAAAAGAGAAACAGTGATAAACTTCTGTATCATTTTTAAAACGGTTAGGGTTGGTACATAATGTTAATATTCGTTATAATATATGAAATCTTTTTTTTTACGGCCAATTAGCTTTAGTTGGTAGACCGGCCCGACATGCTTGGACCTGTAGCTCATCGGTAGAGCGCTCGGTTTACATCCGAGAGGTGGAAGGATCATCACCTTCCAGGTCCACATAGCGGCGGGCAGGTGTCCGTGGGGGTCAGGGGTTCAAGTCCCTTGGCGGTCACAGTCAATTTACAATTTACAATTTACAATTTATAATTACCCTTGTTTGCCGAGGTAGCCAAGTTGGTCACGGCGGGGCTCTGAAAAAGCTCAGATCGCAGTTCGATTCTGCGCCTCGGCACCAATGCGGCGGTAATTCAGTGGTAGAATGCCTCCTTGCCAAGGAGAATGTCACGGGTTCGAGTCCCGTTCGCCGCTCCAAAGCTCCCGAAAGGGAGATTTTTTGTTATAATCAATTTAGTTTTATTGCCCGGTCGTCTAATGGTAGGACCCGAGACTTTGGATCTCGTTATTCAGGTTCGAATCCTGGCTGGGCAGCAAATTAGCCTCAAAATAATTCTGGTATAATTAAAATTGATGAAAAGGAAATTAATTTTATTTCTTAAAATTGTTGCATTAGCCTTTCTTTCTTTATCGTGGTTTTTGCTCATTCAGGGAGAATATGAAATGATAATAAAACCAGGGTTACAAAACGATTTCCCAGTTATTAAGGGACTTCCTGCTGTTTATTTTTTAGGCGCTATTATATTAATAATTAGTGTTTTAATTTTTATATTATTAATTCCAATTCTCAAAAAGTTAAAATATTTTGATACCCGGAACCATTAATGAATTAATATTTGTCATAAAATAGGTTCTAACTTTGTCCACGGTTCGCAGCCAGTAAGAAGAAGAAAGCCGCGAATAGTTAGCGCTTGCCGCGCCCGCCTCCGCGGCAAGGCTGGCAAGTCCGCCTTTTTTGAAACTTGCGGACAGTCGCCGGAAAAAGAAGAAAGAAAAAACGCAAAAATTTTAAAGAATTAGAATCTGCTTCCTCGTCTGAAAGATTGTTGTTGATTGTATACCTCATCAATTTTATCTTTTACGCCACTAAAAAACCTAAATAATTTTTCGTATTCTCCGTGCTCCATTGTTTCCTTTCTGCTTTCCAGAATGGTTAATACTTGAGAACCGGATAACGGGATTTGATATCTCAAGTGTTCGTAAGCGTCTGCTCTCCTTTTTTGTGGATTCAGTAACATTTTTCTAAATGCTTTTTTATATTCCTCCATATTAACTCGCCAGCAATACCCTGATGGATTCAACCAATATTCGACTGCATCTTTACCGTAGCCATCTTTAATTGTTACACGGCTTATTTCTGAAGTTTTGGGATCGTATTCAATTTTTGGACTTTTCCTTCTAGTGTCTGCAAGTCTATATCTCTCTAAAATCTGTTGAGCTTGTGCTTCGCTGATGTCGCCACGCTCTTTAAAATGAGCCACTACTTTCTCTATTTCCTGTAGTGCCGGAAAAAATGTGTCAATTTTATAATCGTAAGCACTAAAAGAAAACTCCGGATTTTCGCTCCCCAAATTATATCTGTTTCCTCTGTAATGAGCCCAAACACTGTTTTCTGCAATTTCAAACTTTTCTTGTTCATAAGGCTCCTGAATCTGTATTTCGACAAGCGGCAAATTTAGTCTTCTTGCATGCTGTCTCATTTTTTCTGCAATCACCGGATCGGTTAGTTGGCCACGTTTATCTACTTTGATAAAAAAGCCTTTTAGTCTTAAAGTTGCACCGCCTTCTGATTTAGCAAAAGCGACAACTTCATTATAGATTCCGTCGGAAGTAGATCGAAGTAATTGTTCTCCGGAGAGTCGCAATTGACCTTGAGCTTGTCTTTTTAAAAGTTCTTTAGATGAACTATGCACACCCGCATCAGGTGGAGAAGTAATAACAATGTTTTCTTCAGGGGCTTCAACAATGATTCCTCCTCCCCCCCAAGTGTCGGTATGTTCCTGATCAATTAAAGACATGCTAAGTGAGACTCTTTCGCCAAGCTTTTCAGGTTGGTCAAACAAATTTATGGATTGATCTCCTTGTGATTTATCGACTTTGTAGGTACCGGATATTTCCGCTGATATTGCAACTAATGGTTGCGAGTGGGTAGCAAAAGGATTAAAGGCGTGAACTAAGTAGCGGAATTTTTTAGGATTGTGTTCTTTGGGATCAGTAACTTCGCCCCAAATTTTTATCTCGGGTTCTTTTTCCGGTTGCTGCGGATTTACTCCATCAAAATTTATTGGAGGTTTTTGTTCAAATTGGTCAGACATAGTATAATCTTATGCTGATTAATCTTTTGTTGTCATTTTATCAAATTTTAGAATTTTGTTAAAGGTCGGCGAAGCTGGGCAAAAATCGCGCACGCAAAAAATAGCCCCGCACCAGACGATGCGGGATAAACTCCAGCGCGGCGGGTCCTTCGACAAGCTCAGGATAAATGGGCACATTCAACAAGCTCAGTGTAAAGGCGCCGCGCCGGCCTGTCCCGAGCGAAGTCGAGGGAAGCAAGCGAGCCGAGCGGAGCTAGGCGAGCTAACACATTGAAGTTCGACATTTTTTGTAAACGGCCAGCCAACCAATAGCTTTCTATCGGTAAACGTTATAAACCACCGGATGGGTTAAAAAAATAGCTGGGGATTCTTCCGCCAAAAATCTTTGAAAATCATAATAAATGTCTTTACGGGCTTGAATATCCATCGTTTTCCGGCCGTCTTCAAGCAGTTTGTCGATTCTGGGGTTTTTTAAATTGGTGATGTTGCCCGCTTGGGTGGTATGCCAGAAATAATATTGGTCCGGTTCAAGCGGAACTTCTCTGGCGATGAGAAGGGCTTCAAAATCCGTTGGTAAATAAGTGGTAATTTTAATTTCTGAGCCAATTCCCAGTTTTTTCCACGACTGCTTGATTAACTGAGCCGTTTTTTCGTATTGGGGAAAAGTGGTAAGAGTGATTTTGAATGAAGAAAGAGTCTCTTTGTCTTTTTCCAACAAGCCGGCGGCTCTTGCCAAGTCTTGTTCATAGGGTTTTATATCCGGATTATAAGCCCACGAAAGAGGATTGATTGAACCGATAGCTCTGGTCTCGCCTTTTTCTTTCGGAATGGCATAAGCAAGGGCTTGCCTGAACGATTTCACTTCAAGAAACGGTTTCGAATTGTTTAAAAAAAGAGCCAGATATATGTCTTTTTTTAATTCTTGGTCGTGTTTGGTATTTTTTCCCAAAAAAAGGCCGTCTAAATCAAACAAATTTTCAATCCGGTTAATTTCACCCAAATTAAAAGCGGTTTTTAAATCATTTTCCGAATTGTAAAATTTATACGTTTTATTTGGAAGAGTTTTATCTGTCTTATCAGACGGAACCAGACTGATACTTTTGATATAGTTGCCTTTTTTGGTAATTTTCCTGACTTTATATTTTCCTAAACCAATCAGCCCTTTTTTAAAAACGGGTTTTGAAACGACCGACAAAAAAGGAGAAAAGGGCTCTTTTAATTTAAAAATCAGTTCGTTCCCTTCAAGGCTGAAAACAACATCGTTAAAATTGTAATTGATATCGCCCGGAACCAGCTTATAACCGTCATGCCAAAAAATATCCTGCTCTCTCAATTTAAATTTATAGATTTTACCCTCTTCTTCGATTTGCCAGCTTTCGGAAAGCAGGGGCAGTATTTCTCCCTTTTCGGAAATTTGGGTTAAACCGAAAGATAAATTTTCAAGAACCTCCGGGGGAATTTCATTTACGGTGTATTGACCGACTTTGCCGATTTTTATTTGTTGCCTTTGTTTGGGGATTAATTTAAACAAATATGGAAACAAAAAATAAAAGAATACTCCGATAAACAACCCGATGATTATATTTTTTAATTGTTTTTTAAAAATGGCGGAGATAAACCTCAAAGAAAAACGTATTTTTTTATAAAAAGACATTTCTTTATTTCTTTTTTTTGCGTTAACTAGTTAACCGCCAGTAGGAAAACCGAAGAGATGAAAAATAAAACCGCAATCAAAATGGTGATATTGAAAACCGCCTTCTCTACTCCCCTTTTGGTTGAATAAATCTGTGATCCGCCCATCAAAGAGCTGCTGATACCGGAACCCTTTGACTGAACGACAATCAGAAAAATCAAGAATAAAGACAAAATTATTTGGATTACCAACAAAATATTTTTAGTCATTTTTACTTAACCAGCCAGGTAATAATACCGGGAATCAATTCCAGCATGAATGATACCAAAAAAAGCGACCAAAAGAAAGCCAGCCTGATGGTGGGTATGGTAAAACCGGCAAAAGAAAATCCGGGAAAAGTAAAACCTGTAATTTTAAATTCAGGGACAAAAAGGGTGACTAAAAAAAGGATGATAAGATTAATCACCCAACGGAATGCTCCTAAACTTAAAAAATTAATCGGCGTCATTAAAATATTTAAGATCGGCTTGACCAGCAGGTTTAAAACCGCCAGGAAAAAGGCGGCCCAAAATAAGATTAAAAGATTTTCGGAATAATCAATTCCGCCGATAAATTTAGAAATAAGAAACAAAGAAAAGAAATTGACAATAATTGTTCTTAAAAATTTTTTCATTTATGTTAATGGTTTATCTTTACTTTTTATTGATTTTAAAATCATTATAATCATTATTGAGACAAAAATTCCACTGATTACCCCCGCTCTTAAACCTAAAGAAATCACTTTTTGCTCAAACTCAATTTTTTGATTATTGAATGATAATAAAGAAACTAAAGAATAGTCAAAAAAATTTTCTTTCGGTTTGATGGTTGATTTTATTTCGCTGATTGAAAAAGGGGGCAAAACTTCAAAATAAAATTCGTAAGGGAAATACGGAGGTTTGTCCAGAAAAAACGATTGTTTATATTGAGCGTATCCAGAGTTATTTTTAATCTTAATATTAACCGGACTTGATTTAAGGGAGAATAATTTTTGGGGGCTGAGCCTTAAAATGGAGTAATCCGGTTGTCTTTCAATTGAAAAATCCTCTCCAAACGAAACATTTACCTGTTTTTTGAAAACATTCTCCTTATAAGATCCGGCCGGATAAGGAACAAAACTGCTATCGCCGTGAATCACAAAAACAAAATGATTCATGTCAAAACTGTTGAAATAATCAAGACCGGAAGTTTTTTCAAAGGTTGGGTCGACGGAAACCCAATCGCCCTTTTCCCTGTCAAAATATTCAGGCCAGGAATGGAGCAGGTCCTGGTCTTTTAATGAAGCGATTTTTGGGTTGTCGCTGTAAGCAAAACCTTCAAGTTCTCTTGCCGGAATATCGAGACTCCGGCATAGGGCGATAAACAGATCGGTGAATTCGCTGCACAAACATCGGTTCGGATTTTCAATGGCCAAAACTGCTCCTTTTCTCACAACTTTTTCATTAATTAAACTTTTATCATAAGAGAGAGTTTTAATGGTAAATTCATAAATTTCCCTGGGTGTTTTTAAGTTTTTGGCAATATTTTTGATTTTTTCGTTGGAAATTTCCCAAAAACGGTCTTCCTTGATAAATAAATCCAAATTTTCTTTTTGCCGGGGAAAATCTTTTTTGGCAGAAGCAAAAACATTAACCCGCCCCCTGGTTTTTATTGTTAACTTATATTTGGCCGGAACCAGGTAGCTGGCTATCCAATTCCCGTTTTTATCCATTTTTACATTTTCCGGAAGAGGAGAAAGAAGATCGTAATAAACATCCTGAAAAACGGTATCGGGAGGAAGGGAGATTTCACCAACGGCGGTATCTAAGCCTTCGTTTTTCAGCTCGTATTCAAGGGTAAAACTAAAAGTTTGCCATTTGCCGAAGGTCGCCAAAACCCCCATTGAGGTTAGTTTTTCTTTATTAAATGATATTTCGTAAAAGTCAGCGGTTTTTTCCTCTTTGTCCGGTTTGGGATTGATATATGATGGTTTTCCGAAAGAAAGAGGAACTTTTAAAACAACCAAATATGTACTGATGTCGTCGCTTTTACCCAATTTAGGGATGGAAATTTCCCACAGATTGCCTTTTTTTTGCGCCAAATCTTTGGTTTGGTATTTTAAGATAAATGATAAAATCTTGTTTTTACCGACGACTTTTTCGTTAAAGTTAAGTTTTATTAAAGTCGTGTCGTCTTTAACGGTTTTGGTAACATTCAGCGGACCGAAACTGTCGTATGCTTGAATCTTGTCGATGGAAGATCCGTTTAAACTTAAGGTATATTCCGAGACAAAAAGACCCGGACTCTCGTTTACCAAAGAAATTTCTTGGGTAATAAAACTGTTGCCGTTGGCGTCAAATTCGTAAATTGTTTTGTAATAAGAAGAAAAATCGGCGGCTTCAACCGGGTTGCAGGTAAAACCGAAAATTAAAAACAGAAAAAGGAAAATAGTTTTTTTCATTTCTTTGTCTAATTGTAAATTGTAAATTGTAAATTGTAAATTACCCCTTGACATTCGGGTTTTATTTGTTTATATTTAAAATTACGAATTAAAAAATTTACGAATTAACGAATTAAAATGCCGGTTACGCTTTATAAAAGACAAAGACAGATTCTTGATTTTATCAGGCAGTATATTCAAAAAAACGACTATTCTCCCACCCTGCAGCAGATTGCCGAAGCAATCGGTGTTTCTTCACTGGCGACGGTTCATGAACATCTTTCCTCAATGGCAAAAAAGAAAGTGTTAAGAAAATTTGAAGGAGCGGTCAGGGGGATTGAACTTCTGGATAAAAAAACCGACGGTTCAACCAAGGGCGTGGAGCTTCCGGTTTTGGGTTTTATCGCCGCCGGATCTCCGATTGAACCTTATACTGACCCGAATTTTTCCATTAATGTTGTTTCCGGAATGCTTTCGGGCAAAAAAAGATCTTTCGTTTTGCAGGTAAAAGGCGAATCGATGATTGAAGACGGGATTTTAGACGGTGATTTTGTCGTGATTGAGGAACAGGACCAGGCAAATAACGGTGATATCGTTGTTGCCCTGCTGGAAAGCGGTTTGGCGACCCTGAAACGCTATTTTAAAGAAGCCACCAGAGTTAGACTGGAGCCGGCAAATTCCAGGATGCAGCCGATCTATGCCACAGAGGTGAAAATTCAAGGAAGAGTGGTAGGAATAATACGTAAATTCTAAGCACTAAACACTAAATCCTAAATAATTTTCAAATGATAAATACTCAAGGCTCTAAACGGTTTGATTTGGAGGAACGCACTTTTATTTTTGCTAAAAAAGTTAGAGAGTTTGTAAAAATTTTACCCAAAATTCAGAGTAATTTTGATGATAGTGACCAGTTAATCAGATCTTCAGGTTCAGTAGGTGCTAACTATATTGAAGCGAATGAATCTTTAAGCAAGAAAGATTTTTTTATGAGAATAAAAATTTGCAGAAAAGAAGCCAAAGAAAGTAAATATTGGTTGAATTTGATTTGTACGAATAACCAACCAGAATTAGAAAGATCTAGAGAAATTCTGATTAATGAAGCGGGAGAATTGACTAAAATTTTTGGTTCAATTATTGTAAAAGAATAGTTTTGTGTTTAAAATTTTTAAAATTATTAAATTATTTAGAAATTAGGATTTAGGATTTAGGATTTTTTAATGTTATACATCGTTGCTACTCCCATTGGCAATCTTGACGATATTACCCTTCGTGCCTTAAACACTCTTTTTACGGTTGATGTTGTTTTTTGTGAAGATACCCGAAAAACCCTGAATCTTTTGCGGCTCTCACAAAAAACCGGGCAAGTAATTCCTAAACTGGTTTCTTATTTTGAGGAAAATGAATTTAAAAGAATTCCGGAGATAGTTTCTGATCTGGAAAAGGGGACCAAGATGGCTTTGGTAACCAACTCCGGTACGCCGACTATTTCCGACCCCGGTTTCAAGCTCGTCAGGGAGTGCCGGCAAAGAAACATTCCGGTAATTTCTATTCCCGGACCTTCCTCCCCCATTGCGGCACTCGCCTGCTCCGGTTTGCCGACGGACAAGTTTCTGTTTTTGGGATTTTTGCCTAATAAACAAAGCCACCGGCGGAAAATTTTTGAGAATGTCAAAGAATCGCTGGAAACGGTATCGGCCACGGTTATTTTTTTTGAGTCCCCTTTCAGACTGATTAAGTCTCTTATGGATTTAAAGGAAGTTTTTGGCGATATTGAAATTGTCATCTGCCGTGAACTGACAAAAATATATGAAGAAGTGAGTCAAGAAAAGGTTTCAAATTTTGTCGAAGAATATTCTCAAAAAAAACCAAGAGGAGAATTTGTCGTATTGTTTAATTTGAAATGATTTTAAGCTCCGCGTTGTAAATCAACTCTCTTGTTCTCTCGATGGCGTCCGGATTAACAGAAATGCTGGTAATCCCGAATTCCACCAGTTTTTCGACCAAGTCGGCATATTCACTTGGGCCTTGGCCGCAAATTGAGCAGGTGATGTTGTTTTTATTACAGATTTTAATGGTTT
>Ga0210049_1003421_pt1 | contig 14281 bp, 14 predicted proteins | sample CryGeyCG2014_300_2_FD_183964 | JGI IMG/M metagenome (GOLD analysis project Ga0210049, IMG submission 183964) | Groundwater microbial communities from aquifer - Crystal Geyser CG06_land_8/20/14_3.00 (SPAdes) (version 2) | ecosystem: Environmental > Aquatic > Deep subsurface > Groundwater | place...
GGAGAAGACGCTCGTCAACGCCGGCTTCACCTGCGGCAACCACCGGATGTAACGCATGGGGTCAGGTCTTGGGACTTGAATTTCGATGCTACAATTCAAATCCCAAGACCTGACCCCAAATAAATGTGACCCCAAATAAATGAAAAAGGAGCCAGCGGCATGAAGGGCAAAAGAATCACGATCACCGGCGGCAGCGGTTTTTTGGGAAAACACCTCGTCCGGACCTTCCGGGAGAGGGGCTATGGCGAAATCCTTGTAGCCGACCGCCTCGACTACAACCTGATCCGCCCGGAGGATATCCGGCGGCTCTTCGACGAGCAGCGGCCCGACGTTGTGGTCCACCTCGCCGCCAAGGTCGGCGGCATCGGCTTCAACCAGGAAAATCCCGGTTCGCTTTTTTATGAGAACATCATGATGGGCGTTCCACTCCTCCACGAGGCGTATCTCCGGAAGATCGACAAGTTCGTCGCCTTAGGGACGATCTGCGCCTATCCCAAGTTCACCCCGGTGCCGTTTAGGGAGGAGGACCTCTGGAACGGCTATCCCGAGGAGACCAACGCCCCCTACGGCCTGGCCAAGAAGATGATGCTCGTCCAGTCCCAGGCTTACCGGCAGCAGTACGGTTTCAACGCGATTTTCCTCCTCCCGGTCAACCTCTATGGCCCCGGCGACAACTTCAATCCGCGCTCCTCCCATGTGATTCCCGCCCTGATCAAGAAGTGCGTGGACGCGATGGCGCAGGGCGATGAAGAGATCGTTGTCTGGGGAACCGGCGCCGCGACCCGGGAATTCTTTTACGTGGAGGACGCCGCGGAGGCGATCTGTCTCGCGACGGAACGCTACAACCGGTCCGAACCGGTCAACATCGGCGCCGGATTCGAGATCTCCATCCGGGACTTGGTCGGCATCATTGTGGAACTGACGGGCTTCCGGGGCCGCGTCGTCTGGGACGCGACCAAGCCGGACGGCCAGCCGCGGCGGATGCTGGACACGAGTAAGGCATTTCGGGAATTTGGATTCCGGGCCGGGACCGACTTCCGGGAGGGACTCGGGAAGACCATCGATTGGTACCGGGGAACGCGGACCGCAGATGCGGGGAGATGATGCCGCCCCTTTTCACATGAAAATGCACCCCAAATCCCCCTCAATCCCCCTTTTTTAGAGGGAGACATTATTATTCCTCTCTTTGGCAAAGAGGGGTTAGGGGAGATTTTCATTGTCCTTTATGACGTCAGGCCGTCATGAGAGTTTTGTTTGACTTCATACCCCGATTGTGGTAGGAGGCGCGCGGTGGACAAGGAGACGAAGAGAGCCGCGATCCAGATGGCCTATGCGAGCAGCATCGGGATCAGCATGGTCGTTGCCATTTTCGGATGTCTCTTCCTTGGGGTCTGGCTCGACCGGAAACTGGGAACGGGCCCCTACCTAACCCTTATTTTTCTGCTGATGGGGATCGTCGCCGGATTCAGGAATATGGTTCTCCTGATTAAACGATCTTTAAAGGACAAACAACCGGTCACAACGGGTGTTGCAAGTGAAGCGAATCGAAAAAGACCCCCTCCAAAAAAGGCTTGAGATCACGAACTGGATCCTGCTGGCCGTGCTGATCGCGGGAAGCCTTCTGCTCTGCTCCGCCCGCTTCAGCCTCGGCATCATCCTCGGAGGCCTGATCAGCGTCGTCAACTTTCACTGGCTCTATCACAACCTCCGGAACGTCTTCAAGGGAGAGATGAACCGGCTCCGGTCGGCCGTCATGAGGAGCTATTTCATCCGGCTGGCCGTCACGGTCGTCTCGCTCTTCGGGATCATCGCCGGGGATATCGCCGATGTGATCGGCCTCGTCATCGGCCTCTCCGTCGTCGTTTTGACCATTATCCTGACAACCGTTTTAACCCTGCTGGGGACAGATTTGAAATCTGTCCCCATGCGTTAAAGGAACTCTGATCATGGAACCCTTTTTATTCTTCGAAAACCACTGGCTCACGGAACATCATCTTGTCGTCGTCTGCTATTCCTGGTTCATCATGGCGGCGCTCGCCCTCTTCTCCTTCCTGGCCACCCGCCGGGTGAGCATCCTTCCCGGAAGATTCCAGAACGTCATGGAGGTGATTGTCGAGGGAATCGACGCCTTCCTCACCGACACGATGGGACCGGAGGGGCGAAAGTTCTTCCCGCTGATCGCGACGCTCGCCATCTACATCCTCACCTCCAACCTGCTCGGCCTGATCCCCGGCTTTGAATCGCCGACGGCCAACCTCAACACGACCGTCTCGATGGCCGTCGTGGTCTTCGCGATGACCCACATCGTGGGGATCAGGGTCCACGGCATCCGCTACGTCAAGCAGTTCATGGGTCCTGTCTGGTGGCTCGCACCGCTGATCATGCCGATCGAGATCATCAGCCACCTCTCCCGCCCGCTCTCCCTCTCCGTCCGGCTCTTCGGAAACATCATGGGGGAGGACATCGTGCTGGCGGTCGTGCTCCTGCTGGTCCCCTTTCTGACCCCCCTGCCGGTTTTCGTCCTTATGATCTTTACCTCCTGCATCCAGACCGTCGTCTTTATGCTCCTCACGATGATGTATATCGCGGGGGCAATGGAAGAGGCGCATTGATCCCGCGTAAGGGGCGCCGGTCCCCCTTTTTTCGCCCCCTTTCCGGGCGACAAACCCTATGCCGAGGCCTTGCCAAACCGGCGAACTATTCTTTGACACAAAAAAGGAGAAAATCATGAGAATCAACAAGATCAAGAAAAAGCTGAAAAACGGGGAACTGGTCTTCGGGACCATGATCAAAGAGGCAAAATACATCAACATCGCCGAGCTCTTAGAGATTGCCGGTTTCGATTATTTCGTCATCGACATGGAACACGCCTCGTATGACATGTCGGACATCGCCGGCATCCTTCAGTACGCGAGGAAGACAGAGATCAGCAGCGTCGTTCGGATTCCCCGCCTGGACTACGCCTATGTCGCCAAGGCGCTGGATATGGGCGCGGAAGGGATCTGGGCGCCCCATCTCGACACGGTGGAACAGGCGAAGGATCTTGTCCGTTTTGGGAAATACCCCCCCGAGGGGAAGAGGGGCACGGCCGTGCCTCTCTTCCGGACCAAGGAGCGCCAGGAGTTCAAGCAGGCCGCCGATTATTTCCGGGCCGTCAACGAGGAGACCCTCCTTATCGCCCAGATTGAATGCGCCGAGTCAATCGGCAATGTGGAGGGGATCACCGCGGTGGCGGGGATCGATGTGGCCATGATGGGGACGCAGGACCTCTCCCTTGACCTCGGTTATCCGGGACAGGGGACGCGCCCGGAAATGCGGGCGGCCATCCAGAAGGTGGTCGATGCCTGCATGAAGAACGGGAAGGCCGCCGGAAATCATATCGCCGATATCGACGAGCTTCGCTACTGGATCGGCCGGGGGATGCGGATGATCACCTACTCCTACGAGACGAACTTGATCCTCGACCGTGGCCGCGAAGTGCTGAAATTATTGAAGGCATAAGCATACGAGCCAATTGCAAAACTCCCCATTCTGTCATTCCCGCAACGATTCTGAGCGGGAATCTGGTTCTAACAGCTTGAAAAACCATATTCCCGATAGAGGCATTCGGGAATGACAAATGGTTTTGCAATTACCTCATACATAAGAACAGGAGGAAAAAGATGCCACACTTTGCAGCAAATCTGACATTTCTGTTTACGGAAGTCCCATTCATGGATCGGTTTTCCGCGGCGAAGCAGGCCGGTTTCGACGCCGTGGAGTTCATGTTCCCCTATGATTACAACATGAACGATATCAAGGCGCAACTCCAGGAGCTTGACCTCAGCCTTGTTCTGTGCAACCTCCCCGCCGGCGATTGGGCGGCCGGAGACCGCGGAACGGCGACCGACCCGGAGCGAAAACATGAATTCCGCGAGGGGATTGCAAAAGGAATCGAAGCGGCGCAGGCCCTCGGCTTCGAGCGGATGAACTGCCTGGTCGGCTTGAAAAAGGATGGCCTCTCCGATCAAGAGACCCGCGAAGTTCTGATGGAGAATATCCGTTATGCAGCCGGGGCGCTGGGCAAGGCGGGCGTCCAGTTGATGGTGGAGCCGATCAACCATCTCGACGTGCCTGGATTCGCGCTGAACAGTTGCAGTCAAGTCATCGAGCTTATCGAGGAGATCGGCCATCCCAATGCCTACCTCCAGTTCGACGTCTATCACGCCCGGCGCGAAAACGAAGATGTGGCGGCGATCCTCCGGAACCATTTCGGCAGGATCGGCCATATCCAGATTGCCGACTGCCCGGGCCGCCACCAGCCCGGCACGGGGGAAACGGACTTTAAGTCCCTTCTTGCGCAAATCGACCGCATGGGCTATCCGGGGTTTGTCTCGCTGGAGTACATCCCGTCGCCCGATACCTTGACTTCTCTCCAATGGTTGTCGGCGCACGGATACCGTTTAATAGAAAGGAGTAAAGAAAGATGAAAAAAATCGGTTTTATCGGACTGGGAATCATGGGAAAGCCCATGAGCAAGAATCTTCTGAAAGCAGGATATCCGCTCGTCGTCTATGACATCGTCGCCGCGGCGGTCGCTGAGGTCGTGCAGGCAGGGGCGGAAAAAGGCGCATCCCCGAGAGACGTCGCCGCAAAGGCGGACGTAATCATCACGATGCTCCCCAACTCACCGCAGGTGAAGGAGGTCGTCCTGGGGAAGGACGGCGTCATGGAAACCATGCGCCCCGGATCGATCCTGATCGACATGAGCTCCATCGCCCCGCTCGTCAGCCGCGAGGTCGCCGCCCGGCTTGCCGAAAAGAAGATCCGGATGCTGGACGCTCCGGTCAGTGGCGGGGAACCGAAGGCGATCGACGGAACGCTCTCGATCATGGTCGGAGGCAACCAGGCCGACTTCGATGAATTCCTGCCTGCCATGAAGACGATGGGCGCCTCCATCGTCCTCTGCGGTGAAATCGGGGCAGGAAACGTCACGAAGCTCGCCAACCAGATCGTCGTCGGCGCCAACATCGCCGCCATCTCCGAGGCCCTGGTTCTGGCCACCAAGGCGGGCGTCAACCCCGATCTCGTCTTTCAGGCCATTCGGGGCGGCCTGGCCGGCAGCACGGTGATGAACGCCAAGGCCCCGATGATGATGGACCGGAATTTCAAGCCCGGTTTCCGGATCAACCTCCACATCAAGGACCTGAACAACGTGCTGGACACCGCGAAAGAGGTTGCGGCGCCGACGCCGCTCACCGACGAAGTCATCAAGATGATGCTGTCGCTCCGGGATGAGGGAATGGGCGACGCCGACCACAGCGCCCTGGTCCGATTCTACGAAAAGAGCGCCGGGATCGAGCTGCACCGGTAAAAAATTAAGAAGAATATTCATGACATTGCAACATGCAAAACTGAATGGCTGGGTGAAGGAGGTGGCGGGCCTTTGCCGTCCCGATTCCATCCACTGGTGCGACGGCAGCCGGGAGGAGTATGACCGCCTGATGAAGCGGATGGTGGAAAGCGGCGTGGCCACGCCGCTTCAAAAACGTCCGCACAGTTTCCTCTTCCGCTCCGAACCGGGCGACGTGGCCCGAATCGAATCGCGCACCTATATCAGCACGGCAAACAGGGACGACGCAGGACCGACCAACAACTGGGTCGCGCCGGAAGAGCTGAAGGCAACGATGAAGAGCCTCTACGCAGGCTGCATGAAGGGCCGCACCCTGTTTGTGATCCCCTTTTCGATGGGGGCCGTCGATTCACCGATTGCGAAGATCGGCGTCGAGCTCACCGACAGCCCCTACGTGGTCTGCAACATGCACATCATGACCCGCGTCGGCACAACCGTCATGGAAAAACTTGGCGCCGACGGAGAGTTCATCCCTTGCCTGCACTCCATCGGCGCGCCGGTCGCACCGGGGCAGAAGGATGCGTCCTGGCCCTGCGCCCCCCTCGATCAGAAGTACATCAGCCATTTCCCGGAGGAGAACCTCATCTGGTCTTACGGGAGCGGCTATGGAGGCAACGCCCTCTTGGGGAAGAAGTGTCTGGCGCTGCGCATCGCCTCGGCCATGGCGAAACGGGAGGGGTGGATGGCCGAGCATATGCTGATCCTGCGCCTGACGAATCCCGCGGGCAAACAGTACCATCTTGCGGCCGCCTTCCCGTCCGCCTGCGGCAAGACCAACCTCGCGATGCTCACGCCGACCCTCCCCGGCTGGAAATGCGAGTGCGTCGGCGACGACATCGCCTGGATCAAGATCGGTCCAGACGGCAGACCCTATGCAATCAACCCCGAATGCGGTTTCTTCGGCGTCGCCCCCGGAACCTCCTACGACTCCAACCCCGCCGCGATGGACACCGTGAAGGAGAACACGATTTTCACCAACTGCGCCCTGACCGACGACGGCGACATCTGGTGGGAAGGGATGGGCCCGGCGCCGAACCATGCCATCGACTGGAAGGGACGCGACTGGACTCCCGACGCCAAGGAACCTGCCGCCCATGCCAACGCCCGTTTCACCGTCCCGGCCAGGCAATGCCCGGTCATCTGCCCCGACTGGGAGAAACCCCAAGGCGTTCCGATCGACATCTTCGTCTTCGGCGGCCGCCGCACAAGCGTCATGCCGCTGGTCCATGAGGCCTATTCCTGGGACCACGGCGTCTTCATGGGCGCCACCGCTTCTTCCGAGACAACCGCAGCCAATATCGGCGCCGTGGGCAACCTCCGGCGCGACCCGTTCGCGATGCAGCCCTTCTGCGGCTATAACATGGCCGATTACTTCGGGCACTGGTTGGCGATGGGCGACCGCTTCGGCAAGCACGCCCCGCGGATCTTCTACGTGAACTGGTTCCGCAAGAGCCCGGAAGGGAAATGGCTCTGGCCGGGGTTCGGCGACAACATCCGGGTGCTGAAATGGATGTGCGAGCGGATCGACGGCACGGTTGGGGCCGTCGAAACCCCGATTGGCCTCATGCCCAAAGAGGGCGACCTCGACCTCACCGGGCTCGCCATTCCCGACGCGGATCTGAAGGAACTGCTCCGCATCGACGCCGATGCCTGGAAGGCCGAGATCTCCGATATCGAGAGACACTTCGGCCAGTTCGGCGACCGCCTCCCCGCAAGGATCAGGAGGCAGTTGGATGATCTTCGAAAACGTTTGGGATGACCCACCAAGCAGATGGCTGTCGGGCTAAAATTCTTCGTTAAAAGCACTTGGGAAAAGCCAACGATGCTGTTGAGGGGCGCAGAAGGAACCGGATTCTGGTCACTTGACGCCTGGATACCGATCTTCATTCGCGGCAAAGCAAAATATATTGCAACTTTTTTTGCTTTATGGCATAAAAAATCCGGTTCATCCGGCTCATGCTTACTTCCTCATTGGATCTACCTTTGTTGCGAGCACGCAACACTTCAAAAGAAGTCTGCTACCAGACTCATTCGATCGACCTTATTGAATACGGGATGAAACATGTGAAGGATTGGCAGCATTTTTTCGTTCCTGCATAATGCATTTGTTCTGAAATCTGGGTGATCCGGAAACGACGGGTGTGATTGTCCTCGATCCGGTCGATCTTGACCAAGATGTTGACGCCCTTCGAGGAGCCCTCCGGGACATCTCCGCCAGGAAATTCTTTTTGGTGAAAAGTCGCAAAGACGATATTTGCGACTTTTCATTGTTGATTTCTTGATTATTCTGTGTCATGAAACAGCCGGGAGTGCAGATATCAGCAAAGCGAAAGACTTATTGAATTTAACGGGCAGGCTAAAATTGGAGGATAAGGCCGCGCTTCTCCGGGAACGGTTCCAGGACAAGCCCGACTTTACCATTTCCGATGCCGCATCCGTACTTCAGGAAAAGCAATCGACGCTCTACTGGACCCTGCATAAGCTCACACAAGGCGGTTATATTTCCCGGACCGGACAGGGTCTGTACTCCTTCCAAAACAGGGGAGCAGAATCGATCCAACCGATCCTCTCAACGCTGGCAAGCAGGATACTCAATGTCCTCGGGGAAACCGGGCATGATTTCTTCATCTCCGGCCTGGACATCCTGACGGTGTTCATGGATCACGTCCCCGAGACCTATCCCGTTCTCCTATTCGCGGGGAAATCCGTCGTAGATGAGATCGCCGATATTCTTTCAAGGAATAAAATCGACGTCGTCCCCTATACCAATATCAAGGACTATTCTGCCATCCGGCGAATGTCCTCCGTGGGCGAGCTTGTCCTGCTGATCCCTACGCAGGAATTTGCCTATGCAGCCAACGGCCTGGCCACTTTTGAAAAGGCTTTTGTCGATCTCTATTACGAAGTCAGCCGGAGAAACTACCCCCTTTCGATTCAAGAGCTGGTCAGGATTTACCTCAACATGAGACGAAGAATGTCCCTGAATACAAACCGAATGGTCAAGATCGCTTCGCGCAGAAATATCCAGCAGGATATCCGGTATATCGTGGAGCACGATGCCATTACGGATGCCGCGATGGAATTTGTCGATAACCTGAGGAGGTAAAACCATGAATCCGAAAAATAATCTTCCTCCGGTTCATCTGGGTGAATTTCTTAAAGAGAATCTTGACGAATTGCGGATCTCTCAGGCTGAGTTTGCCCGCACTATTGGACTTTCGCCCATGAGAATATCCCACGTTGTCAAAGGAAAAAGACCTGTCACCGCTGAGATGGCCTTACTTTTCGGCAAGGCCTTTGGCCAGACGCCTCAATACTGGATCAACTTGCAGGCGACCTATGACCTCAAAATGGCCGAAAAGGTTGTCAGCCGCAGGATCGCTGGAATCCGTCAACTTGCGCATGCATGAGGATGAAAGGTGTTCCTGTCTTCTTGGTTATCTCATCCGGAATAATGATACAAAGAGTTCCTTGGACATATATATACGAATAATTTGGTAACGTTCAAAAGGTGGGGCAAAGAGTAGATTGAAAAAATCACGGTCTCTCTTTAGGGTACGTTTTGGGAAACTAAAACCTTGAAGGAGAGACCGTGATGAAAAGATGCGTCAGTATAACATGTGATTTTGATCTGGCAATAGGAAAAGTGAACCTGAACGAGATTGTGTATCAATTGTGTTACCACCGATGAAGTATGGACCCACCCAGCACCGATAAGCGGACCCACCTGATCGTTACTATATCTTTTTCCCCACCGATTTAGGAGACCCACCAACTTTTATTTCCAAGCAAAGAGAAATGCGCCATTGTTTTCTTTAAAGTCAACCGACGGAGAAAACGATGGAAGAGAAGCGTAAAAACAAAAAGCGACCCTGCCGGGTCTGCGGCAAGTGGTATGCCACGAATCCGCGTCTTGGAGACCGGCAGCAGACTTGCGGGACCATGGAATGCCAACGGAAGTGGCACGCCAGGAAATGTGCCGAGTGGAACCGGAAGAATCGTGCCTACTTCAAGGAGATTTATCTCCGAGGGCGGCTGGAGTCTTTTGGGAGCGCCCCGCCTGCACAGAGCCCATTTCATTGTTCATCATGCCGCATAAATGATCCGCCCCGGCGGTCATCCCCCCTGGACTTGCCTCAAGAAGTGATTCAAGAGGTGATGGAGGTCAAACAGTTTATAATCATTGAGTATATTGTGCGACTCCTCAGGAGATGCGTTCAAGAGGTGATGCACACGCAACTTGTTGAAACGCAAAAAGGAATCAGGCGACTACCCCTGTCGTCGATTTCAAGAGGCGATAGCCAAAAACCGCCATAGCAGGTATGTACGCACGGAATGGCAACGAGGAGGATCATGTCATGACGGCGCCCGGCAGCAGCCTTATCGGACAGGAGACGATGAGTATACCGATTACGCGAATCGGCGAGCGTTTTGCGCCGTTGCGAATAGTCGAACCGCAGGTGGAACGGATGATGCTGCACTCCATGCAGAAATTTGGGCAACTGACTCCTGTGGTTACGTGTCGGATTGTCCCCGGTGAGCATGAACTGCTCGACGGTTTCAAGCGTCTCAGGGCTGGCCGGCAGTTGGGGTTTCCCGAACTTACGGTTCGTCCTTTAGATGTGAGTATTCGGGCGTGTAAGGCCGCCATGTTGCAACTCAATCGGGTTGGGAGAGCCATTTCCGGCATGGAGGAGGCGCTGGTGGTGCATTCGCTCTACCATGAAGATGGTTTGAGCCAGGTGGAGATTGGGGTTCTCATTAGTCGCCACAAGAGCTGGGTTTGTCGTCGGCTTTCGCTCATCGAGCGGTTGAGCGACGAAGCACAAGAGAGCATAAGGCTTGGTCTTCTGCCGGCGAGTTTTGGGGCGGAACTGGCAAAGTTGCAGCGCTGCAACCAGGATTTGTTGCTTGCCTCGATCCGCAAGCACCGTCTCACCTGGCGGGAAACCAGGAAAGTGGCGACCGCCCTTGAAAACAGCCCCTCATGGGAACATGATGGTATCTTGAGGGATCCGCGAGGGGTGGTAATTGCGCCAGATGAAGGAGCTTTGGTCGATCCGCAGGATGAAAAAGGTCTCAGCTTTAAAGCAAGGCAGATACAGCAAAGGCTCTTCAGTCTGGAGAAGGTATGCATAGAGGTGGCGGGTCTGTTTTCCTGCACGGTACTCGGTCAGTTTGAGACAGACGAGGAAAAGAGGCTGCGTGCCGGTTGTGTCCGAGTCCTCAATAGCCTTGCCTGTGTGGAGAAGGAACTGCGTACGGCATCTAACGGTTCGGCGCCGTCAGGTGGTTGAATCAGGAGGAACGCACATGGCCGTCTTTATCCAGAACAGGGAAGAGTTCGAGCAGCAACTGGTTATCATGAAAACCCAGGATGGCTGGTCGATCCGGGCGCTTGCCAGGCATTTTGCCGTCAGCCGCAACATGGTGCGGCGCATCCTGAGAAATCACGATAATCTGCGGGATCAGGGGCATGATATTCTGCTGAAGGATCGCCATGTTCGGAAGACAGAGCGGGCAAGCAAACTCGACTTTTACGAGGAGACACTTCAGCGGCTCCTGGAGAAATACCCCCACATTACCGGTCAAAGGCTCTTTGAAGAACTTGGCGCTGCCGGTTATGACGGCGGCATCAGCATCTTGAGGGATCGATTGCGGCGACTGCGACCCTCCCCCAAGAAAACGCCCGTTATCCGCTTCGAGACAGAGGCCGGGCTTCAAGGACAAATGGACTGGAGCCCTTACACCATCAAGTTCCTGAAAACCGGCAAAGCGGTCGTCCAGTGTTTCTCCTACATCCTCGGCTTCTCCCGGCGGCATTTTATCGACTTCACCAGGAGGCGAGATTTTTTCACCCTGATTCGCCGCCACCAGGATGCCTTCTCTCATTTTACGGGCACGCCCGCCCAGTGTCTCTACGACAGTGAGGCAACGGTCGTCCTGCGCTGGGAAGCGGGCCGGGCGGTGATCAATCCGGCCTTTTCCGCCTTCATCACCCATTACCGCATACGGCCGATTATCTGCCGACGCGGCAGGCCTGAAACGAAAGGAAAAATCGAGCGCCCGTTTCAGTACGTGGAGGGGAATCTTCTGTGCGGCCGCGAGTTCCAGGATCTCGATGATCTTCGGGCCTGTGCCCGCTGGTGGATGCGTGAGAAAAGCGATATCCATCTGCATGATACAACCGGCCGGCCGCCCGTGGAACTGTTTTTCGAACAGGAACTGTCCGCCCTGACACCCCTGCCGCTCCATCCCTATGACTGTGCGGAAGTGGCTCTCAGAGTCTGCGATCTTGAAGGGTACATCGAGTTCGAAACCAACCGTTATCCCGTACCTTACGAGCACGTGGCCGACATCCTGACCATGAAGGCCACAGAGCATGAGATCCTGATCTACTCGCCGGAGCTTGACCTCATCGTCCGTCATGAAAGAGGGCCGGCCGGAGCGAGGCTCTCCCTGGACGGCGCTGCGGTTCACGGGGTGAAGACGATCCGCTACGGGCTCGAACCGGTGCGGGATCAGTTTATCGAACTGGGCGAGGATGCCGACGAGTTCCTCCGGGGACTTCAGATTATGCACGCAAAGAATCCAGGCTTTCACGCCCGCTATATCCTGCACCTCAAAGAGCGCTATCATTCAGATGACATCAACCAGGCGCTTGGCCATGCCTGCCGGTATCATGCCTATGATTGCAAGGCCGTGGAACGGATTCTGGCAACAAAAGCAAGTCCCAGAACTCTGGAGGCCATCCGTAATGAGCGGGCTTCGGAACAATTACGAGCCGCTCTGCCGAAGATCAACCAACGCTCGCTTGCAGATTACTCCGTTCTATTTACTCTTCCCAACCACCAGGAGGACAATCCCCATGAAGACCCAGGACGCAACGACAAGAATCAAGACGTACCTCAAAACACTGAAGCTCAACCGGATGACGAGTGCTCTTGATGAGGAACTCTCGCGGGCGGTAAAAGAGGCATCGCCTTCCAGCGAGTTGCTCGAACGGCTCCTGGCCCTGGAGGTGGGGGATCTCACCGAACGGAGGATCGAACGACGTATCCGCGAGTCAAAGCTGCCGGAGCGCAAACTGCTCGCTGATTTTGATTTTGTCTTTCAGAAAGACGTCGATAAAAGACAGATCATGGAACTGGCCACGCTCGACTTTGCCAACCGCAAGCAGGGAGTCATCATCGCCGGCACTTCCGGCGCCGGCAAGAGCCATATCGCCAAAGCACTCTTGCTTATCGGCTGCCAAAAAACCTTCCGTTGCCGCTATGTCACCGCCTCCACGATGCTCCGGGAACTGCTGGCGAGTCTCGCAGACAACACCCTCGAACAGAAGCTCAAACGCTTTCTAACCCCGGAGATTCTGCTGATTGACGAAGTCGGCTTCGACCGGTTGGAACAGCATGACCCAGGAAACGCCAATCTCTTTCACAAAGTGATCGATGGCCGCTACTGCAAGGGTTCAACAATTATTACAACGAATATCGACTTCAAGGAACTCGGCGATTATCTCGGCGATCCGGTCATTACCACCGCCACCGTAGACCGTATGATCCATCACTCCATCATCATTACCATCGAAGGCCCATCCTGGCGATTGCACGAGTCACAACAGCTCAACACCAGGAAATAATCCCACTCCCAAAATCCCCTCTTAAGCTTCAGCAAAAAGGGTATCTGAGGACAGTCTACTTTCGGGAGCCCGCCTTCCGATATCCCTTCTGCCCACCCATTGCCACACCTTTGATAGCCCCAATATCGGTGGAGTTTACCCCGCAAATCTCATAACCGGCAACTTTCACTGGGTCCACCGAAAAAAACAAATGGGTTCATTCACTACCGGCGGTGGCAGTTGAGATTGATTTCCCCCGGGGCAGTGCATTTGCCTGTCCCAACTGCGGCAGAGAGGGATGCAGTGCATACGACACGGAGCGGCACGAGTGGCGGCATTTGAACTTCTTCCAGCACGAGGCCTATCTGGCAGCCCGTGTTCCCCGTGTAAATTGTGTGGATTGTGGCATCAAGACCGTGGAGGTTCCATGGGCTCGTTCGGGGAGCGGTTTTACGTTGTTGTTTGAGGCGCTCATTATGATGATGGCCAAGGCGATGCCGGTAAAATCCATTGCCGATATTGTCAAAGAGCATGACACCCGACTCTGGCGGGTTTTGAATCACTATGTTCACGAATCACGTCAGGAATCCGATTTTTCTGCTGTGACGCAAGTTGGTGTCGATGAGACATCCAGTAAGCGTGGTCATAATTATGTGAGCGTGTTTGTGGACATGCAGACACCTAAAGTTCTGTTTGCAACCGAGGGGAAGGACGCCTCGACCCTGGAACGGTTCAAGACCGATTTGGAAGCGCATCAGGGTGATCCCTCCCGCATTCAGGAGGTTTGCTGCGACATGTCCCCGGCCTTTATCAGCGGCGTGGAAAAGCATTTTCCGGAAGCCCAACTGACCTTCGATAAGTTCCATGTCCTCAAAATCATCAATGAGGCCGTGGATGAAGTGCGACGTCAGGAACAACAAAGTCGTCCGGAGTTGAAAAGAACCCGCTACATCTGGCTAAAAAACCCCGAGAATCTCAAGGAGAATCAGGCAACAACCTTGGAGACTCTCCAGGTCAAGAAGCTGAATTTGAAAACGGCCCGTGCCTACCACATTCGCTTAAACTTCCAAGAGTTCTGGAACCAACCGCTACAGGAGGCGGAGACCTTCCTGAGGAGGTGGTACTTCTGGGCCACCCACAGCCGCTTGGAGCCCATGAAAGAGGCCGCATACACCATAAAACGTCACTGGGACGGCATCCTGAGATGGTTTACGTCAAGGATCAACAATGGCATTCTTGAGGGGATCAACAGCCTCATCCAAGCCGCTAAA
>Ga0210049_1003422_pt1 | contig 14281 bp, 13 predicted proteins | sample CryGeyCG2014_300_2_FD_183964 | JGI IMG/M metagenome (GOLD analysis project Ga0210049, IMG submission 183964) | Groundwater microbial communities from aquifer - Crystal Geyser CG06_land_8/20/14_3.00 (SPAdes) (version 2) | ecosystem: Environmental > Aquatic > Deep subsurface > Groundwater | place...
TCTTTGCATGCCATCGAGGCCGATATGTCGGATCTCCCGGACGCGGTGCCGACGATTGCAGTGGTTGCGGCCTATGCGGGGGGCCGTACCGTCATAAAAGGCGTGGGTCACTTGAAGGGAAAAGAGAGCGACCGTATCGATACGGTGGTTTCCGGGCTTCGAAAGATGGGCATTGAGGCTGAGGCCCATGAGGACGGGTTAAGCATTCAAGGGGGTATTCCGCATGGGGCGGTTATTGCTACGCGGGATGACCACCGGATCGCCATGAGCTTTGCCGCAGCCGGTCTCAGGACCTCCGGTGTTTTTATCGATAACGATGCCTGCGTGGGAAAGTCGTTTCCGGATTTCTGGAAGATTTGGGAAGGGCTGAATTGAGATGAACCTTTTTCTTATCGGTTACCGTTGTTCGGGAAAAACAAGCATCGGAAAAGTCTTGGCCGACCGAATGGAATGGTCTTTTATCGATACCGACGATTGGGTGACGGCGGCTTCCGGGTGCAGCATCAAAGAGATCGTCACAACCTCCGGATGGCCGGTTTTCAGGTACTGGGAACAAAGGGCATTGATAGACATCATTCAGAAAGATCGGCAGGTCGTGGCCACCGGCGGAGGGATTGTCCTGGAGAAGCGAAACATCACCCTCATGAAAAAAAGCGGAAAGATCATCTGGCTGACAGCCAGATCCGAAACCATCCGATCCCGGATGATGGCGGATCCGGCAACCGATGCTTTCCGTCCGGCCTTAACTTCACAAGGGGCTGCAGAAGAAATCGATCTTGAGCTAGCCCAACGAACGCCGCTGTATACATGGGCTGCGGATCTTTCGATTTCCACCGACATGCGCTCTGCGGTGGCAACGGCCGGAGAAATCCTGGCTTATCTAATCCGAAATCGGGAGCCGATCCATCCGGTGGAACCAGAAAACCTTTGTGGCGTCATTAATGATGAAATCGTAAAAACTCAAAATTAGGATGGTAAAGTAAAAAGCTTCAGATGCAAGGCGCGTAAATCCTGAGGAATGAGGCGTACATATGGGTACGCCTCAATGATTTACCCGGTTGAATCCTGCAAAGCAGGGCCGCAAAGCGGCATTCAACCGGGTAGGGGATGCAGTGCAACGCAGCAGATGGACTTTTTACGAAGCCATCAGTAACGGTTCTTGAGGAATAATATCATGTCCAGTTCCTTCGGCACATTGTTTAGGATCACGACCTTCGGGGAATCTCATGGGCCGGGCATCGGAGTAGTCATCGAGGGGTGTCCTCCCCGTATCGACCTTTCGGAAAAAGATATCCAGCCTCAACTCGATCGACGTCGCCCGGGTCAAAGCACGCTTACATCCCCCAGAAAAGAGGCGGATCGGGTAAGGATTCTTTCCGGTGTGGAGGACGGAAAGACGCTGGGAACACCTTTGGCCCTTTATATCGACAATGGGGATAGCCGCCCGTCCGACTACCGGGAATTAGCAAATGTTCCCCGTCCGTCGCATGCCGACTACACCTATCGCTTAAAGTACGGCATCCTGTCAAAAAGCGGGGGGGGAAGGGCCAGCGCCAGAGAGACCGCAGCCAGGGTTGCCGCCGGCGCCGTTGCCGAAAAAATCCTTTTTGAGAGCTATGGAACTCAGATCGTAGCATGGGTTATGTCTGTCGGATCCATCTCGTGCGAAACCGTGGATCTTGAGATCGTCACGCGGGCCGATGCGGATCGATATCCGGTGCGGTGCCCGGAAGGGCCCTTCGCCGAAAAAATGGCTCAAGCCATCCGTGAAGCCCGTGATGCCGGTGAGTCTCTGGGCGGCATTATCATGTGTGTGTGCCGCAGCGTTCCCGCGGGCCTCGGAGAACCCGTCTTTGACAAGACCGAGGCCATGCTGGCCCAGGCCATGCTCTCGATACCGGCGTGCAAGGGGTTCGACATCGGTTCGGGATTTGAAGGAACCCGGATGCCGGGCTCGAAACACAACGATTTATTTGTCAAGCGCAATGGTCGTCTGGGAACAAAAACCAACTTCAGTGGAGGAGTCCAGGGAGGAATCACCAACGGAGAAGCCATTTATTTTCGAGCGGCTTTCAAACCCACTTCAACCATCTCCAAACCCCAGGAAACTGTGGATTACGACGGCAATCCCGTGGTGCTGAAAGCGGCCGGCCGGCACGACCCTTGTGTCCTCCCGAGGGCCGTGCCGATCATTGAAGGCATGGCGGCTTTGGTCCTTGCGGATCTGGCCGCAAGGCAAAAGGTCCGGTAAATCAACTTAAGATCCTGAATTGGCTGGAATCGGGAAGAATCGGAAGGCGATAATGATCGGAATCATCGGCTTCGGCCGGTTTGGTCGCTTCATGGCCAAACATCTGATGGAAGATTTCAAAGTTCGGATTTATGACGAAATCGATTCAGCGGATTCGATCCGCTCGGCCGGCGCAATTCCCGTCGATCTTTCCGATGTCTGTAAACAGGATGTGGTGATACTGGCCGTTCCCATTTCCAGGATGAAGTTTTTACTCGAGCAAATTGCGCCGCACTTGAAGGAGAATGCATTGGTGATCGATGTGTGCTCCGTCAAGATTTATCCGGTTCAATGGATGGAAAAAATCCTGCCCCATTTTACGTCCATACTGGCGTGTCATCCCATGTTCGGGCCGGACAGCGCCGCAGATTCTTTGGTCGGGCACAAGATATTCCTTTGTCCGGTTCGGCTCAAGACTCCGGATTACCGGAAAATCAAAGCATACCTGGAAGCGAAAGGACTGGTCCTCATCGAATCCACTCCAGAAGCCCACGACCGGGAGCTTGCCTTCAGTCTGTGTTTGACCCACTTCATCGGACGCGGTCTGTCTGCTTGCGGTGCGAAACCCTTGCAGATGGATACCGAGGGGTACAAACGCCTGTTGCATATCCTGAATGTGGTGCAAAACGATACTTGGGAGCTTTTTTACGACATGCACCGATATAACCCCTTTGCCACAAAAATCCGCTTGGCATTCATGACCGCCGTGCAGGAGATAGAAAAAGAGTTGGAGGCATGAGAGTCGCCTTTCAGGGAATCCGTGGAGCCTACAGTGAAGTGGCGCTGAAAAGGTATTTCAAATCGGAGGCGCAACCGGTGAGTTGTGCGAGCTTTGAAGAGGTATTTAACGCCGTCATGGAAGCAAAGGTGGAATTCGGATTCGTTCCTGCCGAGAACACCATTGCGGGAACGGTAGTAGAAAACTACGACCTGTTGCTGAGCCATGATGTCGTGGTCCAGGCGGAGGCCTATATGGCGATCGCCCACATGCTTTTAGCCAAAAAAGGGGCGCTATTCGGCGATATTTCCAGCGTGCTTTCCCATCCCCATGCGCTGAATCAATGCAAGGCATTTCTCAGACAGCACGGCCTCAAAGCGGTCCCGGCCTACGATACGGCCGGTGCGGCAAAGGAGGTCGCGAAGCGCTCTTCAAAAAGGTGGGCGGCCATTTCTTCCATACTATGTGCGGAAATCTACGGCCTGGATATCCTGAAAAAGAATATTCAATCCACTCAGACCAACACGACGCGTTTTCTTGTCATCGCAAAAAATCAAAAGGGGGAAATCAGTGCTTTTCAGGAAAAGACCTCCTTGGCCTTTAAAACCCAGCATCGGCCGGGGGCGCTCGTGGATTGCCTGAAAATCTTTCAGGAACATCAATTGAACCTGACCAAGCTGGAATCCCGGCCCATACCGGATAATCCATGGGAGTACGTTTTTTACGCGGATGTTGAAGCCGGAGAGGATTCGTCGGCTGTCGCCGGGGCCATTCAGGAGCTTTCCTCCCAGGCTTTGTTTGTGAAAATTTTAGGGAGTTATTCCAAGGCAATGGGAGATATCAGACATGAAAAATAAATCGGATAAATTTGCCCGGGGAAAAGGGGATTTGATTAAGGTGAAGAAACAGAAACCCAAGATCCTCGTGATTCACGGTCCCAACTTGAACCTCTTGGGCAAAAGGGAACCCGACCTCTATGGGGAAAAGACACTGGAGACCGTTCATGAAGAATTGGAAAAAGACAGCAGACGGTTGGGGATTGAGGTGGAGATGTTTCAGTCCAACCATGAAGGCGCTATCATCGACAGAATCCAGGAAGCCGGAGAAGGTTGTGCCGGGCTTATCATCAATCCGGCGGCTTTCAGCCACACCAGCATCGCGATTCGAGATGCGTTGCTTTGCCTGGATGTCCCCATCGTGGAGGTGCATATCTCCAATATTTATAAAAGGGAGCCTTTTCGGCACCGATCCCTGATTTCCGACATCACCACTGCAACCCTTTCCGGGTTCGGGACAGAGGGATACCGGATGGCGCTTCGGGCCATGGCCGATATGATTTCCGAAAGCATTTGAATTTTTCGCTTGACACCCATGGCGCATTTATTTTACGGAAGGTATGGAAAGATATAAAGCCGTGAAGAACCGGATATTCATAGATCTGTCTTCCCTGATAGGAGACGGATTCTGGCGATGGCAAGGCGGAAATTGGAGCCTTGCCGGCGGGAGATGTTTTTTGATTTATTGTTAGGAAGTTAAAAGCAAAGCAGATTCAAAACCGTGGGCAGGCAAGACGCTCACGGTTTTCATTTTTCAATAAAGGGCCGTGAGTAACTCACGGCCCTTTATTTTTGAACATAAAAGATAAGGATTCGGTGATGTACCTGAAAGAATTTCCTGATGAAACCACATTTTATCGGATGGCCTCACATTTTAATGTGATTCCGCTTTGCATGGAGATTTTGTGCGATACCGAAACCCCGATCACGCTGTTAAACAAATTTTACCGCCTGCAAAATCCGATTTTTCTTTTTGAAAGCGTTACCGGAGGGGAAAAATGGGGAAGATACAGTTTCATGGGAGTATCGAGCAGAAGCCGGATCCGGATTTTTTCAGACCGGATCCAGGTAGAAGAAAACGGCCGCATCCATAATTACAAGCACCAAGGGAATCCTTTGGGCTATCTGAAAACGCTCACGCGACAGTTCAAGCCGGCGCCTGTCTTTGAGTCAACCCGGTTCTGGTGCGGAATGGTCGGTTACCTGAATTACGAGATGGTCTCTTTTTTTGAAAAGATTCCCAATCGACTGGACCCCGAACTGGAGTTGTCCCATTTCATCGTCCCGGATGCTCTGATCATCTTCGACAATATCCGGAAAACGATATCCATTTTGGTCCTTTCCTTTCCCGCGTCGGGCCGACATGTCCCCCCCGATTACCGCCTCCTCAGGAAACGACTGCACGATCTCTGTGGAGCGGCCATGGGCCCACCTCCTGCAATCAAAGCGGATAGATCGGATATAACTCATACTCTCATGCCGACCCTTAAAAAAGAAGCCTTTCTTGAAAGAGTCCGGAAGATAAAATCTTACATCCGTGCCGGAGATGTCATCCAGACAGTAATTTCCCATCCTTTTATATGTGAAAATCCGCCGGATCCTTTAAAGCTTTATCGGGCCCTTCGGTATGTGAACCCTTCACCCTATCTTTTCTATTTAGACATGGGAGAGACGATGCTGATCGGTTCTTCTCCTGAAACCATGGTGAGACTGGAACACGGGAAAGCCTTTCTTCGTCCCATCGCCGGCACCCGGCAGCGGGGAATCGACGAGGAAGAAGACATGGCCATGGCCGAAGATCTCCTTAAAGATGAAAAGGAAAGAGCAGAGCACATCATGCTGGTGGACCTTGGGCGTAACGATTTGGGCCGTGTGGCGGAGACCGGAAGCGTTCAGGTGACCCAACTGCTGCACGTGGAGCGATACAGCCATGTCATGCACCTGGTATCCGACATTTGCTGCAATCTATCTCCGGGAACCGATGCTTGGGATTTATTGAGGTCTGTTTTCCCGGCAGGAACTTTGACGGGTGCGCCTAAGGTGCGCGCCATGGAGATCATCGATGAGGTGGAGCAGTCGTCCCGCGGACCCTATGGGGGCGCCGTGGGCTATATTTCTTTTTCCGGCAACATGGATCTGGCCATCACCATACGGACCGCACAGATCGAAAAGGGGCGATTGGTACTTCGATCCGGTGCCGGCATCGTCGCCGATTCGAATCCTGAAAAGGAGTGGATGGAAACCGTCAACAAGGCCGAAGCCATGAATCAGGCCCTTAAGCTGATTCGGTAATGGAAACTAGCAGGCGAGGAGAAAAGACATGATTGCGATCATCGATAACTATGATTCATTCACCTACAACTTGGTTCAGTATTTCAGACAACTGATTTCGGATGTCCGGGTGTTTCGAAACGACGCCATTAGCGTCGATGCCCTTGCCGTCATGAAGCCATCCGGCATCGTAATATCGCCGGGCCCCGGCTGCCCGGATACGGCGGGAATCTCCCTGACGGTCATTCACCGGTTTTTCGAAAAGGTCCCGATTCTGGGCGTATGCTTGGGCCATCAGGCCATCGCCCAGGCATTCGGTGGCAAAGTGGTCCCTGCAGCACGTCTCGTACATGGGAAAACATCCTGGATTCATCATGACGGAAGTCCCCTGTATAAAAACCTGGACAACCCATTTGAAGCCACGCGTTATCATTCCCTGATCGTAGATCGTGATAACTTTCCGGCGTGTCTGACGGTGAGTGCATGGACTTTGGATGATGAAATCATGGGCGTTCGGCATCAACGCTACCGAGTTGAAGGGGTTCAATTTCATCCGGAGTCGATTCTTACCAACGGAGGCTTTCAAATCATTCAAAACTTTGTTCAACTCATCAACAAGGAGGAAAAACGTGATGAAAACAACAATTGCCAAGCTCGTCAAACAGGAGAACCTGACGGAAGAGGAGATGGGACGGGTCATGGAAATCATCATGACGGGGCAAGCGACACCGGCGCAAATCGGTGCATTCATGACCGCCATGAGGATCAAGGGGGAGACTGTCGAGGAGATCGCCGGGGCTGCCAGGATGATACGGGCCCATGCGACCCCGGTCAACGCCCGCAACCATTGTAAGAGCGTGAGTATCGACAGGGATGAAATCAACATCGAGGAAGAAACCATCCTGGACACCTGTGGGACCGGAGGGGATGGGACAAACACCTTCAATGTCTCCACGGTCACGGCTTTCGTGGTTGCCGGAGCAGGTGTCAAGGTCGCCAAGCATGGAAATCGAGCGGTATCCAGCCGATGCGGCAGCGCCGATGTCCTGGCCGATCTGGGCCTCAATCTGGATCTCAATCCGGCCGATGTGGAAAGCTGCATCAACACGGTTGGGATCGGTTTTCTTTATGCCCCCTTGTTTCATGGCGCCATGAGATTTGTCGCAGGACCGAGACAGGAAATCGGCCTGCGGAGCATTTTCAACCTCCTGGGGCCATTGTGCAATCCGGCAGGCGCCAACGCCCAGGTGCTGGGTGTTTATGACATGGATTTAACGGAAAAGATCGCGCATGTCCTGCAGAGGTTGGGAACCAAGGCCGGGTTTGTGGTTTGCGGGGAAGGGACCTTCGACGAAATCAGCATTTGCGGCTCCACCAAAATCTCCAGATTGGAAGAAGGCCGCGTGACCACTTCTTTTATGGTACCTGAAGATGTGGGGATGACGAGGGCTTTACCGGAAACCATCAAGGGAGGCGATGCGACAGAGAATGCGCGAATCGTCCGGGAGATCCTAAATGGAGAAAAGGGGCCAAAGAGGGATATGGTTCTTCTCAACGCCGCTGCGGCTTTCATGACAGCAGGCCTGGAAGATGATTTTCCGGGCGGCATTGAAAGGGCCAAAGAATCCATCGATTCCGGATGTGCGAGGCAAAAGCTTGAGCAACTCATCGCCTTTACAAAACAATGCAACCCATTTTTGAGAAAATGAGCATAAAGGACTTATGAACCCCATTCTGAAAAAGATCATGGATGAAAAAGCCGAAGAAGTCAAAAGGCTCAGAGCGAAAGGCGTCGGAGAAGACCGTAGCACCGATTTGCTTCCCGTCCGCGATTTCAAGGAGGCCGTATGCAGGACCGGATGGATGAATCTGATCGCGGAAGTCAAATACGCCTCTCCTTCTTCGGGTCGTTTTTCCATAAAGCGGGACAGCGCCCGGATCGGAAAAGCCTATGAAACCGCCGGGGCGGCCGCGATATCCCTGGTGACGGATAAGCGATTTTTCGAAGGGGATATCCGGGATATTTCTGTCTTAAAGAAAGCGGTTCGCCTTCCGGTCTTACGGAAGGATTTCATTATCGATGCCGTCCAAATTGCTCAATCTTTTATAAACGGCGCGGATGCAATTCTTTTGATCGCCCGGATCTTATCCAAGGAACAATTGGAGGAAATGGTCGGCATTTGCAAAGACTTCGGGATGCACGCCTTGGTTGAGATTCACGACGAAAAAGATCTTGAGAAGGCTCTGGCATGCAACGCCTCCATTATCGGGATCAACAACCGCGATCTGGATACCTTCCAGGTCGATATCGGTGTCACGATCCGAATTGCACCCCTGGTCCCTGAGGATTGCGTTGTCGTCAGTGAAAGCGGAATCCGGAGTGCGGAGGATATCCGGAAGTTGAAGCCGCTGGGTATCCGGGCTGTTTTGGTCGGGACTTCACTCATGGACAGTGAGGATATTGTTTCGAAAACCCGTTCCCTTGTCCACGCGGGAAAAATGTAGGTTATGGTCAGAGTCAAAATCTGCGGGATTACCCGCATCCGGGATGCGCTATGGGCCGCGCGTTGCGGAGTCGACGCGCTGGGATTCATATTCGCTGAAAGCCCCCGCCGAGTGTCTCCGGAAAGAGCGAAGGCGGTCATCGATGCTCTCCCGCCGTTTATCCGGGCTGTGGGCGTTTTTGTGGATGAGGTGCCCAAGACGCTTGTCGATATCGCGACGTTCTGCGGTCTGGACTTAGTCCAGCTCCACGGAGAAGAAACTCCCGATTATTGTCGCAAGATTCCTTTTCCGGCCATCAAGGCATTTCGGATAAAAAACCCCGCAAGCCTTTCAGCGATAAGCCCTTACCGCGGGGTTGTCAAAGGAGCCGTATTGGACACTTACCACAGAGTAAAAATGGGGGGTACCGGGGAAAGTTTCGATTGGCAGCTCGCCGTTAAAGCCCGGAAATACGGTATTCCCATCATCTTGTCGGGAGGGCTGACCCCTGAAAACGTTCAACAAGCCGTTCAAATCGCCGGCCCCTATGCCGTAGATGTCAACAGCGGTGTCGAAAAGCGTCCCGGACAAAAAGATGCTGTCCTTGTGGAGCGACTGATGAAACAGATTTCAGGCTCTTTCTCAAACTGAGTGGGTCTGGACTACACTAAAGTCGGATTACCGATTTGAAGTGAGAAAGAACCTTGATATTCTATCGCCGGTTGTAATAATCGCAATAAGGGACGTCCATGGTTTCATGCATTCAGCAGCGAACGATTTTCAGATTTGGGATTAAAAAAGAACACCGTGACAATGGGGACTATCAGCCCGACGGCGAGGACGATAAACATCAGCATGCCTAATTCATCATACCGACCGCGTTCGATGACGAAGACGGTATTCAGCGCTTGGGTGAACAGTTGACTGCCGGATAGGGCCAGGTTTGTAAAGGCCGCCATGACGGCAAAGTACGTGGCTTTTTGATTTTCAGGAGCCTCCTTGGCGATCCAGGCCAGCATGGGGATCATGGCTACCTGCCCCAGGGGGGAGTCGGCCATAGTATCCACGATGGCGATGGTTTGCGCGCCGAACCCGAGATGCGCCTCGGTCCACTCATGCATGCCGTAAAACATTCCCACATAAGGGAGAAACATGACGGTACTGTATATGGACAGGAAGACGATCAGATAAGGTATCGGCCGCCGGCTCATCCAGGCCCGTAGGGCGAACATTCCCATGATGGCCAACAGCGACGAGACCTGGCGCAGGGTACCGAAAAATGCTTCGTCGAATCCCAGCGCATCGATCTCCCACCAGGACGCCCCGGCCCCGAGGGTGGGCATGGCTCGAAAGACAAAGACAATCACCGCGATGCCGATGATTTCCCGGCGCTTTTTAGTTTCCAGAGGTTGGAGTAACTGATGGATGAGATATCCGATGATCAGCAGGGAGCTAAAAAAGATGATTTCTTCTTTCAGAGGGACTCCGGAAAGCCCGATGGATAAAGTCATGAGAATGAAAATGCCGCTTCCCCCTAAAATGGAAATGCTCGGCTTTAAGTCGGTCTTTTTCGGCCGCATCATCTTAAAGATGTCCGTTTCGGAAAACCCTTTGCGTCGAAACGCCCGGCGCTGCATATTCACCATCAGGCCTCCGAATACCACGCCCATCACGGATATCGCCGGGATTACCAGGGAAATACGATACATAGCTGCGTAAGAAGTGGTTTTGGCCAGCCATCCTCCCAAGCCGGCCACCGCAGCGCTTCCTCCAAGAATTGCGATCCGGCCTAACGTTTGGACGGTGATATGCATCCGTTGCAACTCGGAATCCGGAAATGGTGTGCCGTCCGATTGGAATCGAGGGACGGCCTCTACGGTCATAGCATCGGCGACGACATCCTGCAGCACGTATCCGATAGGAGACAAGAGCGCCGCCAGGACATACCACGTGCCGGAAGGCAGCATCGTTTCCATCCACCCTTTATAGCCAGTCAACCCCAACATGATCAAAAGGCTTACGGCCATGAGCAGGGCGCCCAGGTAAACAAAAAAGGCTTTTTTATGCCAAAAAAGATCGACCAGGTGCCCCAGCGGCATTTTCAGAGCCCATGGAAGGCCGGCCCAGAACCCTAATCCGGCTAAAAAGGCAGCGGAAAGCCCCAGTTCTTCTTTGACATAAAAACTCTCGATGATTCCCGTGAAGCCCGAGACTCCGGCTGCCAGGTAAACCATCAGTGGTGGAATGTAGCTTGCCTGCATTTCCCGGAAAATGCCGAAAAAGTCCTGAGTTATCCAGCGCCAAAAATTTCCAGGAAATATTCTCTTTTTTGGATCACGTTGGGATGCAGTCACGTCGGGATCCTCGATCTATCGGACGGTAAACCCTGTTGTTGCAGTCAATTGCTCCGGAAGCTACACCGTGTGACTGATAGTCAGCGCGTCGTTTTTCACGTCCACCCTGATGACGGCCCCTTCGGGGATGTCTCCGGCAATGAGAGCTCGACCAATGCGAGTTTCCAGCTCTCGTTGAATGTATCGTCGTAAGGGTCTTGCGCCATAAACCGGATCGTAGCCGGTTTTTGCGATGAATTCCCGGGCGGTATCCGTGATCTCAACGGACACATTTCGGTCTTTGAGCCGCTTGGAAAGGTCCCGGGTTAGCAAGGTCACGATCCGTTGCACTTCTTCGAGAGTCAGCGGTTTGAACATGACGATGTCATCGACGCGGTTGAGAAATTCCGGCCGGAAATGCTGGCGGAGTTCGCTCATCACCCGGCTTTCCACCCCCTTTTTGATCGTTCCGCTTTCGGTGATCCCTTCCAGGAGATGATGTGACCCGATATTGCTGGTCATGATGATGACGGCGTTTTTAAAATCGACCGTGCGGCCTTGGCCGTCCGTCAGACGGCCGTCGTCAAAAATCTGGAGCAGCACATTGAAGACATCTTGGTGCGCCTTTTCAATTTCGTCGAAGAGAATCACGGAATAGGGTTTCCGGCGCACGGCTTCGGTCAACTGCCCGCCTTCCTCGAACCCCACATACCCCGGAGGTGCGCCGATCAGTCGGGCAACGGTATGCTTTTCCATGTATTCACTCATATCGATCCGAATCATGTTCTCTTCGCTATCGAACAAGGCTTCGGCCAGGGTTTTGGCCAGTTCCGTCTTTCCGACACCGGTGGGACCCAGGAAGATGAAGGTTCCGATGGGTCTTCGGGGATCCTTGATACCGGAACGGGCACGGATTACGGCATCCGCCACTAGTTGGACCGCCTCATCCTGTCCGATGACACGCTCGTGCAACACTTCATCGAGACGGAGGATCTTCTGGCGTTCGCCTTCCATGAGACGGGCAACCGGGATGCCGGTCCAGCGCGAGATGATCTCCGCAATCTCTTCTTCGGTCACTTCTTCCCGAAGCAACCGCTCTCCGGTCTCCTTTTCGGCCAGTTTCTCTTCTTCCGCCTTCAGGTTACGTTCCAACTCCGGAAGCTTGCCGTGCCGCAATTCCGCCGCGCGGTTCAAGTCGTAGCTGCGTTCAGCCATCTCGAGTTCATGACGCGTCTTTTCGATTTCCTCCCGGATAACCTGGATCTTTTTAATGGCCTCTTTTTCAATATCCCACTGGGCACGCATCCCCTGGGCTTTTTCCCTGAGGTCAGCCAGCTCCTTTTGGAGAGCCTTCAAACGGTCATGACTGGAACGATCCGTCTCTTTTTTAAGGGCGGCTTCTTCGATTTCCAGTTGCATGATTCTCCGGGACACCTCGTCCAGTTCCGTAGGCATGGAGTCGATTTCGGTTCGGATCATGGCGCAAGCTTCATCCACCAGATCGATGGCTTTATCCGGAAGGAAGCGATCGCTGATGTACCGATTCGACAAGACCGCAGCAGTGACCAGGGCGCTGTCCTGAATTTTCACTCCGTGGTGTACTTCGTAACGCTCTTTCAGCCCGCGCAGGATGGAGATGGTATCTTCCACCGAGGGCTCATCTACCACGACCGGCTGAAACCGTCGTTCTAAAGCTTTGTCTTTTTCGATGTATTTCCGATACTCATCCAGAGTCGTGGCTCCGATACAATGGAGTTCGCCTCTCGCGAGCATGGGTTTGAGCATGTTGCCGGCATCGATGGCGCCTTCGGCCTTGCCGGCCCCTACAATCGTGTGCAGCTCATCGATGAAAAGCAGAATTCTTCCCTCGGATTCCTTGATGTCCTTTAAGACCGCCTTCAGACGCTCCTCAAATTCGCCTCGGAACTTGGCGCCGGCCACCAGGGCCCCCATGTCCAGGGCGAAGATGGTCTTGTTTTTCAAACCTTCCGGGACGTCCTGGCGAACGATCCGGTGGGCCAGTCCTTCGACGATGGCGGTTTTTCCGACACCCGGCTCACCAATCAGAACCGGATTATTCTTGGTTTTTCGGGAGAGGATCCGGACCACGCGCCGAATCTCGCCGTCCCTCCCGATCACCGGATCCAGCTTGGCGGATCGGGCCTCTTCGACCAGGTCCCGTCCATATTTCTGCAGCGCCTCGTAAGTCCCTTCGGGATCAGCGCTTGTCACGCGCTGGTGGCCTCGGATGGCGGTCAGGGTTTTGAGCAACGATTCCCGCGTGATGCCGAATTCATGCAGGATCGAGCCGGCCGCTGTCTTTTTTCCTTCTTCTATGAAGGCCAAAAGGATATGCTCAACCGAGACGAATTCATCTTTCAGGCTCTCAGCTTCGTTTTGGGCTTGCACCAGCAGTCGGCTCAGTCGCTGGGTGATATATACCTTCCCCGGTTCGATTCCGGGTCCGCTGATCCGGGGTCTTTTGTCCAGTTCCTGCTCAAGCCGCCGTCGAACATCCGTCTCCGGAATTTCCATGCGTTTCAGAAGACGGGGGACCAATCCGTCCGTTTGTTCCAACAGCGCAAGGAGCAGATGCTCGCCGTCCACTTCATGGTGGTTGAAGCGGACCGCTTTTGTGTGAGCCGCTTGAAGCGCCTCCTGGCATTTCACGGTCAGTTTGTTCATGTCCATTGTCTATCCTCCAATAATAAAGCTCGCCGGGTCTTTATGACCCATGACGGCGTGCGTTTGATGATCTTATCCAAGCAGTTGCTCCAAATCTCGAATCCGTTTTTCCAGGGTTTCAATGCGATCCAAAAGCTCCAGGATCACACCGATACCGGCGTAGTTGATTTCCAGGTCGCTTTGAAGACGGATGATTTTTTGAATCAACAAAACCGTCTGGCTTTCAAAGCGCCATTCCTCCGGATTTTCAGTCCACTCGATGGGATCCACGAGCCCGAAGCGAACGAAATGAGAAACAAGATCCGGCTGGATCATACATCTGGCTGCGATTTCCCTCAACCGGAGAAGAGGCGATCGGGATCCGTCGCCGGTCACTACAATCGGAAATTCTGTATATTCTTTCATCGACATTTTTCCTAACCAAGATCCGATTTCAGATCATTTGGTTGCCCTGAAACCTAACTCCTTGGATTGAATTTCGATACCGCCTTGAGCTTCTCGAACAAGGCTTTTTCCTTCGGTGTCAGTTTTTTGGGTAATTTGATTTGTACCTCCACATAAAGGTCTCCCGGACTTCCTTTCGGATTGGGCATCCCTTTTCCGCGAAGTCTTAACTTTTGGCCGCTTTGTGTCCCCGCCGGCACTTTCAGAGTTACCGGCCCGG
>Ga0210049_1003427_pt1 | contig 14264 bp, 14 predicted proteins | sample CryGeyCG2014_300_2_FD_183964 | JGI IMG/M metagenome (GOLD analysis project Ga0210049, IMG submission 183964) | Groundwater microbial communities from aquifer - Crystal Geyser CG06_land_8/20/14_3.00 (SPAdes) (version 2) | ecosystem: Environmental > Aquatic > Deep subsurface > Groundwater | place...
CATGAGAGCCGTGAGAGCCGTGGGCAGAATGAGAGCCGTGGGAAGCGTGGGAACTATGAGAAGCGTGAGAACCATGAGCACCGTGAGAGGAATGCGCTCCTCTGCTGGGTTCGTTAAAGAACGAACTCGTATGGGCGGCTTGAGCAACGCCGGCATCTAACATAACCCCAAGCATTGTCAAACTCATACCAATATTGGCGATGCTTTTCTTACTCATCTTAGCTTCCTCACTGAGAAGAAAATGTTTTATATCTTTCTTTATTGCGGGTAATATCTTTTTTTTCTCCATCATCTTCTCCTCTGCGATATTTGAGTTTTTAAAAATTCCTCACAGATACTTTTATCCTTATTAAAATATAACTGACAGGTTGTTCTTAAGCTCACATTTTCTATCTCAAGGCATTTCCATGAAAATCCGGATTTAACTGCTGAAGTATACGCGGCATTACTATTGCAGTTTGTTTTTTCACTTTGGGAACTTATATCACAACAATATTTATTATCACCTGATATAATGGCTAATCCTATTAAGCCATCTATCCCTTCAAAATAAGGCATAACGGATATCGCTGACACATCACCACTTATACAGGCATCAATAACTAACCGACAATCTCCTTCCGAAGCAGAAAAAATTTGTTTACATGTATTAAGAATATCGGAAGTAATTCTTTTATCCCTCATTATTTTATCTAGAAATAAAGGAAAGGTATGAAAATTTTGTTGACATTCTTTAATTCCATTTGGGTCTTGTATCTTATTACATATCTTGACATCATTCTCTAATACCGCTTTACAACCAAAGTATTGCCTTAGCAAAATAGGGTCTTTTGTGGTCATAGTTTTTATATTGAACTCCTCTTCTATCTCTTTTATCCTGGCCGGGGGTATAGCCGACTCTTCAATTTTTTTCTCTATCTCTTTTATCCTGGCCGGGGGTATAGCCGACTCTTCAATTTTTTTCTCTATCTCTTTTATCCTTTTCTGCTGAGCCTTTATAGTCTCTTGATATAGCGCGGATTCTTTTTTCTTTATTCTTTCCTGCTGAGCCTTTAGGTCTTCTGCATCGATTACCTTCTCCAAATTTTTTAATTCTTCTAATTCCTTTTTCAAATCTTCTGAACCTTTCTCACCGACTATCTTCTCCAATTCTTCTATCTTTTCTTTTATGATTGCGCGTTCATCCATTATCCTTTGTTTATCTTCTTGTCCTAAAACAAGAGTCCCCTGCATTAAGCCAATTAATATTATGAGACTGATGCTTATAAAATATGTTTTAAACATTTTACAGTCCACTATCATCTTTCAAAATACAATATCTATTTTATATTTTTACGTGCCTTCTCCTTACGTGCCTTCTCATTCAGTTTCTCTTCTATCTCCTTTATCCTCTTCTGTTTAGCCTCTTCAGCTGCCTTGCTTAACTTTTCTTCTCTCTGTTCTATACTTTTATTTTTATCGTCCAGCATTTTATCAAACTCCTTTTTTATTTCTTCTATTTTTTCTCTTAAAGCCCCTGGTTGTTTCGCCTTAACTATTTCTTCTAATTCTTTTATCTTCTCTTTTACAATTATCATATTCCCCAATAATTTATTCTCCTTAGCATCATCTTTTGCTGATACAATAACGCTACTTCCTAACCCAAACCCAGTTATCAATACTATGATTATTAAAAGATTCGCTTTAATAAAATTTCTTCTTAACATTTTCTCTCCTTTTTTAAACGGTCATAGGTCCTCTGGAGACATCTATCCACTTTCTAAATATTTTCCCTATTTTTTTGTCTTTCAATTTTTCAAATAGATAATCAAGTATCGCCATATTTACTCTGCATCTCTCATTATTGGGCATTTGGGTAAAGATATTACCATTCTGCACATAATTGTAGATAGGACATACTCCACAATAAGGCTTATATACACAGACTGCACATCCCGGCAAAATATCTAACACAGAAGCAGTGCAGACTGCTTTTACTGTGTCAGTATTAATGAAATCATGGTAACTATTTTGTTTTACATTTCCTAATTTAAAGGATTCGTCTTGCATCCGGCTCATCATCCTGCCTTCATCACAGGTATAGACATCGCCATTATAGTTATAGGCGAGTTGCCCGATTCCTGCTCCACAGGGAGAACGCAAATCAAAGTAACCCGGGTCTTCATCCGTAAGTATCTTCATCAAAAATATGCGTGCTGTCCTCTCATAGAATATTTTACCTTTAAGATTTAATTCTAAGATATAGTCGAATGCCTTCTTATAAAAATCGATAAATTCTTGGGCGCTATAACCAATCCTCTGCCAGGCTTTCTTTGCCAGTCCAAAGGGATTCAGTTGTCTAAGGTGTATTCCTTCTAAACCTAATTTAACATATTCATTGACAATCTCTTCTGGATATGAAAACGAATACCTAGTTATGGTGGCAAGAGCATTTGGTCTATATATAACCTTACCAAAATACTCCCTTTGTATCGTCTTAAACCACCTTATGGTATTCTTATAACTATTGAGCTGAAAGAGTACCTTTCTATTTTTATTATGTAGTGCTTCGGGTCCATCAATGGAAGTGCATAAAGATATCTTCTTTTTACAGAGGTACTTCAGGCGCTCGTTATTCATTGTGCTAAGATTAGTAACTAAACTGATAAGTAATTTTTTATTTATCATTTTATTCTTTTCCTGTGCATATTCAATAATAAACTTTACTGTATCAAAGTTTAAAAGCGGTTCGCCGCCCTGAAATTCAATAACAATATCTGGACCGGGAGACTCAAATATACGGTTTACCACCTGTTTTGCTGTATCAATCTCCATATCCAGGTTAATCGATTTAATGTTCTGCGCGCTGGCGTGGCAATATACACAGATATGGTCGCAACGCAGGGTAACCACAATAATATGGAGACTGGTGCCTCTACCTAAAAATGCATTTTTCAAGCGATATTTTTCTATTATTCTATCAACGTTAGCGTTATCGCATATAAATCCCTTTTCTTTTAAAATATTGTATTCTCTGCATCCTTTATCCAATTTACCTTCTAATAGCCTGTCAAAAGAGGAAGGTTTAAGATACACATAGTCTCCAGCATCATTAGTAAGCAGACAATCTTGGCCTAACTGCTTAAACCTAAAAAATCCAACTTTACGGGGATTGATATTTTTAATGGGCATCTTTGGCGATAGCCAATACATAATTGGTAAATTCGTCTTTGAGGATAGCTTTGAAATCGGCTTCGATATTGTACATCACTACATTATAATATCGAGCATCTTGATGAAGAGAAAACTTAGCCAGATGTTTATAGGTTTCTATCGCTTGCTGGATAGCTTTTAGACTATAGATTTGCTTATTTAGCTTTATCTTTTCCGTATTTTTCTTCCCAGGGAATAGCAATTCCTAAAGGGTCTTTCTGGTAATCGTAAGTTTTCTCTTCGGGCAAAAGGTCAGAGGCAGAAAATAAAGCCCTACCCACAATATATTCGCGAATCTTACGGTTATTCTTATTTATCCTCTCCCTTAACGCATAATTCAGGAGTTCATTTTGGAATTCTCCGACCAGATTATTAAATGCTTTTAGAGAGAGCTTGTCTTTACCCTTAATAAATACTTTAATCTCTTTTTGGGGATCGCCATCTAAAAAAATATATGTCCGGTCAATAAATACATAACAGGCACCATAAACTGCCTCTAAAGAATAGAGGTTAGGGTTAACTGAAAAAATAACTTTATTCTGGTCTTTTAAGATCTTGTGTTTCATAATTAACATCCTGAACCGCCAGGAGGATTACCCACCATACAGCAGACCATATAGCCAGTTGGTGTGCCCATAAGAGAAGTTACATAATAGCAATTAGGGCAATAAGTAATGCCACTAACACCGTAAGCAACCAAGGTACATGTATTGATGCGCGTAATGCCATCTATCCGTAACTCATTATCACCTGCTAATATTATCCTTGCATTATAATTACTCGACATATTATTAAAAAAATCTATATAAGGCGTACCACTCCCACCCAACTCAATAGAAGAACCTTGATCTGCCTTCAAAGTCCCTTTTGTATTAGGATAGTTACCCCAGCCTAACTCCCGATAACTTCCGTAAGGGGAAGGATAATAGGTAGTAATAGTGATTTGCTCTTGTCCAAAGGCAACAGAAAACACTGTAATTATGAATATGTTGAGTGCAATTATCTTAAGGAATTTGGTCATACGGCTTACTTTTTTATCCTCTGTTTTAATCATAACATAATTAAAGCTTCTGTCAACAATTTTGTCGCGAATTTTCAAAAGCCTAAAGGTGTTCCAAGTAAGCCAGGATATATACCCCATTAATACTATCTAAGTGCACCCGGATTAACTTATTTTTAAGATTAAGACCCGATTCAACTAAGACTTTAATGTAATTATCGGTGTAACCTTCCCATAAATTGGTTCTTAGTTTGGACTTGCCCTCTATTAAAACAAGCATGTCTGTATTTAGAAACCGCCTCTTATATCTGGAGGCGCATTCCTCGGCAACCTCTCTCATCCGAGTCAATCTTTCTTTTACAACTATATGGCTTATTTCTTCTTTAAATTCAGATGCAGCGCATGTGCCATCTCTTCTTGAATAAGGAAATATGTGCGTCTTCAAAGGCAAGGTTTCCTTGATAAGCCGAACGGTATTCAAAAAATTCTCCTCATTCTCGCCGGGAAAGCCTACTAAACAATCAGTCGTTATCGCTATTGAAGGAATCTTCTTTTTTATTCTCTTTATTAAATTAATATAGTCATCTCTTTTATAGCTGCGATGCATTTTTCTTAATATATCGTCGTCTCCGCTTTGGATTGGAATATGTAAGTGCGGGCACAACTTTTGAGATCCAGCTATCTTATCTATTAATCTATCCGAAACATCATTGGCTTCTATGGAACTCAATCTAATCCGCAAAATGCCCTCTATATTCTCCAGTTTATCAATCACCTCTACCAAGCTAACAGGAGGCTTTAGGTCTCCTCCGTATGCGCCTAAACAGATGCCACAGAGGACTATTTCCCGAAAGTCATTCCTGACAAGATTCTCTGCCTCCCGGATAACCTCATCTAGGGGCTTACTTTGAGACCTACCCCTGACCAGAGGCACTTTGCAATAAGAGCAAGAATTATTGCAACCGTCCTGGATCTTTAAAAAGGCACGGGTATGCGCCTTAAAATATGAAATACCGTTTATAGTTCGCGGGTTCGCCAGTTCGCCAGTTCGCAAGTTAAGAGGAAGTAAATATTTTAATATATTTTTCTTGTCTTTATTTTTTAAGATTAAACTTGCGCCGTCTATTTTTCTTATCTTACCTACATCCAATTCTGCAAGGCACCCGGTAACCACAATTTTTGCTTTGGGGTTTTCTCCTTTTGCCCGACGGATTAGACTAAGCGACTTTGCATCTGCTCTATGGGTAACGGTGCAGGTATTGATTATGTAAATATCTGCGGGCTTATTGTTATCCAATTCTTTAAATCTTGCCCCGATAAACTGCTCCCTGATATTCTGGGTATCGTATTGATTGACTTTACAGCCTAAGGTATAGAATTTAACTGTCTCCATATAATCTGATAAAACTTACTACTGCAATGGCTGCAGTATCCACGCGTAAAACCAAATCACCTAAGGTAACGGGAATAAATCCGTTTTCTAGCGCCAGTTTTATCTCTCCGTCGGAAAAATCACCTTCCGGGCCGATTAAGACTAATATTTTAGCCATAGGTAGAAGTGAAAGAATAACTTCCGGTAATGACTTTCTTTGGCCGGCTAAAGTAGGAATAAGTTTTAAATCAAAATCTTTACTCCTAACCAAAACATCTTTGAATTTTTGTACCGGCTCAACAACAGGAATATTATTTCTCTGGCTCTGTTGGCTGGCGCTTAAAGCAATCCTATTCCAACGCTTAGAACGCAGCTCCTCCTTACGCTTATCCAGCTTAACCACGACCCGTTCTGTTTTTAAGGGGATAATCCTATATACCCCCAGCTGAGTAAGCTTATCAACAATATCATCAAATTTGGATTTCTTAGGGATTGCGCAGGCGATAGTCAGCCTTAGCTTGACGTTTAATTCACCGGGAATGCGCCTGGATTTAATCCTCAAGGTTATATTTTCGCCTATCTTGAGAATAGAGCAATTGTATTCATTACCTGCTTCATCAAATACGGCTACCGGCTCCTGGGCTTTAAGGCGCAGGACATTCTTAAGATGATGCACCTGCTCCTCATCTTCCATAATCAAGTTATTTCCTGAAATCAACGGCCGCAGTATGAAAAACCTATTCATCTACAACCCCCTCCTAATTACCTGCGCGCCTAAAAAGATTATAATCAAACCGCAGATAATATTAAAAATATTAAGATAAACCTGTTTTTTGCTTTGCAAAAACTTTGGTATAAGCGCGGCAAAAACCACCAGCGCTGCCAAGGGCGAAATAACCGTGCCTAAGCCAAAGAAGAAAATATAGCCTATATTCTGAAGCAAGGTTTTAGAGATTAATCCTGTATAAGTAAGCACTACAATTAAGGGGCCGCAAGGCATGAGCCCGGTTACTAATCCAAAAATAAAAACGCTCTTTTTATCCCGCTCCAGAAGATGCCGGCGCAAGAACAAACAGGGAAAAGCCTCCCAACTCTTGCCCAAGCTAACCAACACCCCGATCAAAATTATAATGAGCCCCGCGGCTAGTAAGATAACTCTAAATAAAAACCCAAACTTCTCAAAAACAAATTTACCTAAGAAAAAAACGAGCAGGCCTAAGGCTAAATATGCCAATACACGGGCCAAAGAGAATAATAGATAAGAACTGATGCTTTTAAGGACACTTTTCTTCGTTCCGGCAACATAGGATATAAGCAACGGGCCGCAACTGGCCAAACATGGGCCCCAGCCAAAAGACAACCCTAGGATAAAAATACTAACCGCGGCCTTAATCACTTGAAGGCTCATATATTCTTTTCAGAAAAAACTTCCGCGGTAAAGGTAGAAATTTCGGTATCCTTATCTTTCCAGGCGTCCGGCTCAAGCCCTGCCTTATGAGCGCAAAGATTAGACATGAATTCTTCCTTAGTCCATCCGGTCTCAGTTGCTACCTGAGGCAGGAATACCCCGCTCCTAAATCCCTTACGCACCAAGACCCCGTCTGTGCCTAAACGAATTTTATCCGGGTTATCTATTCTTTGCATAGGAGATAATACAGATATTTCAATATCTATATTTTTCAATTCATCAGAAACTACCGCCGGAAAACGCGGATCGCCTGTGGCTGCCTGAATAGCCATATCCCTTACCGTAAGATAAAGCGGCCCTTGACCCACAAGATTACCGATACACCCGCGTAATTCGCCATGCTCATTTAAGGTAACAAAAGCCCCCATCTCCTTAAGCAATAGCGGATCAGCCTCGTTTAATTCCAATTTCTTGCCGGATTTTAAATACGTTTCTATTGATTTACGCGCAATCTCAAGCAGGCGCTTTTTCTGCAATTTATTGAACATTCCATCTTCTCCTTCCTTGTCCACCACGCAGCTTACATAACCCACAGTCCACGTTCCCTTCACCTTTTTCTGGGTCACTTCCGCAGAGTTAGTATGATTTAAAACCCGCAATCTATTATACCCTAATTTTTTGCTTAAGATAAGGACACTGACTACCCCAAACCCGCCGCAAAGCTGCGCTTTTTCGCCGCGTAAACTATAATATAACCCCTCGGCATCCATATTTCTTAAGTAAGCCAAGGTTAAATTATCCGTCTTTTCTGCTTCTTCGTAGTCATAGCCGTGATACATATCAGTAGAGGCAATCACCAATACATCTTTTCTTGTTCCTATAGCCTCCTTAAGCAACGCAGCTAATTTCTGGCAGGTAGAAAACGAACAATCCCCCATGACAATAGGCACAATTTTTCCGCCGAAGGCGGATCCGCCTGTGGCGGGAAAATTAGGCAAGGCCTTCTGTAAAAAGGGCAGCTGCACTTCTACGGAATGTTCTTTTTCAAATGCCTTTGGATCAAAGATAATTTCACTATCCTTCCCCAATAGTTTTTGGCTGAACTCACTGTCCACCTCCATAATGCCTAAGGGAGTCTGAAAAGCGCCTTGAGAATAAACTGAGATTCCGCTAAAAGCATAATAATGGCTAGTGCCGATTATAACCACTGTTTTATAAGGTTTATTTTTAATAAGTTTGTAGCCGAAGGCGGCAGTTGGCCCGGAAAAACCGTATCCGGCGTGGGGTTCAATGAGAGCAAAAATCTCACCGCCTATTTCTTCGGGTGAAGCGGACGAGATAAACCCCTCCACCATTTTAGAGAGCTCGCTTCGATTATCCGGATAAAAAGCGCCTGACGCAGAGGGCTCTTTTATCTCCCCGGCAAAGGAAAGACTCAAGATAAATACCGCGGTAAAAGAAAAAACTCCGAAGGCTAGTCTATTTCTCATCTATTTAAGATACTTTCGCTCGCTATGCCGCTTGTCGCGGTGCAGGTACTTAACTCGCTGCCGGTCCCTAAAGGGATTCCTTTCAGTCACTTATCACCTCGCCACGCTCGCTTTAGTGCCACCAAAAATTTACTTGTCGTAAATTTTTGGTGGACCTAAGCGGGATCGAACCGTCCCGACGCTCACCTTTGGTTCGGTCGGGATCCCGACTTCCGAAGCTCAACATTTACTCAACCCAAAACGTCGGGACTGACCTCCTCGTTGCAAACGAGGCGCTCTCTCCCGACGCTCACCTTCGGTTCGGTCGGGACTCCGACCCCCGACGCTCCGACAGAATCGTCGGAGGTCGGGGCGTCGGAGCCAACTGAGCTATAAATGTAACTTCCAAAATTTTAAGTGGTGCGTATTGGATAAGGTTAGAACTTGTCTCCAACACTCACCGTTAAAATAATTTCAATCTATGTCAAGGCACCGCGCGCGGAGCGCGCTCCCGTATCTCCCGTGCTTCGTTCGGCTTTGCTAGGGCAAAGCCTCACTGGGCGCCCCGCTGGGTGGTTGTCCGATAATTTAATTTTAGGGTACCTTTAGTATATCAAACAGCGCTTGCGTATCGTATTCTTCCTGCAACTCTTTGTTTTTACCGCTTACGTTGCCGGTAAAAACGCCAATTGTATCCCCGGCGGCTTAAAAGTAAGCGTTTTTCTTAATGCTTTTGCCATCTTTTTGATGTTATGGACAATAGCCATGAGGGTAAATTCTGCTTTTACTTTTTTAAGGCCGCGCAGGAGGAATTGCCGGAAGCCTAAGTTATACTTGATATTGCCAAAGACCGGCTCAACGATTACTTTGCGCCTGCCATAGATTCGTTTTCCATCGGCAGTATTCAGTTTATTGCGCATTTTATAGATTTGGTTCGTATTGTCATAGATTTTTATTTCTCTGCCGTGGGTGGTCTTGGTGCATCTGCCAAAGTACCGGCAATTTCGGCATTCACGGCAACGGTAGATAGAAGAATATGCCCCGTGTTCGCCTTGCTCCTTCTTCCTGTGGCTAAAGTAGAGTTCCTTGTGATTAGGGCATAGGTAGACGTCTTTCTTTGGGTCATAAATAAAACGGCCTTTATAAAAAGGCAAATCCTCCGGCGTTGTTTTTCCATTCTGGGCTGTCTGATATTTAGGGTCGGGGATATAGGCATCGATATTTTGTCTTGATTCTAATTCTTTCAAGTTTTCCATAGAGCTATAGCCGCTATCGGCAGTAACTATGATGGATTCCTTGATAGAGAATTCGGGTAAGTTGTCGCCTGTTTGTTTTATCAAAGGGATAAGTTGGTCAACGTCGTTCGCCTTGTTTATTACATCGCAGGATAAAATAATCTGTTCTTTTTCATCAACGGCTACTTCGGCGCGGTAACCCGGCCTGATTAAATTGCCTTCTTGCCTCTGGAATTTAACATCCGGGTCGGTAAAGTTAATCTCCTTTAAAGATTCCTCTTCCAGTCTAGCCTTTGCTTCTTTGAGCTTTTCTAAACGCTTTTCTTGGGAACGCAGCTCTTTGGGGATTTCATCTCCGCGCGAGCTTATCCCAAAGATTCTATCTTCTTCGTCATCGGTTGCCGAAGCCTCATCCAAAAGCTCTTTGATTTTTTTCTCAACAGCCTTTTCTTCCAAGATAAGTTTTTCTCTATCGTAGGTCTTTTCCCGGTAGGCATTGGCTTTAATTACGGTTGAATCTAAGGAGATATGGCCTAGCCCGACCAGGCCTAATTGCTTACAAAGCCTGACTATCTGAACAAAAAGATGGGATAATGCTTCGGTATTATTTTTTCTAAAGTCTGAGATAGTACGGAAGTCCGGCTTTTGCATACCCGAAAGGAAAATAAAGGCGACGTCGGTCTCAAGCCCTTTGGTAATCTTGCGTGAGCTAAAATTAGAAGTAGCATAACCGTAGAAGAGAATTTTTAGCATCATCTTGGGATGATAGCTAGGATTACCCACAGAAGGGACTTTTCTATAAAGGCAGCTTAAATCAAGCTGATCTACTACTTCGTCGATTATCCAGGCAAGATGATCCTTGGACAAGTAGTCTCCTATTGCAGATGGGAAAAGCAGTTTATCTTTATTATTGTAGTCACGTACATTTAAGGACATTTATCACTCTCCTTGATAGGTTTTATCGTCGGGAATTACTACTTTTGTCGACGATGATATTATAACACATCGACGATAAACTACAAGGAATTATCGGACAACCACCATGCAGAGCGCTTCAAGACTATTCTCTTCAAGTTTATTTATCTTTATATTATAAAAGATTAGGCCTTTGGCAGCAGATAAAGAAAGCAGCTCATTAAGCCAATTAATAAATAATTCTTCTAAGTTTTCAGCTTTTTGCTTTATCGTTATTACGGTGTGTTTTTTATTTTTGGTGAATTGTTTACGAGAGGAAATCTGGAACAGGGCAAGCCCGGCATTCTTGAACAACTCTTTTAAATCTTTGCCTTTTACCCGGATGCCGATATCAGCGGTATGGTCAAAGATTTCGTAAGGTTTATTTTTCACGCACGTATTAATGTGAAATATGGAGTATTGTTTGCTGGCGGGTAGTAAAATTTTTGAATTTAATGGGCCATGCAGGAGTCGGACCTGCGGCCTTGACATTAAGAGTGTCCTGCTCCGCCAATTGAGCTAATGGCCCTTAAATTCCAACCTCTTTATTATCAATCAGTTCTGATAAAGTAAAAAATCTATTATTTTCAAGACTTACAATTTCCTGCAAATTTCCTGCAGTTTGGGAGCCTAGTTTATGAAGATTTTGCTCCAAAACATCAACTGCGCGTTTCTTATGGTCAGGCGATAAATGACTATATCTCAATGTCATCTCCAGTGACTTGTGCCCCAATAGTTCTCTAACAGTATTCAGGTCGATCCCTGACATGACTAACTGCGATGCGAAGGTATGCCTTAAATCGTGAAAATGAAAATTAACTATATCAGAATTATTAATGGCTGTAAAGAAAGATTTTTTAATATCTCCGTACGGCTTGCCGTCCTTATCACAGAAGATATATTGCGAATCCGGATGCTTAAGAACCCCAATAATCGTCTTCTGAACAAGTCTATTCATTGGTACTTCCCTTTTTTCGCCATTCTTGGTATCTAATAAATGAATTATATTGCGCTTGATGTCTATATCGGGCCATTTAAGCTTAAGAATCTCGCCCTTACGCATACCGCTATGCAAAGCAACAATAACTATGGGCCTTAGATGCTCGCAACAATTAGATAATAGCTTATCTATTTCCTCTTTTTCAAGGAAACGAAGTCTTTGATTATTCTCCTTGAACATCTCAACCCCTTTGCAGGGATTTCGTTCAATCTTATCCCACAATATCGCCTTGTTAAAAATGGATTTTAAAACCGCTAAAGCCCTATTAACTGTAGCTGGACTTATTGTTTTTTTAGCTTTAGCACGCTTTACTGCCTGTCTAGCCCTTACAGACTTAAATCTCTCAACGTCTAAAGATGTTATTTCGTAAAGATATTTACCACCAAAGAAGTTTTTTAATAAACTTACAATCTTTTTATCGGTATTATAAGATCTTTTGAGTTCAGAATGCAGCTGTAAATATTCATCGGCAAAATCTTCAAATTTAATCTTCCGTTCTTTCCTGATGTCCAAAAATCTGTTCTCGGCAATTTCAGTTAATCTCTTATGTAAAACAGCCTCAGCTAATTTTTTATCCTTACCGACATGCTCTGTCTTTCTCCTGCCATTATAAGAATAAACTATATAGTAGATTATTCCTTTTTTCCCTTTGTATTCGTATACAGGCATCTTAATCCTAATTTACCTTTGGGTTATTTTTTTCAGTCTTTTAATATCTTTACCCAGCCAATATCTGTAGTTGCTCATCGGCTCCCTTCGTGCTTTTGGCACCTTGCCGGCCTTCTCCCAATTGTAATAGGTCTTCCGGCAGATTTTCAGAATCTTTTCTACATCTTTTATCAAAAATTTTCTTTCCATACTTGCGGTAGTTTACCATATTATATAACTCCATGTCAAGACATTTTAACAATAAACTATACTTTAATAACTGCAAACACTTCTAATCTCGTCTTCTTTTAACCATTTATCTATTTCTTCTTTATCGAATTTATTCAGACGACTCTTTTTAATAAAAGGGATCTTTCTTTGCCGGATCCATAAATAGATAGTATAAACACTAAATCCCGTGTATTCTGATAATTCTTTTGGCGATAAATATCTTTTAACCATTAAGGTATTAATTTTTTATTAAAGAGGGAATAAACTTCTTTTGAAATATTCCCGATTTTTCCCAAAACAACTTGAATGACTTATCCACAGAATTCACAGCCCTTTCTTTACTACTATTTATTTAATTTTATTTCTTTTATTTTGTATGTGACAATTTCGTCACTACTTTTGGTGCCTAACCTGTCACCTTTGTAGTGACGAATCTGACACTTTGCCGGTGACAGTTCTGTCACCCGAATTTAGAGTTTTCCACAAGCTCCAGCTATAATAATTTTTGTTTAAACCAAGGATATTATTATTTGCTATTTTCTCTTTTAAAATTACATTATCAAGAACCAATTTTTTTATTACTCTTTTTGTATGGCGAATACTTACTCTGGAAAGTTTTGAAATCTGCGAGAAACTAATCCGGTCTTTCTTTCTCTTCCAGCCGTAGGTCTTTCTGATAATAATCAGCATAATTTTTAATTCCGAATTCTTAAAAGGATATCTTATGATTACATCCATTAACTCATTAGCGATCTGAATGTATCCGTCTTCTACCTGCGGGTTAGCTCTAAAATCATTCATGGCAAATAAAAAAAGGACTGGCATTCCTGAGATTTTCCTCAGAAACACCAGCCCCTTTGTTCTTCAAATAGGACTGTTTCACTTCTAACTTCTTCTAAATTTTAACTTTCAAAAAATAGTATACACCACAATTTCAGGTTGTCAAGTTTTTTCCTTAAAAAATAAGCTAATTATTCTTTCCATGAGGATCTTTCTTTAGACTTTCTCTAATCTCCTCTTTAAAGGGCACGGTATCTATGGATTTCTCCTCCCTTATTGATACCGGCAACCCATCTTCAAAGGTTATTTTAATTGAACCGTAAAAACGGTCATTAATCAAAGAAACCAGATATTTATACAGTCTATTCATTTATTTGTTTGAGTTATTCACAACTTATTATTTTACGGTATATGAACTAATACACCGATAAGGTAATAAGAATGCGGTGTTTAACTACCAAATTAGCGATTATCCTTCGTATCTTACGGGAGCTTAACCCGGTAATTTTTTCCAAATGATCCATCTTGTTCATAAACCGAGTCTTTCAGGTAAGGATTTAAGGAATTCACAAAGCCGTTTCTTTTGCTTTTCATTTGGTTTTCTACGACCATTGATGATACGGCTAAGATCTGCTTCCTGCATCTGACAGGCAAAGGCAACCTGGTAGTTTTTAAACCCGAGTTCGCGGATACGGCTTTGCAGCTTTACGTTAAAGGGTTTTATTTCTAACATTTTGTTATTGTCTTGCCCCCTATAGGTAGTACCGAGTTTTGGGCATTTTGTTCACCCCCCTAAGTAAAATTTTTTATTTTCATTTTTGCGCGCTGCAAAAGAAAATTAACCCTAGACTTAACTATCTTAAGCTTCTGACCAATTTCTTCTTGGGTATATCCCTCAAAAATTAACTGGATGATTAATTTTTCGCGAGGTGCTAGAACTTTGTCAATTACCTCAACAAAATCCAATCGTGTGAA
>Ga0210049_1003445_pt1 | contig 14219 bp, 8 predicted proteins | sample CryGeyCG2014_300_2_FD_183964 | JGI IMG/M metagenome (GOLD analysis project Ga0210049, IMG submission 183964) | Groundwater microbial communities from aquifer - Crystal Geyser CG06_land_8/20/14_3.00 (SPAdes) (version 2) | ecosystem: Environmental > Aquatic > Deep subsurface > Groundwater | place...
GCGGCGAAGGGGATATTGCAGGGCATCGTGAACGTCGAGACGACGAACAAGTCCCAACCCCTCCTCGCCGTGCCGTTTGTGGGGCGGGTGGAGTGAGAGTCGAGGGATGAAGGATGAAGGCGGAAGGTTCGAAGGATCGGACTCCGACTTGTCGGAGATGAGGGCGGAAAGATGAGAAGTGCCCGGAGCTTACTTACCGCTGCCCGGCCCTTACTAACCAATGCGACGGCTGGTCTGTTGGCCGGGACGGCTGCTCTGTTGACGAGAAAAGGTGCGTGATTTTCTTCTACAATATGAGTATCACGGGGTATCCGCGACACTGGAAAGGAGCAGGCGATGAGAACAATGAGCGCAGATGAGGTATTTTCCCGCCACGACATCACGGTGGCGACGGGGCAGCGGTTGGCAGGCGAGTGAACCTGGCAGAAGAAGACGCTGGTACAGATGACCGCCGACTCGACGACGGCGCGCGTGCAGCGGGACTTGCTTGCCGGCAAGGCGCGTGATCTGCAGATGGCGCGGGTCTCCGCCGACATCTCTCTGGAGGAGTTGCCCATGACCGCTCGGTCACCACGGAAGATGAAAACGGGAGAAAGTTCTTTTTAACCGCGAAGCCGCCAAGGCCGCTAAGAGCCTTTGCGTTCTTTGCGTCTTTGCGGTTTATTTTCAAGGGAATCATCCATGCGCGGGGGTGCACCACGCGGGATGAAAATCGGGAGTGCGTAGGCTATACTGTTTGCGCCACGCGTCTGCGAAGAGGTCGTCGTTTCTCTGGCGCTAAGAGCCCGCGAGGGAGTCTGACCCGAGCATCTTTTCAGCACCACACATTGTCGCTCCCGGTCCGTCGGGAAGCACGCGTAGGAGACTTGACTTTTTGTGGATGCTCCGCAGACCGTGAGTACAGGTTGTCGAGGAGCAGAGGGATGTCACTACAGGTCGTGAACCCGATTTGCGCGGGGATGGATGTTCACAAGAAGGACGTCAAAGTCTGTCTGGTGTATCGGAATGGGCAAGGAGATCGCCAACAGGAGATTCGGACGTTTCGCACGCTGACGAAGGAATTGTTGGCGATGCGAGATTGGTTGCAGGACCACGGATGCCGTGTGGTCGCGATGGAGAGCGCCGGAGTTTACTGGAAACCGATCTTCAATCTGCTGGAGGGTGATTTCGAAGTACTGTTGGTGAATCCGACCCATATCAAGCATGTTCCGGGACGGAAGACGGATGTAAAGGATTGCCATCGGACTCTGTGAGTCCGCATGGATTGCGGAGCTTTTGGAGCATGGATTACTACGGGGGAGTTTTATTCCTCCGGTAGAGATTCGTGACTTGCTGGACTTGACACGATATCGGCGGCAGATGGTGCGGGAACACTTAGCGGAGGTGAATCGGCTTCGGACTCTGTGAGTCCGCGCAGAAAGTGCTGGAGGATGCCAATAGCAAGCTGGCGAGTGTGGCCACCGACGTGATGGGGAAATCGGGGCGAGCGATTCTGGCGGCACTGTTGGCTGGGGAGCGCGATCCGGAGGTTCTGGCCGAGTTATCGAAGGGGAGACTGCGAAACAAGAAGGAGGACTTGAAGCTGGCGCTTGAAGGTCTGTTTCGCCCGCATCATGTGTTGTTGTTAACGCAGATCTTTGCGCATATCGATTACCTGGAGGAAAGTATCGCCCAGTTGGAGGCGGAGATTGAGAGGCTGCGAACTCTGCGAGTTCGAGAGGTCTCCCTTTCTGGAAAGAGATTGAGCTGCTGGACACGATCACGGGGGTGGATCGCCGTTCAGCGCAGGATATCATTGCCGAGGTGGGTGTTGACATGGGCAACTTTCCGTCGCACAAACATCTCTGTTCCCGGTCGGCGATGAGTCCGGGGAACAACGAGAGTGGAGGCAAGCGGCACAGCGGGAGTACCACCAAGGGGAACAAGTGTTTGAAGGCGATTCTGGTGGAATGTGGTCAAGCGGCGGGACGGAGCAAGGGTACCTATCTTGGTTCTCAGTTTGGTCGGATTGCCGCCCGGCGCGGGAAGAAGCGGGCAGCAGTGGCGGGGGGACACAGCATTCTGGAGGCGGCGTATTTCATCTTATCGGACTCTGTGAGTCCGCAGATCGGACTCTGTGAGTCCGCAGATCGGACTCTGTGAGTCCGCAGAGATAAGGTGGCCTACCGAGAACTCGGCCCGACCTATTTGGATGAACTCAACAAAGCTCATACCCTCCGCTACCACATCCGTAAACTTGAGAGTCTCGGCTTCAAGGTGGAGCTTTAAGAACTCCCCAAGGCCGCGTAAACCAACCCCACTCGGGGGATTATTTTCGTAGGAGGGAGGGAGATGGCTGATTGGCATGCTTCCCCCCCCGAACGACCTTTGCCTTTGGTAAAATTTCACCCTTCCTCGTCGCGTCTTGCCTGCACTCCCCTTCAGCCGCTATACTTACGGCGTTGCGAGGTAATTGCCTTGAAGCGTAATGGGATACTGAAACGACATCTGAAGGATGCGGCGGATCCGATATGGGCCGAACCATTCCACGACTCGTGGATGGCCGGTGAGGGGGTCGACTTTCGGGCTCGATTTGCCCGGGCCCAGGCGGCGGAGATGGCCGCGGCAGAGCCCTATCTGAAGCCGGGCGAGTTGGTCATTGGCAACAACGCTCTTCGACCGGTTGTCACCGGAATTCCCAACGCTTTCCGAACGGGCGTGGGCGTGGACTGGGAGTATTTGCAGGCGCTTCGCGAGGAGCGTCCAGAAGACGAGGGGAAGCTGGCCGCAATCGGTGACTACTGGAAACCGTGGATGGAGGAAAACGGGCCGTACCTGCCGATGACCTGCCACGCATCCCTCGCCTACGAACGCGTCATTGATCTCGGCATTGACGGAATGCGGGAGCATGTCCAACGCCACGCCGAGTGTAATACTCGTGAACGCCCGGAGCGCGCGGCGTGGTACGGCGGGCTGCTCATCACGCTTGACGGCGTCTCCGCGTTCATCGAAGCCCATGCCCGCGCGGCAGATCGCGCAGCGGAAGAAGAACAAGACGTGATCCGTCAGGTGGAACTGGAGAGGATCGCGAAGGGCTGCCACCACGTCGCCCACGGCGCGCCGCGGACATTTATTGAGGCCGTCCAGCTTTTCTACCTTGTCTTCTATCTCTGCGGTCACGATTCTCCCGGACCCATCGATCGCTGTCTGTATCCGCCATTGAAGCGCGACCTCGACAACGGCGCCGTCTCGCTCGATGAAGCGCAGGAGATTGTCGATTGCCTGTGGTTCAAGTTCGAGGAAAAGACTGCCTACGGGACCACCGTCGGCGGCCAACTCCGTGACGGGAGCGACGCAACCAACGAGCTTTCCTTCCTCTGTATCGACGCCATCCGTCGGCTGCGTCTGTTGTCCCCCCGCACTGCGGTGCGCTGGCATCGCGGGCTGTCCCGGAAACTGTATGTCGCAGCGTGTGAGTGCATCGCCACCGGGCCGAGTTTGCCAGCTTTGGTAAATGACGAGACGATCATTCCCGGCATGTTGGAGCGCGGCATCCGTCTGGAGGACGCACGGGACTACACGTTCGTCGGGTGCGGCCAGACGTATCCACACGGCCGCGGACACGGGAACTACGAAGACGTTATCATCAACTCCGCCAAACCGCTGGAACTCGCGCTGAACAACGGGATCGACCCGATGAGCGGGGAACGGCTCGGTCCCGAAACAGGGGCGGCAGATACGTTCACATCGTTCGATGAGTTCCTTTCCGCCTACCGCCGCCAGATGGATCATCACATCTCGCAGGCCATCCATGCCGTCAACGAGCGACGGCTCGGAATCAAAGGGCGCGCCTGCGACTTCCTCCGCTCACTCTTCACGTACTCCTGTGTCGAAACGGGATTGGACTGGCACGCAGGCGGGGCCGACTACAGCGAGGGGATGGTTGATATGGTTGGACTGACCACCGCCACCGATTCCCTGCTGGCGATCAAGGAAGCCGTCTTCGAAGAGCAGCGCGTATCGCTCGCGGAACTGGTGGACATTCTGAACCGCAACTGGGAAAGCGCAGAAGACCTGCGTCTGTGCCTGCTCCGTGCGCTCCCGAAGTTTGGCAACGGCGCTCGCGAGGCTGATTCGTTTACGGTGGAGGAATTCAGCCGCGTCAACGAATTCATCAAGTCACACAAGACAGCCTTCGGCGGGCCGTGGGGTATGGACATCATCGGGTGGTCGGGTGCAGTGCTCCTGGGAGGACACACCGGCGCCACGGCCGACGGACGACGCCGCGGCGAAGCCCTTGCCGATTGCGCAGGCCCCGCGCAGGGCCGCAATGTGCAGGGACTCACGACCACTCTCAACTCCGTCCTGCAGCTTCCGCACAGCAAAGTGCACGGCCCACTGGTCCTCAGTCTGCGGTTCCCGAAGGAGTCCCTTACCACCGCAGCCGACCGCGCCAAGTTCCGCGCGCTGGTGGAATCCTATCTCCGGCGCGGCGGCCAGCAACTGCAGATCTCCATCGCCAGCGCCGAAGAGATGCAAGCCGCGCAACAGACACCCGACGCATACGCCGACCTCATGGTGCGCGTCGGCGGCTTCAGCGCGTACTTTACGCAACTCGAGAAGTGCTTCCAGGACGACATGATTGCGCGGGCGGAGATGGAAGTCTGAGTCTGCGTTGGTCAACTCCAGTGAAGCATTAAAGCAAGAACGCCATCGTGAAGTCATCTCAGGCTCCCATATCGCCATTGTTCCAGTTCTGGGCCGCTAAGTAGGTGGTCAAAAATACTGTCCCATAGTTCCCGAAAAGGTAGTGGGGGGTTATGCTATTTGACAGTTTGATTCGGTAATGGCAATCCCCCGGGACTTGTTCCGGGGGAATGTTAGGTTCGCGCTACAACCCGAACGCCGCGCAACCTCTTCTTTAATCCCCCCGGACTTGTTCCGGGGGAATGTTAGGTTCGCGCTACAACCCGGACAAGAGGGGCTTTCCACTCCTCCGGTTAGCGTGGTCCTAACCATCCCCCGAAACAAGTTCGGGGGGATTCTGTCTGTCGCCTCCCGCCGTTAGCGTGGTCCTAACCATCCCCCGAGACAAGTTCGGGGGGATTACCGAATCAATCGGGTATGTCCGTCTTCGTTTCAGCAGGGACAGTATTTTTGACGACCTACTTACCATCCTGGGTGCGACGGCTCCCGCTTTTGCGGACGTGGCGCCGGTCGTCTCTTGGGCCTCCGATCCGGTTCGACCCGGCGAAGTGGTTCTTGCGCAAGGCAGAGGGCGGGGACAGCAACCCGGTCCCCCGCTATAGGCAGTTAATTGATAACTGTAGTTTGGCAAATCTCGGTGGACGCCTCATGCCCACCAGAACTGCAAATTTTCCAAACTACAGTAAGGAGTCCTCCATGAATGAATGCAAGCAGACGGCAGCAGAGAGTCAGCGTCAACGGATGATCGTTTGGGAAGCGTCCCCCATGGCCGGTTTTCCCCGGCCGCTCGATGAGTTTCGACGATTCGCGGCCCGCGCCGCGTCGCTGGGCGCCACCCATGTGCCGCTCAACGAAATCCCCAGGAGCACGTGGCAGAGCGGCGACCCGCGCGACCCACACCCCGAATGGGAATACTGGACGGTCTGGAGCCGGGGAGCCATCGGACTGTTCAAGCTGATCTCGGTGCCGGAGTTGGCGCCCTGGATTCCGCCGGACGAAGTGGCGCGCAGCCTGACGCTATTGAAGAAGCAATGCGCGGTACTGCGGGAGTTGGGTCTGCGCGCCATTCTCGAGGGTCACGAGCCGATGTGGTGGCCTGAGGGAGTGTACGAGGCCCATCCACATTGGCGCGGGCCGGAGGTGCAACACCCTTCGATCTCGCGCGTCTCCTATCACAGCCCGTGCCTCGACCACCCCGAAGTGCTGGCGATGTACCGCCGGGCGATGGCGGAACTGTGCCGGCAGTTGCCTGAGGTGGACTATTACACGATGCTGACCAATGATTCCTCTGCCGGCATCTGTTGGGCCTATACGTATCCCGGCAAGAACGGCCCGCGCGCCTGTCGCGACGTGCCGCTGATCACGCGCATCGGACGCTTTTTTGACTCCCTGCAAGAGGGTGCCCGCGACGCCGGCCACGAGATCACCGTCAACCTGTTCAATGCCGGTTTCCAGATTGACGGCCAGTCCTGCTATCGGGCGCCGTTGAAGCCCGGCCAGTTCATTGACGGGGTGGACCGGGAAGAGCGGGTTCGCGCCAGCGGCAGTGGTAGCAATAGCTGGTTTGGCGGTTACGTTTACCCGGTATTGGGCGTGCCCAAAGTGCCAGCCTTCATCGATGAAGTGGAACACGCTCTGGCCAGCGACGCCGAGTGCCTGGTTTTCTCGGTGGGGAACTCGCCCGACCTGTTGATGGACGTGTATCAGGCTTACCGCGAGACGCCGTCGCAGGGGCTGGTGTCGCGCTTGGAAATCCTGCGGCGCGTGGCGGCGGCGCGGGTAGGTGAAGACAACGCAGAGGCATTGGTGGAGCTCTGGTCGGACATCGAGCGGGCCACGGAGGTGGCGCGGTACGGCGTTCGTGGCAGTCCGATCATGATCATCGGCCCGCTGATGAGCCGCTGGACGATCATGCCACTGGTGCCGGACGTGTACGGCCTGACCCCGGAGGAAACCGCGTACTTCCAGCGTGGCCGGCTGGCCAAGACCGAGATTGAGGCGCTGGACTACGATTACAGCCTGGGGCGGCGCGAGCCGCGTGGCCCCTCGGGCGTCAATCACTTCGCGCTCGAAATGCAGCTCGCCGTGAATCGCCTCGAAGCCGCGGCTGCCAAGGCTGATGCCCTGGTCGGACGCGCCGCGCGGCCCGAAGCCGCCGAGGAACTCAAAGCGCTGGCGTGGCGACTCAAGGCGCTGGCCTCGTTGCACCTGACCTGCAAGAATTTTGTGGTGTATGCCTTCATCCTGCAGACACGCGGCGCGGACGAAGGCGTCCAGGAATGCCGCGACATATACAACAGCACCGGCACCCCGTCGCTGAACATTGGCCGGTGGGAGTTGTGCAACGTGGCCCGCGAGGAGATGGACAACGCTCTAACGCTGGCGGACGTGCTGACCGAAGCCACCGAGCCGGTGCTGGCGATGGCCCCGACCATGGCGGAGGAAGACGGATTGGTGTTCGCCCCGAATCTGGTCGAGCAGCTGCACCAAAAAGTCAGTATCATGCTGAAACACTGGCCGGAATACAACGCGCTCTACCCCTACCCTCACTCGCCCAAGACTCCGACGCGGCCGGCGGGGGTGGAGGCGCCTGAAGCGGGAATCTGAAAGTCTCAACCGTGCCCGAATTAAGGATGTGATGGAAGACAACGGGAGATGCGTTACCACCGATGTTCGCTCGTCATTCCAATGACGTCCGCGATAGGAGGCGAACCACCTCGCCGATTGTGTCCGGGATGGGACATCGGTACCGCAACTGTCCCTCAAACCGAAAGGAGACACCAGTATGAAACGATGTTACCTCCTGCTGACGACACTCTTGGCGCTGGGCGTCTGCTGCCTCGCAGACCCCTCGGCCCGTGCCGCGGTCACACTCACAAGAGTCTGGCCGCAGAAGATCCGTTACCTCAATGGCGAAGAGGCTGTCTTCCAGGTCTGGGTCAAGAACGCCGGCGCGCAGCCCTGGTCGGGGCGCGTCAGTGGAGCGGTTGAGAGCGGACTGGACCAGAGCACACCCATCTTCGAGCACGAATTGACCGTGGCTGCTGGTGAGGAGAAGAAGCTCGAGGAACACTGGAAGGTGAACCTCCCGGAGTTTGGCCATGCTCTCCATGCCATGGTGGAGAACGCCGATGGGACGCGTGCCGCCGAAGACAGCGACGTCTTCTGCGTCGGCCCCTGGTACTACAATATGGGCCGCTGCATTACCTTTTTCAATCTTCGCAAGCTCAAGACTCCCGAGGAGGCGGAGGGCGCGAAAGTTACCAATTGGCGGAAGTGCTACATGACCTGTGCGGAGCATTTCGCCGGCCCGCCCGGAGCGTGGGGCACGATGACACCGCAGACCGAGGAGTTCTATACCGGCCAGGCCGCCTTTCAGGAGAGCATCACCAGCGAGCGTGCCCTGATCGAAGCCGCCCACCGCAACGGGATGGCGGTGATCCAGTACGCGGTGGTCTCGATCTGGGGCCCCCCGGCCGAGGATTACTCTCGCGCCCACCCGGACTGGATAACTTACAACGACCGCGGCCGCCCCGCCGGTTTCTTCAACATGGCCGAGATGGACCACTTCCGCACGATGACCGCAGCCAATCACAAGCATATAAGCCCGGGGGCGCTGAACGGCAACGTGGCCCATCCGCGGGCGCAGGAAGCCGCTCTGGACGACATGGTCGCCGCGCTGCGGATGTTAGGTTACGACGGCATCCGCTGGGATGGTCACACCTTCGGTCAAGCCAAGGACGTCTTCGGGAAAGAGACACTCACCGGCGACGTGGATGAAGCCAACGCCCAGTGGGTCACACACATGAAATCCCGCCTCCGCGCTGCCGTGCCTGATGCCACTATCAATTACAACTACCACCCGCAGAGCACCGGCGAAGGTCGTTCTCTGCCCAAGACCTACAAGGCGATGGGACCGAACGCTTACGTGTTGTGGGAGTCCATGCGTGGCCGGTTCAACTCGCCCAATGACCCGCTCAACGTCTGGAGCAACTTCGTCGAGGGCGTGCGCAAGGAGATCAACCTCTACGCGCGCCCCAACGGCAACTTCCAGCACTTTGGCTGGTATGGCTCCGCCTCCCCGATCCACCGGAACCACACCCAGGCGATCTACTATTCCCTCGGTGGGCACTGGGACGAATTCGGGGCCCCCATGAAATATGACGCCTTTTCCATGCGCTACGGCGCGTTCCTGTGGGACACAGACTTGCACAACCTCGATGACCCCACCGGGTTGGTGCAAGTCGCCGACCCCAATGACCGATTGTGGTGGAAGCAGTTCGTGCAGGAACGCAAGTTAGAGGGAGGGCGCCGTCTGCTCATCACCCATTTGTTGAACAAGCCGGTGCATGACCGGCAGAACGGGTTTGAGAAGGACGCACCACCGGTGCAGAAGGACATTAGGGTCGCCTTGCCCCTTCCGGCGGGGGAAAAGACTCTGCGCACGTTCCTCCTCAACCCCGACGCCGACAGCGCCGGCTGGTGCACGGAAGTGAAGCCCACAACGGGGAGTGGCGGATACACAGTGGTCGTCCCTTCGGTGGAGTACTGGAGTTTCGTTGTCTGGGAGCTGGGGAAATGAAACACACGTTGCGTTCCGCCCTGATTGCAGTATTCGCTTGCGGCATCCTCCCTGTCTGTCTGCCGGTGCACGCCCAACCCGCCACCGACCTGGCCGCGCTTGCGCCCGACCAGCCGCCCGATCGCAGCCATGTCCGCGTCTCTGAGGTCCCCCTGGCGAAAACTGAGGATAGCGATAAGCGCGTCCTCTTCTCGCAGCAGATCATTCTGGACAACGGCCTTCGTCGGTTTGGTTTGCACAAGGTCGACGCGCTCTACAAGCCGAACACCGTCCCCATGCAGAGCGTGGGCTGGAACATTCCCGACGAGGGCAACTGGTATCACGGCGGCATGTTCACGTTGCGCGTCAACGGGCAGAACGTGAATGTCGGCAAGTCCACCTTTGCGATTCTGGAGTCGGGTCCACGCGGGGTGGCAGACTTCACGCTGGACAATCAGTTCGGCAAGTTCCGCTGCCGCTTCATCGTCATCCCGAACAGCGAGGTGCTATTTGCCGACTTCGCCATCGAGCCGGTGGCAGAGGTAAAGAGCCTTACAGTGCAACTGCACAACTACCCCAGCACCTATCAAGCCACTCGCGAGGGCAAGCGCCACCGGCAGGTGCTTGACGCGGCGGGGACGCTCGAGCCGCAGACTCAGGCATACAGTGTGGACCCCGCCGCCAACTGGTGGTTCTTCTACCAGGATGCCATCTTCGACAAGGACGTGCCCGAATATCGCGAACGGACTTACGGCCCGTCGGCGCTCGTCCTGCCCTCCGGTGAGGCACAGAAGGTGCATATCACGGTTGGCGCGTATGAGGTGCCGACGGTGATCGAGTATGCTCCAGACCGTCGCCACTTTCGCCTTGCCTGCTTCGACTACTTCGGTCTGGGCAACAAAGCGGCGCAGGCGCGTTTCGCCAAGGAGCGCGACCAGGTCCGCGCTACGCTCGACGGCATGGTCTTTGTGCCGCAGCGCCTTCGGAAAGCTCGGTCAACTCTCGCGCAGATTAGCGCGCAAGGTATAACCGGCGAGGTCGCGGCGACCGTGCCGGAGCTGAAGCAACTGCTGAGCGCATTGCCTGAGGGAAATCCCTGGCCGCAGAAAGCGGTGACCACCGAAGACTGCGCGCTGCAACTGCTGGACCAATACGACAAGACGCGCTGGGCGGTAGTGAAGAAGCAGCGTCCCGGCATCGGCGTGCTGGTCATGCGGGGTCTGCACTGGCGCTACTGGGGACTCGACGAAGCGCACAAGGCGTTGGGCGGACAGCTACGGGAGACGGCGGTTTCCCATTACGCCGAGTACTACTGGAAGGGCGAGGATATCAGCTACTTTCCGGCGACCTGGGAGGAGATGTCACGGTTCGATGTGATTGTCTTCGCCAATGTCCCGTTCACGGTGTTGGGAGCCGAGCGCTCGAAGGCGTTGGCGGAGTTCATCCAGGCGGGTGGGTCGGTACTACTGCTGAGCGGCACCCACGCTTGCGGCCAGGGCGGCATTGACCAGCCCCCACTCGGACCTCTCATGCCTGTGCAGCCGACTCAGCTATTTGATGTTCGGGCGTTCGACAAGCCCCAACCGATTGCCAGAGCGAAGGACGCGCCTTCGTGGCTCAGCGAGGGGTTGGACTGGAAAGCGACCCCCACCGCGCTCTGGTATCAACAAGTCAATGTCGCTCCCGCAGGAAAGGCGTGGCTCACTGCGGGGGGCAAGCCCTTGCTGATCGCTGGGACTGCCGGCTCGGGTCGGGTCGCAGCACTTTGTGCTCCTCCATACGGGGAGCCGGAGAAAGGCGTAACGGCCTTCTGGGAATGGCGCGCGTGGCCGAGCCTCATGGCGCGGTTGTTGCTCTGGTTGGGCCGAAAGGAACAGTGATGCAGAACGCATTCAGTGTCGGCGAGTTGTTGTGGGAACCGCGCCGCGTTGCGGAGGCCATCGGCAGCGGGATCATCTATCAGAATCTCGGTGAGCAGCAGAGGAAGGAATTGGACGAGATTCCGAAGGCGGAATTCCTTGACAAGGTGATCGGTGCGCTCATGGATCCGAAGCCGCTGGATATCTGTATGCCGGTGCTCAACGCGGTGCTGGCCGCGCAGTATTGCGAGGTCTTTAGAGCGATGAACCTGCCGACGAAACTGTCCGTGTATGAGCCGTGCGTGGGTGGGTCCACTCCCGTCATCATCGCGGCCGAGGCGCACAGCGAGGGCAGGGCGAACTACCTCACCATCAACCTCAACAAGAAGCTTCTCGAGGAACTCAAGACGAAGATCGGCCACCTGCGCATGGCGGTGCGCATCATCGAGGACAACGCACAGCGCGCCCTCGAGCACCTGCAGCCCGACAGCATCGACGTCGCTTGCTTCCACCACGCAGTGAACGACCTTCTGCAGACCGCTGTCTCCGAGCCGCGCGGCATGGACACAACCGCCGTGGACTGGTTCCCCAACGAGCGGAAAATGATCGAGTGGCTCGCGGAGGACGTGGCGGAGGGGCGGCTGGAGCAGCGCGGCAAGCCGGAGTTGATGCAGGTCATCCGCGACGCCGTCGGTTTCGTGCGGCCGGGCGGATATCTCATCTTCGACCACTTCAACTGGCGCCGATTCATCGGCGTGGACTGGTTCCCGTGGGACCTGTTCTACAACCTGATCCCGATGACGCGACGCTGGATCGCCGAATCCGGTCTGCCTGTGACCGAGGTGGAAATGCCGGGCGTCGACCGGCAGTGGTGGATGGTCCTGCGGGTGAGTGAGTAGGAACTTACTTGTCTCGATCAGACGCGTGAGAGGGCTGTCTGGTTATTGTTCAAGGGAGCCAATGTCTGTTATTCTACCGGCAGTTTGCCCGGTACGCGGTGCACCATCATGTAAGTTCACAGGAGTTCTCAATGTCTCAACGTCCGAAGATAGCCGCTATCATCACGGAGTATCGCCCTCTGTCGCATGCCGATGTCATTGTAACGAAATTCCTCAAAGGGTTTCCAACGGATGAGGGCGTCGTTCCATCTCGGTGCGACGTCGTCTCGATGTATATCGACCAGTTCCCTGAGGCAGACGTCGGTCGCGCCATTGCTGAGGAACATGGCGTGCCCATCTACCCCAGCATTGTGAAGGCGCTCACCCTCGGCGGTGACACGCTCGCGGTGGATGGCGTGCTTCTCATTGGAGAACACGGTGACTATGCCTGGAACGAGAAAGAACAACACCTTTTCCCGCGCAAGTATTTCATGGAACAGATCTGCGGGGTATTCGCGACATCCAAAAGGTCGGTTCCCGTTTTCAACGACAAGCACCTTTCCTACAACTGGCACGACATGAAGTGGATGGTTGATCGCGCCAGGTTTCTTGGCGTCCCGTTCATGGGCGGTTCCAGCGCGCCCCTGGGGCATCGCAGTCCGTACCTGGAATATGAGCCGGGCGTGAGGATCGAGGACGCTGTGGCAGTGTCCTTCTCGGGACTCGACATCTATGGCTATCATTGCCTCGACCTGTTGCAGACGATGGTTGAGCGACGCTCCGGCGGCGAGACCGGTGTGGCCGCGGTTCAGTGTCTCGAAGGCGACGCAGTTTGGGAGGCTGCCAAGGCGGGGCTCTGGTCGCGGGAGATGGCGGAAGCCGCGTGCGCTCCCATTCGCAACAAGCCCGCCGGATCGATGGAGGAGCACTGCAAGAATCCCGCGCTCTTCCTTGTGGAGTATCGGGACGGTCTGCGCGCAGCGGGGTTGTTGCTGAACGGATACGTTTCTGATTTTGGCTTCGCGGCGCGGATCGATGGAGAGGTGCAGTCTGCTGAGTTTTACCTGCACGGCCCCCCGCATCCGCACTTCAGCTACCTCAGCCTGAATATCGAGGAGATGTTCGTCACCGGGGAGCCGCAATGGCCGATTGAGCGTACACTGCTCGCTTCGGCCGTTCTCGAAGCCGCTCTGACTTCTCGGCATGAGGGATACGTGCGAGTGGAAACCCCCTATCTCGATGTCTCCTACACGCCCGCCAGGACGCCTGTCTGGCGACCCGTTCTGCCACGACCTGCCGGCCCCGCCGCGGGGGTGGGTGCCGGCTGAGGGTGTCCAAGGTGTGCTATGACGTGCCAAGCTCGTGACCCCTGATCAATCCGACCCAACGGGAGGGACGCACCATGAAACGTGGTAACTACTCTGGTACAACCTTTTGACAGGATTTACAGGATACACAGGATACACAGGATACACAGGATGAGGGCGAACTCTGCGAGTTCGCCGCGACCAATCAAGGGCCTTGTCACAGTTCGGCATGGGTCTTACACCCACGACGGTCCGTATGAATCGGCTTGGTGAAGGCCGCGCCAAGGCCGATGTGGACTCATACAGTCCGAGCGCAACCGTCGCGGCGTCGATGCTTCCAGGACTACATGCTTCGCGAAGGCGGCAGACGCACGGCGTCCGTGCGCCGCTCCAGTCCTGACAATCCTGTAAATCCTGTCTAAGTACGTGAGTAGTAACGAAACGTGTACTGTTATTCTGCGCCATCACACGCCTGGCCCGCACTTCGGCCTGTATCCGTTCAGTTGAGTGCGAAGCTCCCCAGTTTCACACGGGGGGATGCTTAGAACTCGTCCAAGAACAACTTCGCACCCGCAACCTTGTTCCGCTGTTGAATGTCGGCGGGTGCACTGTGGGAAACGCGGATTAGTTCTTGGACGAGTTCTTAGCTGGACTTTATCCATGTGAAAGCTGGCTAAACATGCCACCGAGCGGCACTTTGGCAAGCCTGCCGGCCGGGAGGCTGGATTCTTCAATATCGTTATTGCGGACCGACATGCAGAAAAGGACTCCCGATGTTTCAACGTCGGGTAGCTCAAACAGGTGGCTACATGGCTGGCGTAGGAGATTTCTCAGACACCAGACGATTCATCGTCGGGTAGCTCACACAAAGTGGCTATGAAGGCGCAGTGTGGCATCGCTGTTTGCAGCTGGCGAGAGGGACTTCTTT
>Ga0210049_1003448_pt1 | contig 14215 bp, 12 predicted proteins | sample CryGeyCG2014_300_2_FD_183964 | JGI IMG/M metagenome (GOLD analysis project Ga0210049, IMG submission 183964) | Groundwater microbial communities from aquifer - Crystal Geyser CG06_land_8/20/14_3.00 (SPAdes) (version 2) | ecosystem: Environmental > Aquatic > Deep subsurface > Groundwater | place...
GAAAATAATAAACAAAAATAAATTATTAAATTTAATTATAAAATATAAAAATTATGAAGACTTCTAACGGGATGAAAGACATAATATTATTGCCGACTTATAATGAGCGGGAGAATGTAAAAATTATCATTCCGGAGATTTTTGAATTAATCCCGGAGATATTTATTTTAGTTGTTGATGATAATTCACCTGACGGAACAGCCGGGGTCGTGAAGGAATTGATGGGAAAATATCCAGATTTATCAATTTTAGAGAGAAAAGATAAAACTGGCCTAGGAAATGCCTACAAGGAGGCCATGAAAAAAGTAATTGGAGATAAAGAGGCGCGGTCTGTTATTACTATGGACGCTGACGGCTCGCATTCCCCTCAATATCTAAGAGAATTTTTAGATAACATTGAAAAATATGATTTAATTATTGGTTCGCGCTATGTTGCTGGCGGCGGAATTGAAAACTGGGAACTTTGGCGCAAGAATTTAAGCCGATTTGGGAATTTATACGCAAAAATTCTTACCGGTTTGCCTATTAACGATTTTACGGCCGGGTTTATGTGCATTAGAAGAGAATTTTTAACCAAACTGGATTTTAGTCGGATTGGCGCTTCTGGTTATTCTTTTTTAATTGAGTTGAAATTTTATTTAATTAATAAATTAGGAGCCAAAGTTAAAGAGGTGCCGATTATTTTTAAAAGCCGTCGGGAAGGAGAATCTAAAATATCTAATCAGATTATAAGAGAGGGAATGAAAACGCCCTGGCGTCTTTTTCTAAAAAGAATATGGCGGAGAAAATAGTTTGTCCGATTTGCTGGTCAGCCAAAAATAAATTTTATTGTGAAAAAAATAAATATAAATTATACCATTGCCTCGCCTGCGGCTTAGTTTTTGTTTATCCCACCCCCTCGGGTTTAGAGGATATTTATAATAAGGAATATTTTAAAAATGAGTCCGGGGGCGGAAATTTTGGATATTCCGATTATGACCAAGACAAAGAGCCGATGAGAGAAATTTTTGTGGCTTATATCAAGAAGATAGAAAATTTGACCGCCGGAAGAAACATTTTTGATATCGGTGCAGCTACCGGTTATTTTTTAAATTTGGTTAAAGAACGCGGGTGGCAAACGGCCGGCGCGGAAATTTCCAGCTACGCAACTGCCATCGCGGAGAAAAGAGGGCATGAAATTTTTTGCGGAAGATTTCCGGAAGCTAAAATAGAAAAAAAATTTGACGCGATAACAATGTGGGATGTTTTGGAACATCTTGACAACCCGCACGAATACCTGCGTGCCGCCAACAGAATATTAGCGGAAGACAATGGTTGGCTGGTTGTTAATACTATAAACAGGGAAAGCGCGTGGGCGAAAATTTTGGGCAAGCGCTGGCATTTGCTTGTCCCGCCCGAACATTTGTTTTATTACTCGCCAAAAAGCTTAAAAATTTTATTCGGGGAGAACGGTTTTGGAATAAGAGAAATTAAGAAAGTCGGGAAAATTTTTTCCCCGTCTTATATTTTTGGCATTTTATATCATTGGCAAAAATTAAAGATTTGGGCCGATTTATCAAAATTTTTTGACAGGCCATCTTGGAGAAAATTATCATTACCTATAAATTTGGGGGATAATATTCTCATTATCGCCAAAAAAATTAAAAATGTTTAATTTGCTTAAAAAACATTATTTAATTATTATTTTAGCTTTCGTGGTTGGAAGTTTGACTTGTTTCCCGCAGATTTTGGCTATAAAAGAAGTAGAGAATTTTCAGGGTATTTATAAAACGGTTAACAACGATGAAACATATTATATGGCTCGGGCTAAAGACATTATTGACGGGCACAGTTTTTTGGCGAATCCATATATATATGAATATAAGGGCGGATATCCGGTCCAGTTTTGGCTGCCGGATTATATTTTGGCCAAACCCTTAGCTTTATTAAATATAGATTTGCACCATGGCTATCTTTTTTATGATTTTTTATTGCCTTTTGTTTTGGTAATTCTGTCTTACAGTATTATTTATTTATTGACCGGTTCAATATTTTTAAGTTTTTTAGGTGCAGCTTTTTTGCATTTAAACTTATTTTTATATTCATTTAATCGGAATCCCAGCCCCCAGTTTAATTTTATATTTTGGCTGCTTCTTTTTTTATTCTGGCTTAGATTTTTAAAGAAACCGACTTTATTTTATGCCATTGCCATAGGAGTCTCTTTTGGCCTTCTTTTTCATATTTATACCTATTATTGGACTTTTTATGTGGTGTTTTTTGCCATATTTTTATTTTTAAATTTTGTTTTAAAGCGTCCCCTCCCACATAAAAAATATCTTCTTGCGTTTTATACAGCCCTGATTATCTCTATTCCCTATTTCTTTTTTTGGATTAAAAGCATGAGTCTGCCCTATTATGCCGAAACTTTGGCCAGGATCGGGATGATAGATACGCATTTTCCTTCCGGTCGGAAGATTGTTATGTGGGGGTGTATTATTTTGCTTTTGCTTTATGCTTCTTATAAAAAAAGAATTTTAAGCGTCGGTTCAAGGCCGATATTATTGCTTTCCGGAGTTTTGGCTTCAATGATTGCAGTTAACCAGCATATTATAACCGGTAAAAATTTACAATTTTCCAGCCATTATTGGATGCTGTCTGTTTTTTGTTTTATTTTTGCCTTTGCTTATTTATTGAATTTGTGGTTAAATAAAATAAAAATTCGTTACTTAAAGATAGTGCTTTTAATATTAATCAGCGGTTATGTGTTTTATCGCCCGGTTGTTTATATAAATGCAGTAGTGGAAAGAAAAGCTGTAACTTATAGTGAGGTGGAAATCGAGCAACAGAGATATGCTCCGGTGTTTGCCTGGTTGAATAAAAATACCTTGCTTGATGAAGTAGTGTATGCCGACGGGGGATTAAGCACTTTAATTCCGATTTATACGGCTAATAACGTTTTTGCCGGAGGCAGTTTGCATTTTATGCCCGACGGAGAAATTTATGACCGGTATCTCCTTAATAATTATTGGGAGGATTTTGACGAAGAGAAGTTAAGAAACAGCCAGACATTAAGAGGAGCTTATTATATTACCAAATATAATCACGATTTATCAAAAAACAAGATAAGAAAATTATTTTTTTTACCGCCCGAAAAATATATAGAAATTCCAGAGGAAAAAATAAATGATTTTTTAGAATTAGCTCGGAATATGAAGGAAAAAAATTTTGAACAGCAATTAAAGAAATATAAAGTTGATTATTTTATTTGGGATAAAAAGGTAAATAATAGTTGGCCGATAGAGGAATTAACGTTTCTGCAATTCCTCTATGAAGTTAATGATATGGTCATATATAAGGTAAAATAATTTCTTTGACGAAATAATTTATGAAATTGTTAATTTTAACGCAAAAAGCAAATATTAACGACGATGTTTTGGGTTTTATGCACGGCTGGATTGCCGAGCTTGCCAAGGTCTGCGAGAAAGTTACGGTAATTTGTCTGGAAAAAGGAGAAGCTAATCTGCCAAGTAATGTGAAGGTGTTAAGTTTAGGGAAAGAGAGCGGCCGTTCAAGGATTAAATACGTCGGCAATTTTTATAAGTACATTTGGCAAGAGAGAGAAAACTATGATAAAGTTTTTGTTCATATGAATCAGGAGTATGTTATTTTGGGCGGGCTATTATGGAAAATGTGGGGGAAGAAAGTATTTTTTTGGCGCAATCACCCGAAGGGAGGATTTTTTACCGATTTGGCCGTTTCGTTGTCATATAAAGTTTTCTGCACTTCTAAATTTTCTTATACGGCTAAATTCGCTAAAACCGAATTGATGCCGGCCGGAATAGAAACTGATTATTTCGTAAATTCAAATTATCCGGCAGGGAAAGAAGGAATAAATTTATTATTTTTAGGAAGAATTTCTCCGATTAAAGATTTGGAAACATTAATCAAATCTTTGGCAATTACCAGAGAAGAAGGTGAAAAATTTTTCTTAAATATTGTCGGCGCGGCAGGCGAGAAAGACAAGCAATACTTTGAAAGGATGAAGAATTTGATTACGAAGCTGGAGTTGGGAGAATATGTAAAATTTTGGGGAAAGGCAAGCCATAAAAAAACCTTGGAATTTTATAATAAAAATGATATTTTTATTAACTTAACCGGAAGCGGCAGTTTGGATAAAACCACTTTAGAGGCTATGAGCTGCGAAAAACTGGTTTTGGTTTGTAATGAATCTTTTAGAGATATTTTCCCCAAAGATTGGCACGACATTATGATTTTTAAAGAAGGAGACGCGAATGATTTGGCGCGTAAAATTATCGGGTTATCTAAAATGGAAGCAGATAAAAAAACCTTTATCGCCAAAGAGGCCAGAAAAATTGTAATAGAAAATCATAGTCTGGATATTTTGGTCAAAAATGTTTTTCATAAAATAAAATGAAAAAAGAAACGAAAGAAATAATTTATATCGCCAATGTCCGCATCCCGACGGAAAAAGCTCATGGTCATCAAATAGCCAAGATGTGCGAGCAATTCGCGGAGAGGGGATATAAAGTAGAATTGTGGGCGCCGGCGAGAAAAAATAATATCAGCGCGGATGTTTTTTCTTTTTATAATTTAGAGGAAAATTTTAAGATTAAGAAGGTTCCGTGCTTGGATTTATTCTCTTTAGAAAAATTTATTGGCCCCTTTTCCTTCTGGCTGGAATTTTTAAGTTTTTATTTTTTTATTTTAATTAAATCAGCCTTCCTTTCTCCTCGGACAATAATCTATACCAGAGAACCGTTGGTTTGTTTATTCAAAATTTTCTTTTTTAAGGTAATTTTTGAATGTCACAGTATTCCCGAAAAGAAAAAAAGTTTTTTTATAATTAGCCGTCTAGCGGATAAAATAATTACCGTTTCTTCCGGCCTAAAAGAATTTTTTTTGCAAAAAGGTTTTAAAGAGGAAAAAATTTTCGTCTCCCCCGACGCGGTTGATTTATCGGTTTTTGATATAAATATGACCAAAAAGGAAGCTAGGGAAAAGTTGGACCTGCCGGAAGGCCAAAAGATTGTTGTTTATACGGGCAAATTCAAAACAATGAACATGGACAAGGGTTTAAGCGATATCCTGAAATCTCTCGCGCATCTCCCGCCTAATATTATTTTTCTAGCCGTGGGCGGCAGCCAGGAAGACATCGCCTATTATCAAAAAGAAGCAGAAGAGCTGAAAGTTGATGGCCGGGTAAAATTTATCGGCCATGTAAGCCAAGGGGAGCTGGCTATTTACCAAAAAGCGGCTGATATTTTGCTTATGCCGTTTCCCTTTAACCAGCACTACGCTTACTATATGTCACCTCTCAAAATGTTTGAATATATGGCGGGGAAAAGACCGATAATCGCTTCTGATTTGCCGAGCATAAGAGAAATTTTGAATAGCCAGAATTCTTGTCTTTGCCAGCCCGATAACCCGAAAGACCTAAGCGAAAAGATTGCTTTTGTTTTAGAGAACGAAACCCTAGGGGAAAAGATCGCCGAGAAAGCCTACCAAGACGCCAAAAATTACACCTGGGAAAAAAGAGCGGAGGGGATTTTGGGGTTTATTAGGAAGTAAATTGGTTATTTGTCTTGCGTGCTTATAGTGGAATAGAAAATAGTAATATCAAATTTTTTAAACCTCCCCAACCCTCCTTTCGAAGGAGGGCAACGTTGTCCCCCTTCGAAAGGGGGATAAAGGGGGTTTCTAGTTCAGAATTTTCCCCAGTTTAATTTTTTTGCTATCAAATAAATTCTATGAAAATGCTTTATGCCACTTCCAATAAATATCCTTCTTTTAAATACGCTAATACCGGACAAATTTTAGCTATGTCAAAAGGCTTTGCGGATTATTTGGGGCGAGATTTTTATTTAGGCGGGAAAAACATAAATCCGGAAAGCGGGAGCTTGATCCAGGCAATTAATTTTCATACGACCAAGAGTTATATTTTAGGTTATAAGTTTATAAAATTTATTAAAGAAAAAGATATAAAAGCGGTTTACTGCCGTGAGGCCAGGCTGCTTTTTTTTGTAATAATTTATAATAAGTTATTTTTTAGACTTAAGCTAAGATTTATTTACGAAATTCATGCTTTAGCGGACAGGAGTATAATAGATAAAATTATTGAAAAGGCTTTGGCTCCGTGGGTTGATAATTTCATTTTTATCACAAAAAATTTGCGGGACATTTATATAAAGAAATATAGAATTCCTGAAAATAAAACTCTTGTTTGTCCCGATGCCGTTGACCTGTCCATTTTTGACATAAATTTAACCAAGCAAGAAGCCAGGCAAAAGCTGGGTTTGCCGGAAGGCAAGAAAATAATTGCCTACACTGGCAAATTCAAAACTATGGGCATGGATAAGGGCATAAGCGATATTCTAAAGGCCCTGGCCAATTTGCCGGCAGAGGTTATGTTTCTGGCCGTAGGCGGCAGTGAAGCCGATATCAGCTATTACCAAAACCAGGCGCAAAAACTAGGGGTGGAAAACAAAGTAAAATTTATCAGCCATGTCAGCCAAAACCAGTTAGCCATTTACCAAAAAAGCGTTGATATCCTCCTTATGCCGTTTCCCTTTAACCAGCACTACGCTTACTATATGTCCCCCCTGAAGATGTTTGAATACATGGCCAGCCAAAGGCCTATTATTGCTTCGAATCTTCCTTCAGCCAGGGAAGTATTAAGTGAGAAAAACGCTATTATAGTGAAACCGGACGACCCGGAAGATTTAGCTCGAGGTATAAAAGGGATTCTTGGGAATAAAGAACTAGCAGACCGAATATCCCAGCAAGCTTTTAGGGATGTGGATAACTATACCTGGGAAAAAAGAGTGAGAAATATTTTAAGTTTTATAGAATAAAGAAGAAATACAAAAATTATGATAAATTTGGCTATAATAAGCCATTTTTTTATCTATTTTAATATTTTTTGATACCACTTGACACCCCTTGACACCCCTTGACACCTGATTTATAATAGAACTATAATAAAAAGGCACGATAATATGACGGAAGAAATAAAACAAAATGCCGTCTATACTACTTATGAAACCCAGAAACTGTTGAAGGTAAGCAACAGCACTATTAAGCGTATGCTTAAAAATGGGTTAATTAAAGCCAATAAAGTCGGGGGGCAATATCGTATTTTGGGCAAGGAAATATTGCGGTTGGTCTCTCCGGAAGTGGAGAAGAAAGCCATAAAATCTTATTTGGGCTTAAAACAGAAAGTTGTAGATAGAATTAATAAATGGTAATTTATTTATATGTCTTTGAAGGATAACAAGTATATTTCTTTCGCTAAACTGTGCTACCGGGGATTTAGTAAATATAAGCTGCAAATTTCGATTTTGACAGCTTTAGGATTTTTAAGCGCCTCCCTAGAGGGGATTGGAATTAATGCCTTAATTCCTTTATTCTCTTTTGTTACTGGGGAGGCAAGCGGCGATGATTTTATATCCCAGGCCATAAAAAAATCATTTTCTTTTTTTCATATTGAATTCAGATTAAAATATTTATTGGTCTTTATTTGTTTGCTTTTTGTTTTTAAAGCAATTATCTTGATCTGGTCTGAGTATATTAGAGTAAAAATTACAGCTGATTATGAAGAAAAAACACGAAGCAATTTATTCGGAAAATTCTTGGCAGCCAATTGGCCATATTTATTGAAGCAGAAATTGGGCCATGTTGAGACAGTTCTAATGACGAACGTTCAAACTAGTTCGGCCGTTCTTTCTTATATAAGCAGTTTTTTCATAATAATCACAAGCCTAATCGTATATTTGTTAGTAGCTATAAATATTTCTTTATATATAACTTTGGTGTCGGTGGTTTTGAGCGGATTATTATTTTTTACTTTTAAGCCGTTTTTTTCCAAAATAAGAGCCTTCGCCTATAGCCAAGAAAAGGTTAATAGACAGGTAGCCCATCATATTAATGAAAATATAGTTGGCATGAAAACCGTGAAGGTTATGTCTGCCAGTTCACGGGTCGGGGAAATGGGTAAGGAATATTTTAAATTAGTAAAAAATATAAAAATAAAAGTTAATCTATTACAGTTAGTCATGGGTTCCTTGATGCAACCGATGAGTATAGTTTTTATTTGTATTATTTTTTCTTTCTCTTATAAAGCCTCAAATTTTAATTTAGCTTCTTTTATAGCCGTTGTTTATCTGGTTAAACAAATTTTTTCTTATACCGAACTTTTACAAAAGAAAGTACTGTCCTTTAGCGCCTCCATCCCTTATTTTAAAAGTATTTTAAACTATGAAGAAGAAGCTTCGCAACATAAGGAAATAAATCTCGGAGATAAAAAATTTAAGTTTGATAATTCTTTGGACTTTAATGGGGTAAATTTTAGTTATAACGTTGAGGAGAATGTTTTGTCTAATGTTAATTTTTCTTTAAAAAAGGGAGAGATGGTCGGGCTCATCGGACCATCCGGGGCAGGAAAGACAACTATTGTTGATCTGATTTTGCGCTTGTTTGACCCGACAGAAGGGAAAATATTAATAGATGGCGATGATATAAAAAATCTTGATATAAAAGATTGGAGAAAAAACATCGGGTATGTTTCCCAGGATATTTTTTTGCAGAACGATACAATCTCTAATAATATAAAATTTTATAACGATGATATCAGCGAGCAAGATATAATAGAAGGGGCTAAAATGGCCAATATTTATGATTTTATAAATAATTTACCGAATAAATTTCAAACTATAATCGGTGAAAGAGGAGTCTTGCTTTCCGGCGGGCAAAGGCAAAGAATAATAATTGCTAGGATTTTGGCCAGAAAACCAAAGCTGCTAATATTAGACGAGGCGACCAGCGCTCTGGATAATGAATCAGAAATCCAGGTTCAGAAAGTTATTGAAAATCTGAAAGGTAAAATCACGGCATTGGTTATCGCTCACAGGCTTTCCACCATTATCAATTCGGATAGACTGTTAGTAATTGACAAGGGCAAAATTGTAGAGCAGGGCAAACCGCAGGAGTTATTAAGAGACAAAGAAACTTATTTTTATAAAGTCTATAATATTAGAAAATAAAAAATATGCTAAATTTAGAAAATAAAACAATCTTAATCACGGGAGGGACCGGTTCTTTCGGGAAAAACTTCGCCAAACATTTGCTGGAAAATTTTAATCTAAAAAAATTGATAATTTTTAGCCGGGATGAATTGAAGCAATTTAACATGCAAAAAGAATTTAATGACGAGAGATTAAGATTTTTTATCGGCGATGTCAGAGATTTGGAAAGATTAGAAAGGGCGTTTTACGGGGTGGATATCGTAATCCATGCCGCGGCCCTGAAACAAGTCCCGCTTTTAGAATATAATCCTTTTGAAGCGATCAAAACCAATATCGTCGGCAGCCAAAATGTGATAAATGCGGCGATTGATCAGGGAGCGGAAAAAGTGCTCTTAATATCTACTGATAAAGCGGCCCAGCCGGTAAATTTATACGGAGCGACTAAATTATGCGCGGAAAAATTATTTGTCAGCGGCAATTCTTACGCCAGCGGCGACACAAAATTCAGCTGTGTCAGATACGGGAATGTCTTAGGGAGCAGGGGCAGCATCGTTGAGACGCTTTTGAATAATCGAGCCATAAATAAGGTGCAGATCACTGATTTAAAGATGACAAGATTTTGGATAACCTTGGACCAGGCTTTTAACCTAGTTTTGTTCGCTTTGGACAATATGGAGGGAGGGGAGATATTCGTGCCGAAGATTCCCAGCATGAAATTAATTGATTTATTTGAGGCTTTAGCGCCGCAAGCCGAGAAAGAAATAATCGGAATAAGGCCGGGAGAAAAATTGCATGAGGTTTTATTAACTGAACAGGAAGCAAGGCACGCCTTGTTTTTAGAAAATTATTATGTGATTCTGCCGGAATTTTTAGGAGAAGAAAAATATGAAAAATATTTTAAATTAGGGAAGAAATTAAAAGCGGATTTTCGATTTGCCAGCGATACAAACGAAAGTTGGCTTAAGGCAGAAGATTTTAAAAAAATGTTAAATATATGATACCTTACGGCCATCAAAAAATAGATCGGAACGACATTAAGGAAGTTATAAAAGTTTTAAAATCCGATTGGCTTACCCAGGGGCCGAAAGTTTTAGAATTTGAAAAAGCTTTAGCTAAATATGGCGGGGCAAAATATGCGGTCGCGGTGAGTAGCGGCACCGCCGCTCTGCATTTGGCTTATTTAGTCGCTGGCCTTCAAAAGGGGGATGAGGCAATAACTACGCCGAATACTTTCGTGGCTACTTCTAATATGATGTTAGCCGTAGGCGCTAAACCGGTTTTTTGCGATATCCGCTTGGATACTTATAATATTGATGAAGCGAAAATTGAAAAATTAATTATTGCCAGAACAAAGGCAATCGTACCGGTGCATTTTGCCGGCCAGCCTTGTGAGATGGAAAAGATTAAAAAAATTGCCAAGAAATATAAATTAGCGGTTATTGAAGATGCTTGCCATGCCCTTGGCGCAAAATATAAGGGTAAAAAAATTGGCGGCTGCCAATACTCCGATATGGCGGTCTTCAGTTTCCATCCGGTTAAATCCATAACGACCGGCGAGGGTGGAGCGATTTTAACTAACAATAGAAAATATTACGAAAAATTAATGTCCTTGCGCAGCCACGGCATTCACAAAGATGAAAAGGGGAAAAACGTCATGACGGAATTGGGCTATAATTATAGAATGACTGATATTCAGGCTAGTTTAGGTGTTAGTCAATTAAAGAAGCTAGATAAGTTTATTAAAATCAGACATCAAGTTGTTAAATGGTATGAGAAAGAATTAAGAGGTTTGGATGATATTATTTTACCCGTTGAATTAGAAAACAATTATTTTGGTTGGCATATTTATGTGATAAGGACTAAAAAAGCAAAAGATAGAGATAAATTAATGAAGTTTTTAAAAAATAATGGCGTTGGAGTTAATTTTCATTATCCGGCGGTTTATTCTCATCCTTATTACAGAGAAAATGGATTTAAAAATTTTAAGCTGGAAAGTGAAGAAGTCTATCAAGCTAGTTGCATAACCTTGCCATGCTATCCGCAACTTAAGAAAAATGAAGTTGAATACATCGTAAAGGTTATTAAAAAATATTTTGCAAAATAAAAAAATTATTACTTTTTTTAAATAAAATTACAATTATGAAGAAAAAGATTGCCTGGGGGACAAGTAAGTTGTTAGAAATGTATTTAGATAAAACAAAAATTAACCCCTTCGCTTATTGTGTTGATAATTTTTTTAAAGGCGGTAAAGATTACGGAATGCCGATAAAAAAATCAGAATCATTATTGCAAGAAGAAAGAGGAACTTTTCAAATTATTATTTTTGCCGTTTCCAGTAAATCTTTGCAAGAAATATCTCATGAGTTAAGCGGGATGGGTTTGTGCTACGGGAAAGATTTTATTTTCTATTCCGATTTTTTTTACTTAGATTTTTTAAAAAAAGCCGAAACGGCATTGGGGTTCAAACTTAATCCTGAATTTTATAAATTTGCCCTTTCCCATACCTTAAATTCCAAACTTTCAATTCATACCACTATATTGGGCAGTTGGTTATTTTTAGAGTTGATTAACAGCCTCAATAATGTCAACGGTAGCCTTGCTGAGGTGGGGGCTTTTGAGGGAGGGAATGCTTTATGCGGGTTGAATTTTATGACAAAATTAAATTCGAAAAAATTTTATGTCTTTGATTCATTTGAAGGGTTTCCCGAACTAAGCAAAAATGATCCACTAAATTTTCATAAAGGAGATTACAATATAGAAGCGACTTTTCAAGATATAAAAAACTCATTTTTAGTATTTCCGGAAGCAATTGTGATTAAAGGTTTCGTTCCCGAAACCTTTAAAGAAATTTCGGGAGAAGAAAAATTTTCGCTTGTATTTTACGATTGTGATATTTATCAACCCGCCATAGACACTTTTAATTTTTTTTGGGATAAAATTGTACCCGGAGGATATCTGCTAATTCATGATTACGAAACGCAAGAAGGGGGGTTTACGGGAGTGAAAAAAGCGACAAACGAATTTTTTGGTCAAAAAAATGTTAAAATTTTTTCATTTTTTGAAAACACAATGGCTATAATAAAAAAATAATTGTTATTCATGATTATAAGAGAAGTAGAAAAACCGAATATAAGAGATTTGATTGGTCTGGTAAACCATCAATTTTGGGATAGGCAAAAAATATTAAAAAAGGATATTTTAAATGGGATTAAAATTGTTGGCTCGGGCAAAGGAGCGATTGCGCTTGTTTTTAAATACCTTTCGGAGAGGAGAGTTGTCAAAAGTAAACTTGATGAAGTTATAATGGCTGATTGGTTGGGATCTTGGGTATATAACCAAATACAACCTTTTGCTTTTCCAGCTAAAAAGATTTCTAATAGAACTAAAGTTTTATTTGTTTATCATCAATATGGTTTCCCGCAGGATATGGATAAAATTTTGGAATTTGCGCATGACAAGAAGTTGATAGTGATAGAAGATTGTGCCCACTCGATAGCTAGTTATTATAAAGGGAAATTGCTCGGTTCATTCGGAGATTTTACTATATATAGTTTTTCCAAGTGGTTTTTTTGTTTTGCCTTAGGGGGTGTTAAATCAAAATTCGATGATTTTGGAGGTTATGCCGATGAGGCCATATCAAAAACACCATTCGGCTTAACCATAGTTAAAGATGCCGCGAAATTTTTACATGAATGGAGCACCTTTTCCAATTCAAATATTTTTCAAAAATATGCTGGTTCTTTACTGGGTATGTCATATGCCATTTACGGCGAAGCGCTAAAACCGGGCCGATTGGCCCAAACTCTACTAGCGCAAAAAATAGCTAAAGAAATTAGTGTCAGAAAAAAACGTTATCATTATTTTCTTAAGCAGACGGATGGGTTGGGCATTTGTGATCATCTGGAGCGTGAAGGCATTACCCCTTATGTCATACCCATTCATTGTGCAGAGCGACAGACGGAGGATGTGATAAAATATTTGCGAGCGCGTGGTTTTGAAACAGGCGCCTACCACTTTGATATCAATCGCAATTTGCTCAACCCGCAATTTATTAAAACCGTCTGGATTCCTTGCCACGGTGGTATTTCCGATGAAGTATTTAGTGAAATTATCGGTTTAGTTTTAAAAAGTTTTAAAAAATAAAGATATGTCAGTTAAAATTATTTTTAAAGAAGAAAATGAAGAATTATTTTGGGAGCAATGGGATAAATTTATTGACGGCAAAAATTTAAGTTCAAGATATTTAGAAATAAATATAAAACACCTTTTGACATTTTTGGAAGATCTCCATGGCGACAAAAGTTTCGTCTATTTGGAGAACAATGAGCCTTTAGCCTGCGTTTTTTTGCCGATCGAAAAAGATGGAGATAATTTATCCGTTAGTTTTAAGGGTGGATATATTGACGCGCCGATATTTTCCGGAGAAAATATAAGAGAAAAAGTATTTGCGATTATAGATAAAATAGCAGAAGAAAATAATATTTCGAAGATTAGATTTACGATAGATGTTTTGTCCGATGAGAGTTATAATTATTTAATAGAATATGGCTATATCGGTTCGTCAATTTTAACTTATATTTTTGATTTAGCCAAAGAAGATTTGTTAAAATCATGCAGAAGAAATCATCAAAGAAATATTAAAAAAATTAAAGATAATCCTGATTTTTCTGTATTTTATATTAATAAAGACAACCCATCTTATGAAATCCACGAGGAATATAGAATGTTGCATCATAAATGTTCCGGTAGAATAACTAGGCCGAAGAAGACCTTCGATATGCAATATGAAAAACTACAACAAGGAAATGCAGTACTTTTTGGTTTAAGACTGAAAAATAAAAATATCGCTTTTCTTTATTTTGACTATAACGCCGATAAGGCTGTTTCTGCATCTGCGGCCGATGATCCGGAATATGATAAATTACCTTTGTATCACATTTTATATTATTCGGGCATGGAATATTTGAAAAAAATAGGTATTCGCTATATTGATACCGGCCAGCCATCTTGTCCTTCTTCGCAGTTTGATTATTATATAGACAAAAAACAGGCTAATATAGCTTTATTTAAAAGAGGCTTCGGCGGTTATTTCAAAGAGAATTTCAGAGGAATAAAATATTTTTCAGAGGAGGATTTTAAAAAAGACGCAAAAAATTTTATTGATAATTATTCAAAATTATTTTATGAGCCCCGTT
>Ga0210049_1003452_pt1 | contig 14210 bp, 22 predicted proteins | sample CryGeyCG2014_300_2_FD_183964 | JGI IMG/M metagenome (GOLD analysis project Ga0210049, IMG submission 183964) | Groundwater microbial communities from aquifer - Crystal Geyser CG06_land_8/20/14_3.00 (SPAdes) (version 2) | ecosystem: Environmental > Aquatic > Deep subsurface > Groundwater | place...
GATAGAGCAGTAGTTTCCTAAACTACGTGCCGGGTGTTCGATTCGCCCCAGGGGCAAAAGGAAAAAGGGGACGGGAAAAAGGGGAAAAAGGGGACGTCCTTAATATTATGAGTCGGAAAAAGGGGGAAAAAGGGGACGTCCTTAAGAAAAAGGGGACGTCCTTAATATTATGAGTCGGAAAAAGGGGGAAAAAGGGGACGTCCTTAATATTATGGAGAGTCGTGAAAGAAAGGGAAGAAAAACCTTGAGAAAATGTAGGACGTCCCCTTTTTTTCCCCCTTTTTTTTCGGGGGCAAAATTATGGCGTGTTTCGTATATGCGAATTTTGGGAGGGAGAAAACTGAATGGCTGATTTAGTACCCGCGGAGATAATCGTGAGCAAGATATTTCTCATTAGGGGGCAAAAAGTAATGCTGGACAGGGATCTGGCGGGACTTTATGGTGTAGAAACGAGAGTGAGTGTTAAATCAGGCTGTGAGGCGGAATGCAAAAAGATTCCCTGATGATTTTATGTTTTCTCTGGCGCGGGAGGAAATCATGAACTTATCACAAATTGTGATAAGTTCCAAAATAAAACACGCACCTAATGTGTTTGCTTTCACGGAACAGGGTGTTGCGATGTTATCAAGTGTGCTTAACAGCGACAGAGCGATAAGGGTTAATATTCAGATAATGCGGACATTTACACAGATGAGGCAGATGATGTTATCGTATAAGGACTTGAAAGAGAAAATAGAAAAAATGGAAAGTAAATATGACAAGCAGTTCCATATTGTCTTCCAGGCTTTAAAGCAGATGCTTGAATCGCCGAAACCGAGGAAAACGGGAAAAATAGGATTTTGATGTGACGCGCGGAAATAATACAGGGGGAATATGTTATGGCGGAAAATAATCTTCAGAAACATTTGAAGGCGCTGGACGAGATGTGTTCAAGGATAAGTTTTTCTCTTAAGGATACAGAAGTTTTTGCTCAAATACTGAAGCGTTCAAGCGAAATACTTGATGTTGAAGGTATGTCAGTGCTTTTACCCACTGCCGATCCTAATTTTTTACGGTTTTATGCGGTTGAAGGCAAGGCCAAAGACGAACTTCTTAAACTCAAAAACATACCTACAAAAGAAGGTATTGCCGGCTGGGTATTCAATACAGGGAAGGCTGTTTCACTGAATGACCCGTATTCTCATCCTAAATTTCTTCAGCAGGTCGATCGCAAAACAGGTTATCAAACAAGAAATATAATATGCGTTCCTTTGATTTCACGCATGAAAAAAATAGGCATTTTAGAAGTGGTAAATAAAAAAACAGGGGATTTTATCCAGGATGATTTGTATTTCACGCAGGCCCTGGCCGGCATAATATCAGTGGTGATAAGAAACATAGCCCTTTTTGCCGAACTCACCAACAAGAACAATATGATCAAAAGCGTGCTCAACGGCATTCCCGGGGGCTTTATATCAATTAACAGCGCGGGGAAAATACTTGAATTCAACACCGCCGCCGGAAGGATACTGGGTTTTGGTTCAGGCGTGCAGGATATGCGGGTCGAGGATGCTTTCAAGATGCAGGGTGAAATCGTCAGCGTTCTGAAAGATGTGATGAAGACGGGAAAAACCGGCAACCGTCTCATACTCAACACCAGAAAAAATTCCGGTGAGAAGATAATAATCGGTTACGGCACCATCCTTATGAAGAATGAAAGCGCTAAGGTTCTGGGAAGCGGGATCATATTTCAGGACCTGACAAAGATACAGGGACTTCCTTAGGGTATGATGGGGACGGTGCTAGGTGAAATCAAGGAGAGTTTAAAATGGCAAGACAGTGGGTAAAAAAAGAGGTGAGGCGCGATCCTCTGGTTTCTTTCGCTACGGGAGTGGAGCGCTTTGTGAAAGAGAAAACGCAGACGGCGCTTTATATAGCTGGCGCTGTGGTCGCGGCTCTTATATTCGCGGGGATTTTGTTATCCGCGCACATAAAAAACAGGGACAGCGCCTACGCTTCTCTTTTGCGGGCGGGGACGAATATATTTTCCAATCCGGATTACGCGCTCAGTCTCTGCGATAATCTGCTCTCGGAGAAACAGCACAGCGCCGGCACGCACGCTCTCGCGCGCTACATCAAGGGCGACGCCCTGTTTGTGAAAGAGGACTATGAGGGCGCTTTCGAGATGTATTCAGCGGCCCGTGACCGCCTCGCGAAGGATTTGATTCCCGATGTAATTTACGCCCAGGGGAAAAGCAAAGAGTCACTCGGCCAATTCAATGAGGCTATTTCTTTTTACCAGGAATTCATAGCGGATCATGACAGTCATCATCTGGCGCCGGAAGTCTATCTTTCCATGGCGAGGATTTTCGCCGTCACAGGTAATCAGCAGCAGGCCGCCGTTTACGCGGAGCTTGTCAAAGGAAGAGCGCAGGGAAGTAAATGGGCGCAATATGCCGACGACCTCCTCCCCAAAACTGAAAAGTAAATTCCTGCGGCCCGAAATAATAGCGAAGATATCAAGAATGAACTTCGCCGGCAGGAAAATAAGCGAGGGCACGGTCGCCGGGAGCCACTCGTCGCCCTTCAAGGGCTGCTCGTCCGAATTTTCCTCTTTCAGGCCTTATGTGCAGGGCGACGACACAAGGCATCTGGACTGGAAGGTCTATGCCCGCTGCGAAAGATTTTATGTCAGGCAGTTTGAACAGGAAACAAACATGAGGTCATGTCTGGTCCTGGACAGATCGGAGTCAATGAACTTCGCCTCCGGCGCCATGAGCAAATACGATTACGCCCGTATCATCGCCAGCACCCTGGCCTACCTTATAACAAAACGGGGCGACAGCATGGCCTTTTCGGCGGTGTCATCCGGCCTTGATGAGTATTTCCCGCCCTCGCGTTCCGCAGGGAATCTGGCCAATGTTCTCAACGCCATCGCTTCCATTGAGCCCTCCGGCTCTACATCGCTTGCCCCCGCCATGGACATCATCGGAGCTAAAATCAAAAGAAAAACTCTGATCATACTCATATCGGACATGCTCACGGGCAGCGAAGAGATTATCAGGAGCATCCGGACTTTCATAAAGCAGAAACACAATTTCATGGTGCTGCAGGTTATAGACCCCGCCGAGGGGGAGCTGCCTGAGGGCGGGAAATTCACTTTCGTTGACAGCGAAACGCGCGAGCGCGTCACAATCAATTCCCGACGCTCGGCGGACTCTTACCGACGCCAGTTCGGGGATTTCGTCTCCGGCATAGAGAATTCTCTTAAAAACTGCGGATGCGGCTATTTCAGATTCAGCGTCTCTCCCCATCCGGAGGATGAGATTCCCGAAGGGCTGTTCAAAGCGGGTTTTTCCTTCATCTAAATAATGAGTTTCGCGGCATTCGCTTTCGGAGGATTGAGATTTCTGCGCCCCGGCTTTTTATATTTTCTTCCGCTTGCTCTTCTGCCTGCGCTGATACATCTTTTGAGCAGAAAAAAAGCCGTCATCTATATTTTTCCGTCGGTCAGACTGCTCAAAAAAGACGCGCTGAGCAGAACCACGGATTTCAATCTTCTGAGCATCCTTCTGCTCATCATAAGAATGCTGGCCCTTTCGCTTTTGGTTTTTTATTTCGCGGGGCCGTCCTTCGTGTTCGGGAAAAAAGAACTTGCCGCGGGCGGCACGGCTGTTTTCGCGGATTATTCATATTCCATGAACAGGGTGAGCGGTGCTTCCCCTCTATGGGAAGATGCCCGCGCCGTCGCGGGCGAGCTCGTCCGCGCTCTCGCTGAAGAGAAACCGTCGGTCTTTGTCTTCAACAACGGTTTTTCTTTTCAGGGCCGGGGTGAGGAAGGAATCAAGGCCCTCGCGGAGAAGAAAAATCCCACAGCCGCTTCCGTGAATTTCACGGAGGGCCTCTCAAAATTTCTGGAGCAGAACACTGACATCAAAAGGGTCTTTGTTATATCGGATTTCGCGCCGTCTTCTTTCGCCGGCGAAGTCGTCGCGCCGGCCGATGCGCAGGTGCTCTGCCTCTCCCTGGGTGATAAGGCCGTGAATTATTTCATACGCTCCTGCTCTATTTATGACCGTCACATAACGGTTTTTCCCATGCTTCTGCCCGTAGGCCGGGCGGAATATTCCATTAGCGCCAAGAGCGGCGCGGAACGGATCAACGCCATCGCCGCTTCCGGCCAGTCCGCGGCCATAACGGTACCGGAAGAATATTCGTCGGGCCGGATTGAAATAGATAATGCCGATGCGTTACCGGAAGATAATGTGTTTTTCTATTCCCGGCCGGACAGGGAAAAGACTCCGCTTCCCGTTCTTCGCGGGGGAGCCGGGATGCTGGACAGGGACGGGACTTACTACATAAGGAAGATTGTCGAGCAGTCTTCCTTATTCAGCGCCGAGGTGCTCTCCGAGCCATTCGTATTCGGCGAAAAACTCACCTCGGCCCGCGCGGCCGTTATAAGCAATCCCGCATCCGTATCTTCCTCTCTTGCCGCCCAGCTCCGGGGCTGGGTCGCCAAAGGCGGCCTGCTCATAATGTTTCCCGGGGGAGACACGATAGTGGATGATATGAACCGTGATATCTCCGACCTTCTGCCGGGGCGGATGTATCCCGTGAAAGAACAGTCCCTTGCTGGCGGCGCGGTGCTTGAGATACCCTGGGCCGGAGATGAGTTCAGCGGGGAACATTACGCGAAGCTAAGTGTTTCTAAATTTTTTCCGCTCCGCGCGAGGGAGGACGCCCTTGAGCTGATAAAATCCGGCGGCGAAACACTCGCCGCCGCCGTCAGGTTTGGCGACGGGGCCGTCATACTTTTCGCGCTGCCGGCGGATATGTCGTTTTCCAATCTGCCCGTAGTGGCGGGTTTCCCGCCCTTTTTTTTGAAGTCTCTTGAGTATTTTGTTTATGAGAGGAAAGAGTTCAGGCGGAATTATTCCGTGGGAGACCGTGTATCGCTTCCCGCGGGCGCCTCGCTGAGTTTTGAAGGCCGTGAGATAGAGATCAGGCCGGGGCCCGATGCCGCGCTCCTGAGCGCGCCTCTTGAGGAGCCCGGCCTTTACGAAGTGTCGGGTAGCGCCGACGGAAAAATCGCGGTCAATCTCGTCCGCGGGGCTGAAAACGATCTTTCGGTCATGTCGCCCTCCGAGATCAAAAGAATTTTTCCAGGTTCGGCGCTGTTTAAGATAAGGAACCCCGAAGCTGAGGTAGCTCACATACTCCGCGGCAAAAACATGTCGGCGGCGGCGCTTCTGCTTTTCATAATGCTGCTCTGCACGGAAACGGCGCTGGCCTATAAACTAAATCATTCCTGACCGTCCCCATTTACCCAGGCACTTTTTGTCGTGGTTGGAAAACCCCTCCTACATAAAAGCATTGTAGGTGCGGGATTGCTATCCCGCCATAAAAGGCCGCATAGCAATGCGGCAGCTACAACATATCGGGGCAGGAATGTCCCTCCTACATGAAATATTAAGGACGTCCCCTTTTTCGTCCCCTTTTTCTGACTTTCCACCGTCCCCCTTTTTTTGTACAATACGGCACTTATGAAAAAGGACAGGCTCATTAAAACAGCGGTTGTCGGCGTAGGCCACCTGGGACAGCATCACGCGAGGCTTTACTCCATCATGGACGGTGTGGAACTGGTCGGCGTTTCTGACACGGATGAGAAGGCCGGCCGCAAAATAGCCGAAAAATACGGCACAGCTTTCTTTTCCAATCCAGATGATCTCATAGGGAAGGTGGAGGCCGTTAATGTCGCCACGCCCACGGTGCACCATTACGCGGTCGCCCAAAAATTTCTGGAAAACGGAGTGCACACGCTCGTTGAAAAACCGATTACCGCCGATCCCGCCGAGGCGCTGTCTCTTGTTGAGACGGCGGATTCCAAAAATGTGATATTGCAGGTGGGACATGTGGAGCGTTTTAACGGCGCCGTCATAGCCGTGCGGGAATACATCAGCAACCCGAGATACATAGAGGTCATACGGATATCGCCCTATCCTCAGCGTTCGCTTGATATAGGCGTGGTGATGGACCTGATGATACACGATATAGACATAATACTGAGCTTTGTCCATTCGCCCGTGGCGAAGATAGATTCCACCGCGGCCTCGGTGCTCTCAAAGAACGAGGACATCGCGAATTGCCGCATAGTGTTTGAGAACGGCTGTGTGGCCACCGTCACGGCCTCGCGCATTTCCTACAAGGCCGAAAGGAAAATAAGGGTGTTTGAAAACGACAGATACATCTCGCTGGATTACGGCAAGCAGAAATTCACGGTTTACCGCAAGAAGAAAGATAATGTTGAGAGCATCAAAGACATTGAGGTGAAACGCCCCCGTATAAGGAAAACCGAGCCGCTGGCAGAGGAACTCCGGGATTTCATAAGCTGTGTCAGGGAAGGGCGCTCTCCTCAGGTGTCCGGCCGTCACGGCCTCAATGCCCTGCGCCTGGTGCTGCGCATACTGGATAACATAAAGAATGGAAGCCGCCGCCACGAAGAAAAATAAGAGAGCTGACATCCCCGGCGAATCTGTTTTTGAGGCCATCTATGATTCGGCGGGTTGCCCGCTGGTAATCCTGTCCGTTGACGGCCGTTTTATAAGCGGCAACAGCGCCGCGCTCAGGCTCTTTGGCTGCGGGAGCCTCAAAAAATTCACGGGTTTTTCTTTTTACGACCTCTCGCCGAAAAAACAGGCGGACGGTACGCTGTCTTCCGATGCGGCGGATAAATTTATCGCCCATGCCCTCAAAAACGGAGAGTGCAAATTTGAGTGGCTGCACAAGAAAATAAAAGGCGGCAAGTTTTTCGCCAATGTCATGCTCAACAGGATGAAAGCCGGCCCCGCCGATGTGCTGGTGGCCGCCATCGTTGACATCACGGAGAAAAAATCAGCGACGGCGAAACTTGAAGCGGTGAACGAGCAGCTGCTCAAAAGCAATCACAGCCTTCAGCGGATGGCTCTGGTGGATTCGCACACGGGACTTTTTAATCACAGATATATGGCGCAGACCGTTGAGTCGGAGTTTTTCAGGGCAAAAAGGATTACCCGTCCGCTGGCTGCTCTGATGCTGGACATAGATTATTTCAAATCCATCAACGATGTGTACGGCCACAAATACGGAGACATGATCCTGAAGGAATTCGCCGAAGTTCTTCAGGGAGAGGTGCGGAAATATGATGTTGTGGCAAGATTCGGCGGCGAGGAGTTCGTCATAATCCTTCCGGGCGCCACGCGCAAGACCGCCTTTTCACTCGCGCAGAGGATTCTGGACAAACTCGCCGTTTACTATTTCGGATGGAGCGAGCAGAAAATCAAGATCAAGGTGAGCATAGGCGCCGCCTCTTATCCGGAAGACGATGTGTCCAAGGGAATGGCTCTGATAGACCTCGCCGACGACATAATGATGAAGGCCAAGGAAGACGGCGGAAACAGGGTGTACAGCGCGCTGGAGGCCGAGGACAGGCCCTCCATCATCAAGGACGCTTCCAGAAAAACGGTGAACATAAAAGACCTCCAGTCAACCATACAGAAATTGAGCAAAAGATCCAGCCAGGGGCTTGTGGAAGCCATATTCGCTTTTGCCAAAACCATAAAATTCAAGGACCTTTACACGGGCGAGCATGTTGAGGAAACGGTTCATTACGCCACGATGATAACCAGCGCGATGAAACTCTCCTCCAGGGAGAAGGAGGACATCTGTCAGGCGGCCATACTGCATGACCTCGGGAAGGTAGGTATAAGCGGAAATCTGCTCAAGAAAAAAGGCCCTCTGAGCGCGGCGGAATTTGACGAGATAAAAAGGCATCCTCAGATAGGCGCCGACATACTCAAGGGCGTCCACGGCCTGAGCGCCGTCGTGCCTCTTATACTTCACCATCACGAGTGGTGGAACGGCAAGGGTTATCCCACGGGCATGAAGGGGAACGATATTCCTCTCGGCTCCAGGATCATCGCCGTGGCTGATGTTTATCAGTCGCTCATTTCCAAAAGGTCATACAGTCGCGTTTACTCGCCGACTGCCGCTCTTGGAAAGATAAAAAAAGCCGCGGGCTCGCAATTTGACCCGAAAATAGTCAAGATTTTTGAAAGGCTCATAAAGAAGACCTGGGAAAAGAGATAAGCGGCCAAAATTGAGGTTGACGGGGCGCGATGATTATTTATACAATTGAGGCCATGTTCATGGAAAAAATAATACGGCCCCGCGGCGCTGGAAAGGGCGCTTTTTTTCTGCTCACCGCTCTCACACTGAGTTTCTTTCTCTTTCTTTCCGCCGTCCCCGCTCATGCGGCGTGGAGATACGCGCTATGAGCAATTTAGTGCCGATTGAAATTATAGCGGGCAAGATATTACTGATCCGCGGCCAAAAGGTGATGATTGACAGGGAACTGGTCACAAGCTGTGACCGGTTAGCGCTTTTAAGACATCCCGTTTTTCCCATTGTAGGAGGCTGTCATGGTGTCTAATTATACGATTGTGATTGTCAAGAGTGAGGGCTGGTATGCCGGTTATGTGAAGGAACTGCCGGGGGCTCATTCTCAAGGGAAAACGGTTAAAGAGGTGAGAGAGAATCTGAAAGAAGCGATTAAGATGATTGTGGAAGCAAATTACAGCCATTTTACCGCAGGGAAAAAGAAGTTTCTGGAAGAAAGAATTTCTGTCCATGTATGAAGAGAACGGATTTGTTAAAACACTTGCTGAAAAATGGCTGTGTTTTGGAACGGGAAGGCAGGAGGCATTCTTTGCTTTATAATCCCGGAAACGGTAAATCGGCAACATTGCCCAGGCATGTTGAAATAAATACTTTTACAGGGAGAGCAATTTGCCGTGATTTAGGAATAAAAGCGATAAGGAAAAAGTGAAAAATAAAAATATATTTTCAGGACTGCTGAAAAACGCGGGGATGAGAGAGACAGACGCTGTTAATGCAGCCAGTCCCCTTGATATTCTTCTGGAGGAAGTGAAGAAAGATGCTGATGTGCTGGCGGTGATTCTTTACGGAAGCTGTGCGGACAAAACGCAGGATCCGCGCTCGGATATTGACATCTGCCTGCTTTTGGACGCCGATAAAAAAATCAGCCCCGAAGACAGTTTGAAAAAAAGGATTCATTATCTCGGCAGATTTGATTTTGACATACGGATATTCAGCGGACTGCCCGTCTATATTCGCAGGCGGGTTCTGCGTGACGGGAAGGTGCTTTTTTCCAGGGATGACGATAAACTTTATGATACGGCTTTTAAGACAATAACGGAGTTTGAGGATTTTGAAGATATCTACCGAGAATATCTGGAAGAAACGGCAAATGCTTGACAGAGAAAGAATCCTTGCGAAATCCGGCGAGCTGGAAAGATATTTGAAAGAGCTCGACGAAGTGTTCCCGGCGAACATTGAGGAGTATAAGAAAATTGAGAAAAAAAGAAGCTGTGAAAGGATTCTTCAGCTGATAATAGAGTGCTTGATAGACATAGCCAAGCTCTTTGTGAAAAATTTACGGCTCGGCATCCCTTCGGGAGAAAATGATTTGCTTAAGAAACTTTCAGAGGCGAAAGTTTTAAGCGCTTCATCAGCGGCGGCTTTGCAGAGCATGAGAGGTTTCAGAAATATACTGATTCACGATTATGCTGATGTGGATGACGCCCTCGTGTTCAAATATGTGATGGAAAATTCAGGAGATTTTGATAAAATAAGGCGTGAGTTTCTTGAGTTTTTGAAAAATGGAAAATAAAAATTTGATTACAAGACTGCTGAGAAGCGCGAAAGTAACGGCGGCGTGGAGTCACGCGCTATGAGCAATTTACTGCCTGTTGAAGTGATAGTGAAAAAGATACACCTCATCAGGGATGAAAAAGTTATGCTTGATTATGATTTGGCTGAACTTTATGGAGTTGAAGTCAAGCAGTTAAAAAGGCAGGTCAGGAGAAATATAGAACGATTTCCCGCCGATTTTATGTTTGAGTTAACTGTGGCAGAGGAAAAAATGTTAAGGCGCCAATTTGGCACCTTAAAAAGGGGCGCTCATTCCAAGTATTTGTCCTATGCGTTTACCGAACACGGAATTTTAATGCTTTCATCTGTTTTGAACAGTGAAAGAGCCGTTAAAATCAATATTCAGATAATGCGGACTTTCACGCAGATGAGGCGGATGATGCTCTCGTATAAGGACCTGAAAGAAAAGATAGAAAAGATGGAAAGCAAATATGATAAGCAGTTCCGTATAGTTTTTACGGCGTTGAAACAGTTGCTGGAACCTAAACCGGTTCCGCAGCAGAGAAAAATGGGGTTTTAAATGATCAGAAGTACGATTCAAAAATTTGTGAAATCAATAGGAACCGTCCCTATTGAAATTATGAAAAGCGCGCAGAGAGGAGATTCTTTCCGGTCGTTTAATAAAAAGGAAGTTGCCGCTTTGAATGAATTTAAAAACGCATTGCAAAAAAAGGCCGGGCGTGAAATTAGAAGTGTGACTTTATTCGGCTCAAAAGCAAGGGGCGATTACAGAAAAAATTCGGATATAGATATGCTGGCGATTGTAAAGCACAGGAAAAAAGCCGAATCTGTTATTTATAGCATTGTCGCCGAAATTCTTGAAAGGTATTATGTGGATTTATCCGTCATAACTTACACGGAAAACGAGTTAGAAAATTGTTACCGGAAAGGTTCTCTTTTTTTAAGAGAGGTTGAAAGAGACGGCAGGGTGATATGGACAGGGAATTAAAAAAACGGTTACTTGTTGATTATGAAGAAGTTTTCTCCGTAAGCAAAATTCTTGCGGATGAAGCGATGGCAATTGTAAGTGAATTCCGGAAAGAGGTATACAGGGTTTTGAAAAATGGAAAATAAAAATTTGATTACAGGACTGCTGAGAAGCGCGAAAGTAACGGCGGCGTGGAGATACGCGCTATGAGCAATTTAGTGCCGGCGGAAATTATCGCGAACAAGATATTTTTGATTCGCGGGCAGAAGGTAATGGTTGACAGAGATTTGGCAAAACTTTACGGCGTGGCGACAAAAGTTTTCAATCAGGCGGTAAAGAGAAATATTGAGCGTTTCCCCGATGATTTCATGTTCCGGTTAAATAAAGAGGAATTTGAGAATTGGAGGTCACAAATTGTGACTTCCAATATTTCCGCAAAGATGGGATTAAGGAGATGCCCTTATGTTTTTACCGAGCAGGGTGTTGCTATGTTGTCCAGCGTCCTCAATAGCGAAAGGGCGATAATGGTCAACATCAGCATTATGCGGGTGTTTTCAAAGCTGAAACAGTTGGCCCTCAGTCACAGCGAGTTATTGAGGAAAGTTGAATCGCTTGAGAGAAAATACGGCGAACACGACAGGAAAATTGAGGTTGTATTTGCTACACTAAAGAAGATGCTGACTTTGCCTGAACCTAAGAAAACGGGGAAGATAGGATTTTGAAAAATAAAAGTTTGATTACAGGACTGCTGAGAAGAATTAGAACCGCTTGCCCCGTAGCCCCGCCGTTAGGCGGGTGGTATGGGGCATCCTTTCTTTGTATAATAATGGAAAATGAAAAAGCAAAATTTAATTAAAACTCTGCTGGAAAGAATTAGAACTGAATATCGGCCCGAAATGATAATTCTTTTCGGCTCTTCGTCCTCGGGCAAAAGGCTGTCTGATTCAGATATTGATATTTGTCTGATAAAAAAAACAAAGCTCCGCTGGCATCTTCGCGCTAAAGAAGTGAGGGAAATTCTGTTGGATAATTATTTCGCGCCTCTGGATTTTATTATTTATACTCCGGAAGAATTTAAGGAGTTTAAAAATGATAAAATGTCTTTTTTAAGCGGAGTTTTAAAAAATGGCAAAATTGTCTATGATGCAAAAAGCTGTTAAAAAATGGTTTGAAATCGCTGATAAAGATTTTGCAAGCGCTCAAACCCTTGCAGAAAAGGAACTTTTTGAAACAGCTCTTTTTCATTGCCAGCAGGCAGCAGAAAAATATCTAAAGGGTTTTTTGATAAATGAGGGAAAACAATTTCCCAAAGTTCATGACTTGGTTTATCTCGTCAAAAGCGCCGAGAAAAAAGATAAAGATTTTGAAAAAATTGCGGCAGATGCGATTGGCCTTACGGATTTTGCCGTGATGTATAGATATCCGCTGGATAAAAAAGTTAGTTTTACTACCGCTGATTGTAAAATGGCAATCGGGAAAGTGCAAAGAATAAGGGATTTTGTTCTGAAAAAAATAAATGGCTGAAAGAAAAATTTTTAGAACTCTGCTGAAAAGCGCGAAAGTAACGGCGGTGTGGAGATACGCGCTATGAGCAATTTAGTGCCGACGGAAATTATCGCGAACAAGATATTTTTGATTCGCGGGCAGAAGGTCATGTTAAGCACGGACTTGGCAACACTCTACAAAGTTGAAGTTCGAGCGCTTGTCCAGGCAGTTAAGCGCAATATCAAGCGGTTCCCTGAAGATTTTATGTTTCAATTAAGCAATGATGAATTTGGAAACTTGAAATCACAAATTGTGATTTCAAGTTGGGGTGGGGCGAGGAGAGCCAAACCCTATGCTTTTACCGAGCAGGGGGTTGCGATGTTGTCCAGCGTCCTCAATAGCGAAAGGGCTATAATGGTCAACATTAGCATTATGCGGGTTTTTTCCAAACTTAAACAGTTGGCCCTCAGTCACAGCGAGTTATTGAGGAAAGTTGAATCGCTTGAGAGAAAATACGGCGAACACGACAGGAAAATTGAGGTTGTATTTGCTACACTAAAGCAGATGCTGACTTTGCCTAAGCCTAAAAAAACGGGGAAAATGGGATTTTGAAAAATAAAAATATATTTTCAGGACTGCTGAAAAGCGCGGGGATAACAGGAGCGGAGGTATTTTATGTCTAATGTCGTGGTTAGCGAGGATAAATTGGAGAAAATCGTGGAAAGAGTGGTGAACCGCAAACTTTTGAAATTGCTTTCTGATCCTGACTACGGGCTGACATTAAAGGAAAGTTTTATTGCGAAATTGACTTCTGTCCGTAAAAACGGGGGAGAGCGCATTGATGAAGATAAAATTGCGGAAAAATATAATGTGCGGTTGATGTGAGTTATAAAATCCAATATAATAAAAGCGCGGATAAATGCTTGGCAAAGATGGATAGAGCTGTTATTCGCAGAATTTTAAGAAGGATGCATTGGTTATCAGAAAATTTTGATATAACGAAATCGGAAAAATTGAGAGGCGGATTTAAAAATTTATACAAGTTGAGAATCGGAGATTGGCGGGTAATTTATAGAACGGAGATAAAAAGCCAAACTTTGATTGTGTGGTTTATCGGGCACAGAAGTGAAATTTACAAATTGAAATGAATTTCAAATTGAAAAGAAAAAACATGAGGCCGGTCTGCCCGTCAGCATCCTGCGGGGCTTGGCATAGAGTCCCCGTTGTTATTTTTGCCGCCGCTCTTCTGCTTTTCGCCGTCCCCCGCCCAGGCGGCGTGGAGATACGCGCTATGAGCAATTTAGTGCCGGTAGAAATTATCGCTGAGAAAATATTTCTCATACGAGAGCAAAAGGTGATGCTCGACCGTGATCTGGCCAAACTTTATAGGGTGCCTACTGGAAGATTAAATGAGCAAGTCAGGCGGAATCTAAAAAGGTTCCCTGAAGAGTTTATGTTTCAGATGTCAATGGAGGAATTCAAAAACTTGAAATCGCAATTTGCGATATCAAGTTGGGGCGGCACAAGAAAAGTGCCATTTGTTTTTACTGAGCACGGCATAGCGATGTTGTCAAGCGTGCTTAATAGCGACAGGGCAATATCTGTCAATATTCAAATAATAAAAACATTTATCAAGATGAGGCGGATGATGCTCTCGTATAAGGACCTGAAAGAAAAGATAGAAAAGATGGAAAGCAAATATGATAAGCAGTTCCGTATAGTTTTTACGGCCTTGAAACAGTTGCTGGAGCCGCCGCCGGTGCCGCCGCAGGGGAAGATAGGATTTTGAAAATGTATGATTGCAAGACCTGACCCCATAAGTCCATTTTCAGGACTGCTGAAAAGCGCGAAAGCAGTAGGGATGGTGAAAGCAATAGGGACGGTTCCTATTATTTTTGCCGCCGCTCTTCTGCTTTTCGCCGTCCCCGCATTTGCGGCAGACTTGATAAATGAAAATTTTGACCATCTGGATTGGCCTGCCGATTGGACACAGACCAGTTGCGATTTGAGTACGACCTATTCTAATTCATCGTCAACCAGTGTCTTAATC
>Ga0210049_1003454_pt1 | contig 14207 bp, 11 predicted proteins | sample CryGeyCG2014_300_2_FD_183964 | JGI IMG/M metagenome (GOLD analysis project Ga0210049, IMG submission 183964) | Groundwater microbial communities from aquifer - Crystal Geyser CG06_land_8/20/14_3.00 (SPAdes) (version 2) | ecosystem: Environmental > Aquatic > Deep subsurface > Groundwater | place...
TACCGGGCGTGGGACAATATCCATCAATGGCTGTATTACTACAATTTTGAAAGGATTCACTTATCTTTAGGCGGAATTACTCCTCATGAAAAGCTAGAAAGTGTTACCCTTGACTGTTAACTGTACAGCATAGTAAATGGCAATCTGGATGCTACGCCGCAGTGCGGTATTACATTAAAAACCCCGGCATCGCCGGGCTTTTTACATGTGATATAATTACTTCATGCAAATCGGCGCGCATGTATCAATAGCTGGTGGAGTAGATCAAGCTCCCATTAATGCCCACAGTGCTAAATGTGAGTGTTTTCAGTTTTTTTCGCGATCGCCCCGTGGCGGCAAGGCTCCGGAATTGACCGAACAGCTGGTGAAGAGCTTTAAGGATAATTGCCGGAAACATAAAATCCCTAATTCTTATATCCATACTCCCTATTACATCAATCTTGCTTCCACTAACAATCGTATCCGCTATGGATCCATTAAAGTCATTAGGGAGGAATTAGAAAGGGCTTCCACTCTAGGCGTGAAATACGTGATGAGCCACTTAGGCAGTGCTAATAATTTATCCAGAAAAAAAGCCATTATAAAAGTCATCGAAGGGATTAAAAAAATCCTTGATGGTTATAAAGGCACCAGTTTGTTTCTAATAGAGAATTCTGCCGGGTCTGGAAATATTATCGGAGACCAATTTGAAGAAATAAACGAGATTATTAAAGGAGTCACTTTATCAGCAAGGAATAAAGTTGGCGTGTGTTTAGATACCTGCCACGCTTTTTCCTCGGGCTATGATTTAAGGAACAAAAAAGCGATTGATAAAACACTTAAAAAATTTGATGCCAAAATCGGTTTATCCAAGTTGAAAATGATTCATGGCAATGACTCCATGACCGAAATCGACTCCCATGTTGATCGGCACGAACATATTGGTCTGGGTAAAATCGGCAAAGAAGGATTCCAAGCCATCTTAAATCATCCCAAATTAAAAAAGCTGGATTTAATCATTGAAACTCCAGCAGACGGCCGACAGGATGATATTAAGGTGTTGAAGGGTTTAAGAAAGAAGTGAGTTATCATGAAGGTGCGAATACGTATTCGCACCTTCGCATAATCTTAATGAATGATAAGATAATAGAAAAATACCACCAATATCTTAGTTCCTTTCCACGCTTCGGCAGTAAGGATTTTTTGAAATTGGAGCGGATCCAACTACTTCTGAAAAAATTAGGCCATCCGGAAAAGAAACTCCGAGGGGTGCAAGTGGCCGGAACTAAAGGCAAGGGATCAGTAGTGGCTTTTTTGGAGCGGATTTTAATAGAAGCAGGATACAAAGTGGGTTCTTTTTATTCTCCCTATTTGGTCGATTTAACCGAAGAGATCAGAATCAACGGCCGGCCGATTACTAAAGAAAAAATGATTAAGATTATCAATCATCTAAGACCATTGGTCAATGAAGTGGAGAAAAAAACTGGTGACCGGATTACCTGGTTTGAATTGGTCACCACTATTGCGGCCGTCCATTTTGTCGAAAGCAAGGTAGATGTCGCGGCAATGGAAGTGGGCCTAGGCGGCCGGTTGGATGCTACCACTGCCCTAGGCTTGGATATCAAAGTGATTACGAACATTAGTTACGACCATCTTAAAACTCTCGGCAACACTATTTCCTTAATTGCTAGGGAAAAGGCCGGTATAATTAAGAAAGGTGACTTTGTCATTACGTCCGCCGAAAACAAAGGATTGTCTTTAATCAAGAAGCGAATAAGGAACGTAGGCGCGAATACGTATTCGCGCCTGCAGATTATTGGAGTGAATATCAAACACGCAATCAAGAAGGTTGATTTAACTGGGACCGTGATTGATATTAAAAGTCCGGATGAGGAGTATCAAAATCTGCATCTTTCTTTAATTGGCCGGCATCAAGCCACTAATTTTACCTGCGCCTTAGGAGCGGTCCAAGCACTCCGCCAAAAAGGATTCCGAATTTCTAGTTCCGACATTATTAAAGCAGCCGGCCAAACCCAGCACCAGGCCCGCTTTCATCTTTGGAAAAGAAATCCGCTAATCATTCTGGACGGAGCACATAATTTAGCCAGCATTAAGGCTTTAACAATTACTTTAGAGGATGTCGGAATTAATCCTAGAAAGACAATATTCATTTTCGGCACCAAAACAACCAAAAAAAGAATTCCCGAAATGTTAAGAGAATTATCCAGCTTTTCTTCAAAAATAATTTTTCCGGATGTCTTGAAAAATCCTAACCTGGAAAATTTTTATTCTGCTGAAAAACTAAAGAAGTATTATCCGAAAGGCAAAATCGTATCTTCTTTACCCCAATCTTTAGCTCAAGCCAAAAGAATGGTGGGCAAAACTGGCACAGTAGTGATTTGCGGCTCGCTTTATTTAATTGGGGAGTTTTTAGGCGCGGAAAAAGGGATTAGGACGAAAAGAAGAATTGATGATAATATAATAGAAAGCGTTAAATCAAAAATATGAAACTAACCATTTTAGGTTCCGGAACTACTGATCCTGCTTCTGGCCGCAACGAGCCCGGCTATTTGCTGGAAATCGGCAGGGATTTAGTTTTAATGGATGCTGGTTCAGGAACTAAGGAGCACATTTTTGATAGCGGATATGATGATTTTAGAATAAACCATATTTTAATTTCCCATACTCACGCTGACCACGTGGTTGATTTGCCCGCTTTTTTTTGGAGCCGGTGGGTAAGAAAGAACAAAAACGACGTTACTATTCTGGGTCCCAAAGGAATTTCTGGCTTTATTAAGAAAATAGGAGAAGCATTCTTTCCGGGATATGATGATTTTTTCATGTTCCAAATAAAAGTGAAAGAAATGCATAATTCTGTTTATCAGACTAAAAACTGGAAGGTAAAGTCGGTTTATACCTGGAAGCAAGGTCATACTTTCAGCCCTTACGCCGTTGCTTATCGAATTGAACATCAAGGCAAAAGCTTAGTTTATGCAGGGGATATGTGTTACGATTATCCCCAAAGTCTGATTAATATTTCTCAAAATGCTGATCTGTTACTAATTGAAAGCGCGCTGCCTGATCAAAGGAGACAGAAAGATCATTTAACCCCTAGTCGGGCTGCTCAAATTGCCAGCGAAGCTAAGGTTAAGAAATTGGTACTGACCCATTTTTATCCTGCTTGCGAAAAATATGATCTTAAGAAACAGGCTCAAAAATATTATCCAGGTCCAATTATTTTAGCTAAGGATTTGATGAAGATAAAAATATGAAAATCGCTTTAATTTCCGACACCCACGACAATCTGACCAATACCCAACGCGCTCTAGAAATCATCAATCAGAAAGAAGCAGAAGCCATCATCCATTGCGGCGATTTATGTTCTCCTTGGATTTTAAAGGAGCTTACTACTAAATTTACCGGCCCAATTCATCTCACTTTTGGCAATAATGATGCTGATGAATTTTTGTTGCTGGAATGGACCAGAACCAAAGGGAAAAATGCCAAATTTTATAAACCAATGGGGGAATTAGAATTAGATGGCAAAAAAATCGCTTTTACTCACTACCATTTTTTTGGAGAGGGGTTAACCGCTACTCAAAAATATGATTTGGTAATTTTTGGGCATAATCATATAAAAAGCGAGCAATTGATCGGCAAAACCCTGTTGATTAATCCGGGATCATTATGCGGAATTGGTCAGCCGATCAGCTTTGCTATTTATGATACTAAAACTAATAAAGTAACTTTTGAGAGTTTTTAAATGAAATCAACTGCCATAAAAGCCGCCAAAGAAGCGGGTAAAATTTTGCTAAAAGAATTCAACTCTTTAAAAACGGGCGATATCCATTTTAAGGATAAACATGAAATAGTAACTACCGAAGATTATCGGGCAGAAAAAATAATAGTCAAAATCTTAAATAGCAAATTCTCTACTCATAGTATCTTAAGCGAAGAGGGGGGAGGAAAAAAGAGAAAATCAGACTATCTTTGGGTTGTGGATCCTTTAGACGGAACAACTAATTACTCAATTGGCAATCCGCTGTTTGCGGTGTCAGTCTCTTTGTTCTATAAGAAAGAGGTTATCTTAGGAGTCGTTTTTGCTCCTTTTACCAAGGAACTGTTTGTCGCAGAAAAAGACCAAGGCGCTTTTTTAAATGACAAAAGAATGAGAATCTCGGCCAAGAGAAAGCTAGAAAAATCGCTATTGACCTTTTGTCACGGCCATAAAATGAGGGATATTGTAAGAGTTACCAGAATTTATCAAAAGTTTAAGTTAGCCGGCCATGATTTACGCCAATTAGGAGCCGCCTCGTTAGAGCTAGGATTTGTGGCCGACGGCCGCACTGAAGCCATTATGATCCCCGGTGCTCACCAATGGGATGTGGCTGCCGGTACTTTGTTGGTAAGAGAGGCGGGCGGTAAAGTGACGGACTTTCAAGGTAAAGAGTGGAATCTTTACAGCAAAGATATGATTGCCAGCAACGGAAAAATTCATGAAGCTTTGATCAAAGCACTGAAAGAGATGTAAAAAGATGAATCAAAAACAGAATAAAATTGAGATTCAGAATAATTTAAATACTATTAGAAAGTCTAATCAGATTAAAACCTGGCTGATTATTGTTCTGGTCATTCTAATAGTTGGGGCAATAATTTTCCTTTTAGTAAGAGGAAAAGGAATTGAAAAAATTATCCCTTGGTTAAAAAATATTCCCCAGGAAAATCTTGACACTAATACTAACGTTAGTTCTCCCTCTACCTCTGGAATGGCAACAATGGAATTGGCTAATCAAGTCAGCGTCACTCTCCCTACTAGCCTTTCCCTTTACTCTGGTTTTAAAGAAAAACTGAATTTATCTTTTGAAAACTCAAGTTCAGAAGAACAAACGGTCGACTTAGCCTTTACCAGTTTGCCTTATACCTATATTGAAGATAAAACCTCAGCCTTTGACGATCAAAATCAAAGAATCGACCTAACCTTAATTAGCTTAAATCCTAATGAGACTAAAGAAGTTTCTCTACCAATCCAATCAGTAAAGGTCTGGGATAATTATTTTACTTTATATCTGAATGAAAAATCCCAAAAAATAGATTTGGCCGTGACCATTAAAGAAAAAACACCCCTTTTCGGCAAAGACACCGATGCTTGCGCTACCAGCCAGCCTTTTTTGACCTATTTTGGCCCGGACTGCGGTGATGGAGAATGTGATGGTTTAACCAGTGATAAAAATTGCATCAGTAAAGGAAAAAAATCAAATCCAAACACTTGTTATCCTTATCAATTTGAATATGATTCCCAAAGGGAAGATGGAATCATTAATCAGTGTCAGGAATCTTTAAAGTTTAATTCCCAAATTACCAGAAACGCACCAATTAATTGGGGCAATATGGTGGAGGAAAATCATTATGCCTGGGAGAAAGCGGATTGGTATATTGATGCCCTGGCTAATAAAGTTAAAGCCCAGCAGGGTTTACCTTCGGGGATAATGGGCGGTGATGGCGGCTGGGCGGTCACCTGTTCCCAATGTACCAATCCCGATGGTTCTAAAGGTTTTTTTGATTTAAACAATGATTATTTGACGGGGAAATTTATCCAATATGTTAAAGATGTCTCGGCCCGTTATGGTAATAAACTGAATTACTACGAGATGGCCAATGAGCCAGCGGCCGAGTTTTTTCTTTGTCCTTGCAGCACAACTACTATATCCGGATTTCAGTACGTTCCTTCCAGTACTCCTGCTTGTACGGCCCAAAGCGGTCCTAACCAGCCGGTCTGCGCTGGCGGCGGCCATGCTTATCAGCAGGATTTTGCCGATGCTTATGGTGATTATCTAGCTGGGACCGTGAAAATTGCCAGTGCAGAGATAAAGAAGAACAACCCTCAAGCCTTAATTGTAACCGGCGCCATTGATGATCAAAATGGGGGATTAACTCCCATTACTCAGAAAATGATTGAGCAAGGCATTTTAGATAATGATAATGTGGCGATTGGCATTCATCAGTATCCTCATAATGGTCTTCAGCAAGGATGGAGTTCAGCGGAGGTTAATTGCACTTATTATCAGAAGCCGGATGACGCTTTTTGGTTGCCGGAAGAATGTGAAAAAGCGCCGCCCTTTTCCAGTGTTACTATAAAGAATAAAAGTATCAGTATGAGTCGGATTTGGGCGGAAATGGATAGTCGCTATGATGCTAGTGAGATTCTTAAAGATCTGGAAAACTTGGGAGTGTTGGATAAAACTTATTTTTTTGATAGCGAACTGCACGCCGGTTTTTCTAATCCTGATCCCAAGTACGATTTAACTGAAGCCATTGCCGGTGTTCGGATTGGCGCAGTCAACGCCCATCAGAAATTTTTAGGCACCATTTATGTTTTAATGCCGGATAGCGATTTTTCCGCCTCGGTTTTTAATTTAATGGTCCAAACCCTAACGGGCGTAACGCCGGTTTACCAGTGGGAGTCAAAATTAATGGGGAGCAATTACACCAGTGTGGTCTATAAACTATTTACCCGGGGGCAAGAAGACATCCTGATTTTTTGGAGCAATGATAATGAGGTAAAAACGATTAATTTAGAAACCAAAAAATTTGAAGTGGAACATTATCAATCTCGGGAAATGATAGGCCTTGACGCTGATCAAGGAGCAACTAATTTTATTGATTCCGGCAACTATTTAGATTCTTTTAATCTCAAACCGGTTAAGGAAATCAAGATTGTTTCTGTTTTAAGAAATAGTGGTACGCCTTTTGATTGGTTAACGGGAATAAATTATTAATTTTATTTATGAATAGTCTAGAATCCCTTACTAAAGAGATCAATCAGTGCCAAAAGTGCAACTTGGCCGAAAAAAGAACTAACGCCGTTCCTGGCGAAGGAAATCCCAAAGCCGAAATTATGTTTGTTGGAGAAGGCCCGGGCGAGCAGGAAGATTTGCAAGGCCGCCCTTTTGTCGGTCAGGCAGGGAAATTTTTAGAAGAAATGTTGGGAATGATTGGTTTAAAGCGAGAAGATGTTTTTATCGGTAATTTGGTTAAATGTCGTCCTCCTGACAACCGGGATCCTTTTCCGGATGAAATAGATACCTGTGTCAAGAATTATCTTAAAGCACAGATAAAAATAATTAATCCTGAGCTGATAGTTACCTTGGGTCGACACGCTATGGAATGGTTTATTCCCGGGAAAAAGATTTCTCAAATTCACGGACAGCCAAAGCGGTTGATAAAAGAAGAAACAGGAGAAAAACAAATGTATCTTCCTTTGTATCATCCGGCCGCGGCTTTGTATCACGGCTCATTACGGGAAACATTAATAAAGGACTTTAAGAAAATCCCTAAAATTTTGGAGAAAATAGACCAACTTAATAATTAATGCCAGAAAACAAAAACCGCTACTTCAATGAGCGGTTTATTAAAATAAGTTAAAATTTTTCTTTGGCGGCAATTTAAATATAAATCTAATTTATCAAAATATTAAAAAAATGAGGCACCTTAATTAAGAAGTGCCTCTTGACGGGAGATTGCTACGGCCGCGGCCGCAGTCGAGAAAATCTTAGTGCGATCCTCGACTACTTCCGTTTGTTCAGTGATTTCGTCAAGGAATTGGTGCGGGCGGGGAATTCGGAATTGGTGGCTGGATGGAAAGCTGCCATCATTGAGTTGCAACATCATTAATCTGATTGTCAGTACTTTGTCGGTTATTCCGAGTCTTGCTTTTAGGAGCAACACTAAGCCGATTTCTACGGAGTCATTCTCAATATCTTCCCCGTTTATCCAAGACGACTCATACCGAACGTACCAAGATGTCCGCCACCAGTAGGCTCGCGCGTCGCCTTTTTTGAGTCGATTTGCGAGGTAGCGATTTGCTTTGTCTCGCGCCTGTTCGTTCCGCAGAACATGAGCGGCCAGAGCTGTTACGCAGGGGTGCGACGTGGTCCATCCACCTTCGGGATATCCCATCGTAGCCACTGTTTCAGGGAGATAAGTTGCAATTCCGCCATCTCCTTGCTGATGGGAAATCACGAACCGTTCCGCCTTGTCAATTACTGTTTGATCGGTAAAACCAACCTTTGCCAGAAACTGCAGCACTCTTAGCGTACTGTCGGCATCAGGTACGGAGTTCTGGTTGTAGGACCAACCGCCGCAGTCCCAGCGCAAGGATAAAAGTGCCTCGAGCATTCCTTCAGGGACGACATGGAACTCGGCGAGGGTTGAACCGATACACGCGGTAGTCCACGCGATACTTGGTCCATGCCGGAGCTGATAAAACTCAAGGCAAAGCCCGTTTTTAACGCGTGACAACAGATATGTTTTTGCCAACTCAACAGCTTTTCTACTAATGAACATAGCTAGATCCTCCTTCGGTTTTGAATGTGTGTTTGTTTAAACTCACCTTGAGTTTAGTGAATTATTTTACACTTTATCAATAAAAAGTCAATTCCAAATAACAAAAAACAGAAATCTCCAAGAATTTCTGCAACAAACGATATGAAAAGATTTTCTTTTACTTTGAATTAAATTCAAAACAAAACCGCTACTTTAGTGAGCGGTTTTGTTGAAATAAGTTAAAATTTTTCTGGTGCCCAGGGCGGGAGTCCAACAAAATTTGACTTTTCTTAATTGGTGCTGGCGGTGGGAATCGAACCCACAAGGTGTTGCCACCACTGGATTTTAAGTCCAGCGCGTATACCAGTTCCGCCACGCCAGCTTAATTACTTTAAACTTTCTTTCAACATTAGCCTTAAAGTTGACTTCCCTTTTACTGTTTTTAAATACCTCTCTCGTCTTATAGCGTCATTTTTATTAAGAAATCCTTCACAGAATATTAATTTTATAGGCAACATTCTTCTTGTGGTCCAAACATTACCATTCTGGTGTTCCTTTATTCTTTTTATTAAAGCATGAGTTCTACCAATGTAAAATTTCCTATTTTTAAGCTTAGAAGTACATAAACGTAGTACATAATTATATTTGGATTTTACCCCAAACCACGTAGGGTTTGGAGTACCCCGCACTCAACGTAGTGCGGGGTAAGTCCTTCGTGTATAGCAATTCCACCACCTGGGCAGGTGTATTCATTTAATGCTTTTGAAGAAATTTTTCAATAATTCTCGCAATTGTCTATGCCCGTAGCCACTCTTTAAATATTTTTCTCTTGCTTGAGCATCTTTTTTATTATTGAATACTTCATAATAAACTAAAGCTAACGGTCTTCTATGGCGGGTAGATATTACCTCTCCTTTTTTTATGCTGCCTTATTCTTTTATCAAGCATGCTTGAATAGCCGATATACAAACCATCATCTTTTTTGCTAAATAATATATAAACATAATAATTCATTTATTTGCCAAAAAACGATTTAATTGTCACGTCAAACGTGACAGCCCGTTTGACGGGCTGGAGCGGGTGAGCGGAATCGAACCGCCTTCTCATCCTTGGCAAGGATGTATAATAACCGTTATACGACACCCACTTGAATTTTTTAAAATTACTGGAGGCCAGAACGGGAATCGAACCCGTGATAACGGTTTTGCCCGCCTGCCTGGCGAGCATGGAGGCGTGGGCGGGAATTGCACCCGCGTATAAAGGTTTTGCAGACCTCTGCCTTACTACTTGGCTACCACGCCATGCGAGCGGGCAGGCAGACCGTCGCCTGGACCCTGCCCCGACGAATGTCGGGGACTTAGCTATCTGGCCGATTTACTCCCTATTTGTAACAATAATAACCAAAAGAGTAAATATACTATATCAAAAAAACATCCCTTAATCAATTCTCTTAGATTTTCGAGATGATTTATAAAACTTCTATCTTCAAAATTTTTGCTCCCCAGTTTAAAGCCTCTTCACGGGTCGGAACCCATAGATCGGCAAGATAAATACTTGCTCCTTCCCGCAAGCGGTCTTTTACCACAAATACTTTATTTGGGAAAACCTCCGGAAATCTTACTTGGGTTCCAAAAGGAAGATAGTTGTAAGCAATAATCCCGTCTCTTACTTTTTCTCCTGATGCTGTAGTAAAAGGATCGCTATCACACTGATCCACCGTAGAAGAGTAAGCCGTAATGGTTAAATAGAATGTTTTGCGAGCCTTTCTTTCTCCTGCAATTGGTAGATATCTATAGTCAGTATCTACTTGTTCTTCTTGATTAGGCCAGTATCGGTTAAGAATGGTTGAGCTTATTTTGAGCTGTTGTTTATAATAATGCTGAATTTCTTGGGAAATTGCGCTTTGCGGGAAAAGAAGGTTGAATAAAGAAACCAACATGACAAAATTTATCAGTTTACTGTTTTTAATGATTTTGCGGTTGAATTTCATTAATTAATAATTATGGCTTAGGCTAAAGAAAATGGCTTAAATTAGCTTAATTTTCCTTCTTCGTCAATAAAAAAACTCCTATCATATCGTAGGAATTTTGCGAAGTAGCTTACCTTATCACAGGCACCTAAATGGTGTCAAGAGATGATTCTAATAGTTAATCCTAGATCTCAGAATGTATTTGCCAGAACTATTTTATTTATGATAAGATAGCAAAACGTTCTTTAAAAAATTAGACAGCAATAAATTCAGATAATTGAAAGAAAAGGGAAGAAAAGCTAGTAAATCAAGTAATGATTAATTTCAGAGAAGGAGGTATCTGATGAAAAAAGTGGTTTCTATGTTCCCCGAGGCAAGGATTGTCTGGGGAGCAGGAGCAAGCAGCTTTTTCCCATTTTGGCATCGCTCTGCCCTAGCCGAGACGGACATTGCTCGCTGGTCAGCAGAATCAATGAACCGAATTTTAGGAAAAAGCGGAGTTCCCAAAAGTGAAATGGACTACCTAGTAGCCGGTTCCACTATCCCCTGGCACATGGAATTTTGGGGAGCGCCTTTTTTGGCCCAGTGCGCAGAACGGCGAATTCCCGGTATCCATGTATCCCAAGGTTGTGCCACAGGGCTAAAAGCAGTACTGGTTGCCGGAGCCCAAGTCAAGACTGGTTCAGATCAAGTGGTTGGCGTGCTGACTTTTGACCGGACCAGCAATTCGCCGGCAGGGGTTATTCCAGCCATGCCTACTAACCGGAAAACGGAAGTGGTCAGCAACGTTTGGGATCACTTTGGCTTTGATCCGTCTACCGGCGGCGCTATGATTGCTACGGCAGGGAATGCCGCTCGCAAACACAAAATTGAGCGAAAAGTAGTAGACGAAATCATTCAGCTCCGCTATCAGCAGTACTACGATGCTATGAAATCAGGGATACTCAAAGATGTTTTAGTACCATTGGAGGTATTGAATCGTCAGGGTCGTTCCCTGGGAATTATCGATTCAGATCTGGTCACAGCCAAGTTTACTTTGGAAGAACTTGGGCAAATGAGAGAACTGGATACCTGCGTTACGCCTAGCGGCCAAACCCATCCTTCGGATGGAATGGCGTTTATGCTAGTTGCCAGCAAAGAGAAAACTCGGGAGCTGAGCCCTTATCCGGAAATTGACATTCAGTTCATAGCCGCTTCTGAAACCAGGGCGCTTCCTTCCTTTATGCCCGAGGCTCCTTCGTTGGCAGTCCAAGAACTGCGTCAAAGAACCGGTCTAGAAATGGCGGATATGGTAGTGGTTAACTCCCACAACCCCTTTGCGCTTAACGACGCCATTTTTTCCAAACTACTGAAGTACGAATGGTCTGAGATGAACCGGACCGGCAGCCCGCTGAATTACGGGCATCCTCAAGCACCTACCTTAACCAGAGTACTGCTGCAAGGCTTGGCCGAGGCGGTTTCTCGGGGTGGGGGCTATGTGTATTGGTATTAGGTTGTGCAGCGGGTGACCTTGGCATCGCTGCCATTTTTAAAGTAACTGACGCAAAGGGAGGTGAGTAATATGGCAACGATGATCAGACAGTCAACATTAGAGACACTGGGTTTAGGGAGTGTACTCGAGATATTCCAAAACGGCAGATTACCGGTAGATGCCGGTCAGCTGGTGGATGAGGTGTTTGGTTCACCAGCAGGTTCATTGGTAATCTCCGGAGCGCAGGGAATCGTTGGGGCGGGTAAAATGATGCAGCTGGCGTCAAGATTGATTGAATTTGAAGTGCCAATGGTCGGGCTGGATTTACCCAATAACCCCGGTGGAATCAGCAAGCAGTATCCGGGACTGATCAGAGTTTTTGGCCAGGATCGAGCGGACGAGATTATGTCAAGCATTATTCTGCTTTCCTATAATGGGAAGACGGTGCCAGATTGGCTATATAATTTTAATCCCCGTTTCGTTTTGGAAGCCATTCCTGAAATTCTGGGGATTAAGAGGGATCACTACGAAATGCTGCGAGCCGCTTTCCCAGGAATCCAGATCCGTTCGGTCACCTCTGGGTTTCCCAGCTCGGAACTGGGAGTAGGAATCTTCCATCCTGCTTTTCCGCACGAAATCAATAAAGTGTGGGAAGTGGTGGAATCCAAGCCATCAGAAGCCACCCAGCTCTTATGGGCTTTGGGATTGATTCCGATTCCAGTCGGTGATCACTGGAGCTTTGTATTGGATGTACTTTTTTGCGGCGTGACCTTGGCTGCGCTTCGGTATCACCGAGCCACCAACACGCCATTCTGGAAAATTGACAGGCTGGTTCGAAAACTTCTGGGACCCAATCCTCTCCGGGCGCATGATGCCATTGGTGCCAAGGGAGCGAATTATCTGACTTGGTCCTGCCTGCAGCACTTGAGCCAAAAGTACGGCAAGCTCTTTGAGCCAACACCAGAATTGGTGGAGCGCAAGGACGGCGGCCAGAACTGGTATCTTGAGCGACCCACGCTGGGATGGAGCATAGACGATGAAGAATACGAACAGTTCCGGATTTGGATTCTGGGCGCTATGATTCAGATGACCAGCCTGCTGCTCAAGGAAAAAAGAGCTCACCTTTCTTTAATGAACGCGATTGGTGAGCTTTGTGCTCAATTCCGTAGAGGAATCTTGGCAATCATTCGAGAATCCGGACCTTTGGTAAGAGAAGCTGTTCAGGCCTACCATCAGCTTCAACCCCAAGCAGCTAAAAGTTGCTGGTATCCGGAGGTGTTTGAAGAGATGGATACTCCGGAATGGTGCATGCTCTACGTCAATGCCGAACACAACGGCGAAGTCGGGGTCATCACCATCAGCCGAGAAAGTCTTAACTGGGACGTGATGAACGAACTGAATCTGGCGATCAATTGGCTGAAAAACGAAGGCATCGAAAGGGTTATTCTCACCAGCGATTTCCATCTCTCAACTCAAATGGTGGGTGCAGATATCTCTGAATTTTTTTCAGCTTTGGAGGATGCAAACAAAGGTTTCTGCCTTTCCCGCAGATGGTCAGAGATCGCCAGGCGCCTCATGGAGGAATTCGAGGTTTCGGTGGGATTTATCTCTGGCAAGCGTTGTTTGGGCGGATTTCTGGAATTGATGCTGCACTGTCACTTTGTGGTTTCTGTGGAAAACGCTCAGCTTGGATTTCCGGAAGTAACCTTACCAGTTGTCCCCGGCATGGAAGCTTGCCACTTGCCGTTCCGAAGGGTTAAGAAGGATTACTGGCAACATATTCTTATGTTGCTCTTGAGCGGAAAATCCATCAAAGCTCGGGATGGGGTGCACTGGCTGATTGACTATGCCGGACCAATGGAAGAGGCATTGAAAACTGCTTGGCTAATTGCCACCGGCGGTAATCACAACATTCCCCGGCGGCTTCTGGAAAAAGATCCGTTTCCCAAATTTCCAAAGGCTGTGCCGGGTTTACTCAAAACTCCAGCCCGGGAAGCAATTATGGGCTGTGTTCAAAGTTGTTGCTCTGCCGAGTTGGGATATGCCCTGGAACTTCAGGCAAGGCTTTCTGGAAAATTTATGACGACTAATGATTGCTGCAGGGGAGAGATTGGTAAAGCTCGCGACCGGGTAATGAAAGTCTAAAGAATATCGTACAGAAAAGGAGGAAAATAGCCCGTAAGTTATCTATCTTACGGGTTTTTTATATAAAAAAACAGCCCTTTTAAGACTGCTCCAGTCGATTGCTATTTATCGTATGACCAAATGACAGGTACCCCAAAATTTAGACACTTTGTCCTCATGGTATAATGGTTAGAGAAAGGAGAAAATATTATGCCCAAAGGACATCGTTTGGTATCAAAAGACGTTAAAGAGCAAATATTAAAAAGAATTAAGGAAGACGGCCTGCCGGTATCGCAGGTAGCTCAAGAACACGGCATCAAACCCAGAGCTATCTATCAGTGG
>Ga0210049_1003457_pt1 | contig 14196 bp, 9 predicted proteins | sample CryGeyCG2014_300_2_FD_183964 | JGI IMG/M metagenome (GOLD analysis project Ga0210049, IMG submission 183964) | Groundwater microbial communities from aquifer - Crystal Geyser CG06_land_8/20/14_3.00 (SPAdes) (version 2) | ecosystem: Environmental > Aquatic > Deep subsurface > Groundwater | place...
ATGAAAAAGGCATAAAAGTTTCTGATAAAGAAATGAAAAAAATTAATATCAAATATCATGCTGTTTTGCCAGAATTTAATTATACAATCTATCCATTAAAATCGGAAATTATTTTGCGGTAAACACTTAACACAGCGGATATTGATATTGATGAGGAGCAAATTGTTGTCAAATTAAAAAAGAAAAGAGACTTGCCTTTAATTTTAGAAACAATGAACCAGTTCGCAAAAATAAAATATAAGTGGTTTAAAAATAAAAAACTTGTTTTTCAAGGGGCATCTTATTCGTGATTTTACGGTCTGTATATTCCCGTGAAAATCTGTGTTTAATGTTAATTTATTTACAAAAGCCCGGAATGCTTTTTCGAGCCCATAATCGCTTAATATTTGGGGCATTAATGAATTTACAGCAACTTTTATATTTTTTATTGAATCATCTATGATTTCTGAAATTGAATTTGTTAATTCGTCTCTTTCTTTATTGTTTTTTTCCGGATCTTTCAATAAATTTTTGCAGTAGAAAGCAAGGGTCCCAAATCGTCGTGCAGACTTTAGGCAATTCTTTTACGTTTGTGTTCTTCGGCTTTTATTGTTTTAGTAATTATTTCGTTTTCTAACCTTTTATATTCCGAAATATCGCGGACAGTGGCAATAATTTTAAATTGCTGTACCGAAGAAAAAAACACTTTTTTAGCATTTATAAGACAAATTTTAGGAGCCATTTTTGGGTTTGTTTTCATTAATGCTTCGGCATTTTTTAAATTTTCAGTTTTAACGAGATGCCGGTAATGTCGTTTCCAATCGTTGCCAAGCACATATAATTCAGAAACATAATGATTTATTATATTTTCTTTTTCTAATCCTAATATTTTATTTATCGAAGGACTTATTTCTTCAACAATAAAATCTTTTGAAATTACAAGATAAATATCCTGAACATTGTTAAAAATATTTCTAAACTGTTCTTCGCTTTTTGTTATTTCTTTTTGATAATCTTCGATTTTCTTTTTCGATTCATAACGTTCTAACGATTTCACTAAAAGTGTTGGCAAGTTGTTAGAAAATCCGACATCTTTTATAATAAAGTCATAAGCACCAAGTTGCATCATTTTAACAATTAGCTTCTGGTTGCTGTGTCCTGTAATAATTATAAATGGAAATTTAATATTTCCTTCTGAAAGTTCGTTTATCAGTTGTTCGCAGTTAATATCGTCTAATCCATAATCGAGTATTGCAAAATAATCGGAATGCGATTTAATAAATTCTTTGGCTTCGTTTCCCGAATAAACGCTATGAGAATAAAATCCTGCAGTTTTTAAATTAATAGCAATTAACGAGTTAAGAGAATAGTCGTTTTCAACTATTAATATTTTTTGACTTTTTACATCTGCCATAATTAAATTATGTTATCAATCCATTTATAAACTTTATCGTTTCTTCTAACTAATAAGTTTGTAAAAATACTGCAAATTGTGCCTTTTTTTACAATGTTTGCAGAAGATTTATCATTTAATTTTATTTCATTAATTTTAATTTCAACAATTCCGGTTGATGGGCCAATTATTAAAATGTCATCTTTTACATCTATTTCGCCGGTTTCAATTAATATCTCGGCAACCGAAATGTTTTTAAAGTAATTTGTTATTTTACCAACATAAACTTTTCGTTTGGTAGCCGACGAACCATAATTTTTAGTCCATTCGCCTAATTTTGTACCTAAATAATATCCATCCCAAAAGCCACGATTGTAAACAGTTTTAAGTTTAGCGAGCCATGTTTCAATGTTTTCTTCTGTAAAATTGTTTAATTTCCATGCTTCAACAGCTTCGTGATAACATTCAGTAACAATTTTCACATATTCGGGAGCACGTGCTCTGCCTTCAATTTTTAATACTGTAACTCCTGCATCAAGAATTTTATTTAGAAAATGAATTGTACATAAATCTTTTGGCGACATTATATATTCATTCTCTATATCAAGTTGATAATCACTTCCTTTTTCGGTAACTGTATATCCGCGACGGCAATTTTGCAAACAACTTCCACGATTTGCAGAGTGATTGTTTTCGTGTAAACTTAAATAGCATTTTCCGCTTATTGACATACATAATGCACCGTGCACAAAAATTTCGATTTTCACTTTATTGCCTGATGGTCCGCATAAATTTTCCTTATTAACTTTTTTGCAAATTTCGGCAGTTTGCTCAATAGTAAGTTCGCGTGCAAGAACCATTACATCGCAATATTTTGCAAAAAATTTAACAGCTTGATAATTACTAATATTTAATTGTGTTGATGCATGAATTTCAATTCCAGCAGATATCCCACATTCAATTGCTGCCATATCGCTGGCAATTATTGCGTTAACTCCAGCTTTTTTTGCAGCAATTATAAGTTCTTGCATTTCTGCAATTTCATTATCATAAATTATTGTGTTAACAGTTATGTAACTTTTAACATTATGCTTATTACATATTGTTACAATTTTATTTAAATCGTCAACAGTAAAATTAAATGTTGATTTTGAGCGCATGTTTAAATTACCAACACCAAAATAAACAGAGCCAGCACCACCTTGTATTGCAGCCATTAGGTTTTCGTAAGAGCCAACTGGCGACATTATTTCGATGTTTTTAATATCTTTCATATTGCATTAAAATGTTTGAAATTTATAGAAATAAATTGAAACAGTGAAACAAATAGAAATAATTTGTTAGAGTTACTCATTGTTTTTTATTTATTTGATTATAAGTTGTTGTAATAAAATTATTGAGTTTTATTTGAAGTTCATCTGCTACAATTCTAAATTCATTGTATTTGTTGATAGTAATTTTATTCCTTTCAAAAAGAAGTTCAAGCCAATGCGAAACAGATTCGCTCATTGATGCACAGGAAATATAATAAAATTTAATTTTGTCGCGAAAATGAAATCTTCCGTATCCCTCAACTATGTTTGCACCAATAGAATCTGTTGAAGTAATAAATTGGTCGCCTAAAATTTTTTGCAAATGCCAATCCATCTTTTCGTAAATTTTCCAAGCTAGGAATGATAGTTTTCTTGCTAACTGATAAACAACCAAATCTTTAACTTGAATGAATTTATTTGTTTCCATTATTTAGTATTTACATAATATTTTCTGCTCTTTTTCAATATCAATATGTTTCTTTTTGTTTTTTATTTCAATCTATTTCTATTTTTTTAATGTATCTCTTTTTTCTATTTCAACTAATTTCAATGTATTTCTGTTAAAATGAATATTTTTTGAAAAGATGTTTCGCTAATCACTCAACATGACAAGAAGGTGTTTCAATGTATTTCCATCAATTTCTATATATTTCTATTTTTTCTTTCAACGAATTTTTTTTGTTTTTATTTCCAATATTTATTTATATGTTTAGTTATTAAGTTTATATCTATATCATTCATGCAACTAAAATGTTTTTTTGGGCATTTTTTAAAGCCGATTTTTGTGCATGGGCGACATTTTAAATTTTTAACCTCAATAATTTCAGAAAGTTCGTTTTCGACATAAGGATACATTCCAAACTCTGGAATGGTATTTCCCCATATTGAGATTATTGGTTTATCAAATGCTGCTGCAATGTGCATTAATCCTGTATCATTTGTTATAATAACTTTAGCTTTATTTACGAGCGATGCCGACTGATTAATATTAAATTTCCCGCAACTATTAAAAACATTTTTTGTTTTACAGTTGGTTATTACTTGTTCGGCTTCTTCAACATCTTCTTTGCCACCGAGCAAAACAACGGGATAATCAATTTTATTTATTATTTCAATAATTTTTTTAGTAGGAAGTTTTTTAGTGAAATGTTTTGCTCCAATAACAAATCCCACGTATCCTGATTGTAAAAATTCGGGTAAATTTTTTAAATCAACTTCGTCGGCAGGTGGAATAAAATAATTAAGTCCAATGTTGTCATTTGTAACATCAAACAATTTAACCGTTTCTAAATATCTGTCAACAATATGTACGTTGGGAAGTTTATTTATTTTAAAATTTACCAACAGCCATTTTTCAACATTTAACTTGTTAAACTTGAAACTTAATATTCCGATTCGATTTTTTATTCTTTTGGTTCGCAGGTTATTATGAAGGTCAATAATATAATCGTAACGTTCTTCTTTTATTTCTGATATTGTTTCTGAAAAGTCTTCTTTAAGGGTTAAAACTTTATCAATATAAGGGTTTGACAATAAAATAGATGCAAATACCGGTTTTGTTAAATAATGCACTTCGACATCTTCAACCTGTTGTTTTAAACAACGAATAACTGGCGTTGTTAAAACAATATCGCCAATTGAGCTAAAACGTATTATTAAAAATTTAACTTTAGTCATAAAAATTCCACGAAATTCCAAATTTTAATATTCTTGGTGTTTGAGGATAATGAGGTGCTGTAAAATAATTTGCAGCCATTAACGAATAATTTACGTGTTCAATTTTAAAAAATATTCTTGCTCGTTTCCAGTTAAAATTTAAGAAAACATCAACATAGGGATAACCACCTGTTTGTCTTTCATTTTGCAGTGCAAATTGGCATGTAGCCGGCACATATTCGGGGGCAAAATATTTTGTGAAATAAAAAACTTCTGTGCCAAACTGAACATGAAGCACTTTTTTAAATATTAAAAACTGGTAAAAAAACGAATGAACTCCAACAAATAATGGTAATGGCAAAATGCTATCGTTTGACGATTGCTGAAATACTGCACGATTATTAAAATGGAAATGACCTAATTTAAAGTTTTTGTATAATGTTGCCGACTTTATTTTTATAGTGTGATTTTGTTGCTTTGGTAGTGTCAAAGTATCAAAATAAACATAGTTTTTTACAGTATAAAAATTTGCCGAGAATCCAGCATTATATAACTTGTCGTTAAAAGAAAACGTTGAAAATGAAAAAGCTGAGTTTACAAAATTATTATTCCATTTAAAGTTATTTGAATAATAATGATTTTCGTAATAAGCGACATTCTTAGTAAAATATCCAGTATTTAAAACAAATAGTAAAGTGTCTCTAAAATGCTGAAATTGATATAATATTTTACCTTCAAATTTATTGTTGCTTTTTAAATAACCATTTAACCATTGTTCTATTGTAAAATATCCGTTAACTCTTTTCCCATTTGTTTTATAAACAGATGCTTGAATGCCATAACTGTTTAAAAGAGTATCGGAGTAATAGTAATAATAATTGCGTTGGTCGTAATTTAACCCTAATAGAAATGCTGTTTTTAGAGGATTATTTTCGGTTAAAACTAACGATAAATTTTGAAATAAAGTTTCGGATTGTGTAGAATCTTTTGTGGCTGTACTATCTACATAAATATCTGAATAATAACCATAAGGAATATCGGTATAAAGTTTTTTAAACCATTGATAACGAGTTGTAGATTGAATTTCAAAAATACTATTGTATTTAATATTGGCGGTATCGGTTGAATCAGTTTTTCCGGTTAAAGAAATAATTTGATGTAAAAATCCTTCGCGAAAAACAACGGTATTTTTAGCGTTATTTAATCGTACGTTTAAGTTTTCGGGTTTATAAAGCGAATCAATCACATAACTATCATTCTGAACGCCACCATTTTCGACTAATCTAAATTTTTCGATATTAAAATACGCCTGAAGTTTATATTTGTTTCTTAAGTAATTAGTTGAAAGCCGAAAGCTATTATTTCTGTTTTCTTGTTTTAAATAATACCCAGTAGAATTATGTCCGTTTGCTCTAAAACTAAAATTCAAATACTTGTTTACATTTTGTGTGTGCAAAATGTTAATGTATTGCTCACCTTTATCTTTTGATGCTCCGGCTGCAAAATTTATTCTTGTATATGGCTTGTGTGTGTTGTAAAAAACGTGCCTGTCTGATGAATAATAAACTTTTAACGATTTGTAAAATAGGGGATATTCTTCATTACTATTCGAGTATGTTAAAGGAAAGGTTGCCGAACCACTATTCCCAAGATTTGCTATAAAATTATTTCGAAGTGGTAAATAATTTTGGTAGCTTGTAATTTGAGTGTCGGCTTGTTGGTTTTGCATACCGTTCCAAGCGTTTTCGAATGACCATAATTTTATAACCTGATAGCTATCGGATTGAGTAGTACTATCGGCTTTTTGAGCTTCAAGTTTTACGCATAAAACAGTAAAAAACAAAATAATAGAAAATATCTTCATAAATTTATCAATCACAATATTTCGCATCTGTTTTTATAACACGATGATTATTAATAAGATTCTTCGCTATCCCTTCGTCAAGCTCAGGGTAAACAATTCAGAATGGCAAAAAGCATTAATATTCAGCGAATTGTTATTCCCAAAAATTGTAAAACTAAAAACATACCGATAATTTAATTACAAAGATGAATCCGGTTTAAAAAGGTATAGGGACAAAAATACAAAAAAAATGATGCGTTTATCTGTTAACAACTCTTATTTTTAAAGCACAGATATTCAAAATGTTATTCTAAAAAAATAGAGATGTTAAAATTATCAGTATTATTACTAATGCATTACAGAAACAATACGTTATCTAGTGCTTGTCTATAAAGTCAGTGTCTGATTCATAATGTTCGAGTTTGAGGCATACGAAGTTTTGAAAACCAAGGAGTTTACTGTAGTAAATGACTGTTTTCAAAACGAGTATAACGAAAAAATCGGACATTATGGACAGACACTATCTATACTTAATTAGCAATACTATCTTGTATAAACCATTTCCTGCTCCGATGAAAGTTTAGGGTTAAAAACGTAGCCGTCATTATTAAACAGCTTAAGTTCAGACAATTCGATAATTCTGTTTTTAACAATAAAATTCACCATTTTACCTCTTGCTTTTTTTGAGAAAACTCCTAAAACTTTGTATGCACCATTTTGTTGCTGCATAAACGTTATATTAACAACCTTAATGTCAATAGATTTAGTATTAATTGCTTTAAAATATTCGCCAGATGCTAAATTTATTAAAGTTTTAAAATTGTTTTCTTTGGCAATTCTATTTAGTTCGAAAGTTATTTTTTCGTTCCAAAATTTGTAAAGATTTTTTCCATAAAAATTACTTATATTCGTTCCCATTTCTAAACGATGTGGCATAATATAATCGAGTGGTCGTAACAAACCATACAGTCCAGATAGTATTCTAATATGAAGGCTCGAAAACTCAAAATCGGAAGTTGTAAATGTGTGTGCTTTAAGATTTTTGAATGCCCCACCTTTAAAAGCTAAAACGGCTGTTTTCGATTTTTTTTCGGGATGTAATATATCCCAATTTTTTATTCTTTTATAATTTAACTCTGCTAATGATTTGTTTACTTTCAGCAAATGCAATAAATCGGTTAATTTATAAGTTTTTAATATAGTAATAAGCTCCTGGCTTTCTTTTAAAAATACTGGAATTGTGTGAGTTTTGCTTTCAAAACTTTTTGAAAAATCCTGGGTTTTTGAGGGCGAAATAACAATTAGCATATTTGCTTTTTTAATTGTAATAATAAGCAAATATAACACAATATTTTATTTACAAAAAAAATACAATTATTTTTATCAATGATAACGAACGGCAGTTATATTTATTCGAGCTTTAAAAACCCTTTTTAGAAATCATAGTCATTGTGAATTTCAATTTCAGATTTCCTTACATAAACGGAAAATCACACGACTCCTAATATATTATCGCTCAATATATTATGCCATTTTTACAGTCTTTTTCTTATATCAGACAATATTGCAGTTTTAAATCGGAACCAGTAAAGATAGTTTCAGTTTTATTAAGATATTCACATAATTTAGTCAGTATAATATCCTCACATACAGTAGCTTGGTGATGAATACAAACTTGTAATATGTTTTTTTGATGAGCTACTTTTATATCAGCGTTTGAGTTGTAAAATTGTTCTATTAATGCTCTGGCTTCCTTGGGTTTTGCTATGTTTTTTTATTATAGAAGCCAATGCTATTTCGGAACGGGAAGCTATCAGTTTGATTGTGTCTATTAATTGTTATGTACACCCTTAAACTTTTCTTCATCAGGTAAATCTGTAAAACTTATTTTTGCTGGTATTTCATTGCGATTTGAGAGTTATTTTCATTTTCCTGCAAATATATATCAGTTTTTATGTATAATTGTTGATTATAAAATCAAGGTCAGGAAATCTGAAATTAAGCAAAAACTCCGTATATTTTATAGCACATTGATTATTCTTTAATTTTTATGGTAAATTTGTCATATTTTATTAAAAAGCAAATTTTTATTATTGACTGATATTCAATTATATACTGACTGCTGGGAAAATAAATTTTGTGTAATAATACCTTCTTATAATAATGCTACTAAAATAGAAGCCGTTATAAACGAAGTGTTATTACAAACTAATAATGTTATTGTTATTAACGATGGTGCTACTGATAATACAGCTCAACTACTTGCTCATTATAAAAACATAAAAGTAATTTCATATCCCCAAAATAAAGGCAAGGGCTATGCCGTAAAGAAGGGTTTTAAAAAAGCAATTGAATTGGGTTATGAATACGCTATTACTATTGATTCTGATGGTCAACATTGTGCAGAAGATATATCGAAATTTATAAATGCATGTTTTATTAATCAAAATGCAATAATAATAGGGAATCGCTCAATTATTAAAGGAAAAATTTCGCGAAAAAGCAGTTTTGCAAACAATTTATCTAATTTTTGGTTTTTGGTTATTACAGGAATAAAATTAGACGATACACAATCGGGGTTCCGTCTATATCCTATAAAAAAAATGCAGCACATACTTACGCTTACACGACGCTACGAATTTGAAATTGAGATTATGGTAAAAGCGTCGTGGCAAAATATTCCAATTGAATCTATCCCAATATCTGTAATTTATCCTCCCGAAAATGAGAGAATATCCCATTTTCGTCCAGTTGTTGATTTTATCAGAATTGGTTTATTAAATTCATGGTTAGTATTTTTAAGTCTTACATTTTTTAGGCCGTTTGCTTTTATTAAAAAGTTAAACAAAAAAATATATTGTCGATTTTTTTAATCAAAATTTAGTAAAAACAAAAGACAATAATTTTAAAATTGTTGGCTCAATAATGTTTGGGGTTTTTATGGGTATAATTCCACTTTGGGGTTATCAGTTAATTACAGCAATTGCTCTTGCTTATGTTTTTAGGTTAAATAAATTAATTGTTGGTGTTGCAGCAAATATAAGTATAACACCTATGATTCCTGTTATTATTTACTTGAGCTATTTAACCGGTGGCATTGTTTTGGGAACAGATATTTCAAAATTACCGTTTAATGCAGGTCTAAGTGTAGAATTATTTACAACAAACATTAAACAATACCTTATTGGCAGTTTTGTACTTGCAAGTTTTGTTTCATCATTAATTGGGACATTTTTTTATATTCTTTTGTTATTTGTTAGGAAGGAACACCGTTAGTCAGAATCGTACTTAAATAATAGAAACGGAGAAAAGGGGAAAAGGTGAAACGGAGAAGGTGTGAAACGGAAAAAGGAATAAACACTAAAAAGAATAAATATTATGGCAGAAAGGATAAATAGTTATAAAGATTTACGGGTTTACAAAGCATCAATAGCTGCAGCTATGGAAATTTTTGAAATAACAAAAAAATTCCCTACTGAAGAAAAATATTCCCTAACTGATCAAATTCGAAGGTCTTCGCGTTCTGTTTCTGCAAACATTTCTGAAGCATGGAGAAAAAGAAGATATAGAGCTGCTTTTATAGCAAAACTTAGCGATTCTGAAACAGAAGCATGTGAAACACAAGTATGGTTGGAAATTTCTTTTCTTTGTAAATATATATCAAAAACACAAATGGAAAAACTAGATAAAGATTATGAAAATATTATTGGACAAATTGTAAAAATGATTGATGGTGCAGATAAGTGGTTAATAAAGTAAACTCTCCGTTTCTCCCGCTCGCCCTATCTCAGTTTCATTCATATTATAATGTATCAACAATTTATATATAAGTTTTAATTATCAATGGCACAACTATTTATTATAATATATCAGCTCTTTAAAAAACATAAATTATTTTTCTTATTTTTTTTGATATTAATTACTGTTTCGGCAGTATCTTTTATTTATAATATTAAAATTGAAGAGGATATTAATAAAGCAATTCCCGGTAAAGAAACAAAAGACAAAATAAATATTTCATTTCAAAATACAGGTATTGCCGATAAATTAATAATTAACATAAGTTTAACCGATAGTGCCCATGAACCGTTACCCGACTCGTTAATTGTTTATGCCGAAGAACTTGCAAATGAACTAAAATCGAAACAATTTTCACCTTATTTAAAAAATATATTTTATAAAATAAACGATTCGTTATTTACATCAATAATAAATATTTTTTACGAAAATTATCCTTTGTTTTTATCGCAAAGTGATTTGTTAAAACTCGATAGTATAATTTCTTATAACAATGTTCAGAATGCTATTAGAAAAGATTACGAATCGCTTATATCGCCGGCAAGTTTTGCCTTTAAAGAAAATATAACACGCGACCCGCTTGGAATTGCAGCTTTAGCTCTTAAAAAACTTAAAAACATAGCCATTAACGATAATTACGATACGTACAATGGATTTATTTTTTCGAAAAACAGAAAAAATCTTTTAATGTTTTCAAATACTGTAAACCAATCAAATAAAACATCCGAAAATATTAAAATGGCTGATTTACTCGAACAAAAAATTAGCAAAACATCAGTAAAACACAATAATTTAATTAAAATTGAAACTTTTGGTTCTTCCTTAATTGCTGTTGCAAATGCCAAAACACTTAAAAATGATATTATTCTAACATTATCTATTGCAACTGTTTTATTAATTTTAATAATTAGTTTTTCGGTAAAAGATAAAAAGGTTTTTTTAATAATTTTTATTCCAACGGTTTTAGCCGGTGGAATTGCCTTATCGGCTTTGGCATGTTTAACCCCTGCTATATCTGTTATAACATTGAGCATGGCTCCAATTATTCTGGCAATTACAGTTGATTATTCGTTGCATATTATTTCCCATCAAAAGCACAAAAAAGATATAAGAGCAACATTAAAAGATGTTGCTTTCCCCATAATGGTGTGCGGAATTGCAACAGCATTTGAGTTTATTAGTTTATTTTTTGTATCATCGAAAGTTTTGCAGGAATTAGGAATTTTTGCGTCTATAAGTGTTTTTGTTTCGGCTGCACTTACATTAATTATTCTTCCACAATTTATAGATAAAAACAAAACATCGCACAATTCTGAAATGAATTTATTGGAAAATATGCTCGATAAAATTACCAGATTCGAATTCGATAAATACAAATATATCATCATTACATTTTCAATTCTGACTGTTGTTTTTGCTTATTTTGCCTTTAAAGTTGAGTTTGAAGGTGATATGCTTAAAATTAATTACATGTCGGACGAACTTAAAGTAGCCGAAAATAATTTAAAAAAGATTAACGACTTCACCGAAAATACTGCTTATGTGGTATCTTCTGGAGCAAATATAGAAGAGGCATTAAAAAATAACGAAAAAGTAAATGTAAAATTCAATAAATTAAAATCGGAAAAACGAATAACTAATTTTACTCCAGTTTCTGAAATTTTAATGTCAGATTCAACACAAATTGAACGAATTAAAGCATGGAAATATTTCTGGACGCAATCAAAAAAAGATTCATTAAAATCTAATATTCAGAAGTTTGCTGTTGGAGCAGGATTTAATCAAAATTGCTTTAATGGTTTTATTTCCTCAATCGAAAAAAATTATAAACCATTATCAAAGGAATCTTTTAATCTTTTAAAAGAAAATTTGTTTAAAGAAAATTTTAACGAAAAAGATAATATAGTTAACATTGTAAACATTTTAAAAACTGATAAAACACATCGTTCAGAATTAAAAAATCAATTTTCTGAATTTTCTAATTCAACATTAATTGACCAGCAATCCATACTAATGAAATATGTAGAATATCTTAATAAAGATTTTAATTTTATTGCAAATATTAGTCTTTTATTGGTTCTTATTATTTTAATTATTGCCTTTGGCAGAATTGAAATTGGATTTATAACATTCTTCCCAATATTTATAAGTTGGGTGTGGACTCTTGGAATAATGGGTTTGTTTGGAATTAAATTTAATATTTTTAATATTATTATTTCATCGTTTATTACAGGTATGGGTGTCGATTATAGCACTTACATAATGCAGGGGTTAATTCAAGGATATTCAACAAATAACAAAACGTTAATTTCTTTTAAGTCAAACATTTTAGTTTCGGCAATGATAACCATTTCGGGTACAGGAGTTCTTATTTTTGCAAAACATCCAGCATTAAATTCAATTGCATTAATTTCAATAATTGGTTTATTGTCTGTTGTTTTAATATCATATACATTCGAACCATTACTTTTTAAAATGCTTGTTTCAAAAAACGGGAAAAATAGAGTGGTGCCAGTAACTTTGTCGAATTTATTGTTAACAATTGCTGCCTTTACAATATTTGTTACGGGTTCAATATTTTTAAATTTGTGTTTATTGTTAGCAATATTGTTGCCAGTAAAACTAAAAATTAAAAAACTTTTTGTTCATTATTGCATGTTCTATTCATGCAGGGGTTTAGTGTATCTTTTGTTTCCAATAACAAAAAAACGAATAAATATTTCTCGCGAAAACTTTAAAAAACCTTCCGTAATTATTAGTAATCATCAGTCGCACATCGATTTGGTAATACTTTTATCTTTAACCCCTAAAATGGTTGTGTTAACTACAAATTGGGTATGGGAAAGTCCGTTTTATGGTTTTGTAATTCGTTTTATCGATTTTTATAATGTAAACGATGGTAACGAGTCAATAATTAACAACCTTAAACCAAAAATTGATGAAGGTTATTCTGTACTTGTTTTTCCCGAAGGTAGCCGTTCTAAAGACCAAAATATTACAAGGTTTCATAAAGGAGCTTTTTATCTCGCAAAGCAATTAAATTTAGACATTGTTCCAATAATTATTCATGGTGCCGGCGATTGCATGCGTAAAGGCGAAAATTATGTTCGTTCGGGTAAAATAACTTTAAAAATTTTCGATAGAATTAGTGCTCCTCACGTTGATTTTGGCAATGATTATCACGAACTCACAAAATCGCTTCAAACATTTTATCGCACAAACTATAAGCTTTTGAAAAAAGATTGCGAAACGGCTGATTATTTTGCTGACACGTTAATTAAAAATTATGTTTTTAAAGGACCTCTTTTAGAGTGGTATTGCAGAATTAAAGTAAAACTCGAAGATAATTACAGATACTTTAACGAAATAATTCCACCAAAAGCAGATATAATGGATATTGGTTGTGGTTATGGATTTATGTCGTATATGCTTGGTTTTTTATCTAACGAACGAAAAATATTTGGAATAGATTACGATGCCGATAAAATTGAAATTGCTCAAAACTGTATTTCGAAAAACGAAAATGTAAAATTCGAATATGCCGATGCAACACAATATAAATTCGTAAATAAAGACGTTTTTATTCTTTCAGATATTTTACATTATATTAGCGAAGAAAAACAAAACATGCTAATCGAAAACTGCATAAATCACTTGAACAACAACGGAATAATTATTATTCGTGATGCAAATAAAAATTTAAAAACACGACACTGGGGTACTCGCTACACTGAGTTTTTCTCAACAAAAACTGGCTTTAACAAACTCGAAGGAGGCAAACTTCATTTTACAAATGTTGATGCATTTATTAATATTGCAAATAAATTTAATTTAAAGTACGAGGTTATTGATAATACAAAATTGACTTCTAATATATTGTTTATAATACAGAACTAAGAATAAAAACATATAAGGGCATATCTATAAATTAGAAAAAATAATTTAAGAACAAGGAACACCGATTTTAGATTGTTGAATTTCAGCTACTTCTAAAATCAAAATTCGTTAATCGATATTCCTAATTCAAAAAAAATGAACTTAGCGAAGCGTTCTCACGAACTCATTTAAAAATAAAAATATTGTGAGTAATTTTTAGAACCCACCATAATATTTTAAGGAACCTTCTAAAAACACCGAAATCGTCATGCTAAATTTATTTCAGCATCTACAATTAACTGACAATCAGATTCTGAAATAAATTCAGAATGACAGAG
>Ga0210049_1003461_pt1 | contig 14190 bp, 14 predicted proteins | sample CryGeyCG2014_300_2_FD_183964 | JGI IMG/M metagenome (GOLD analysis project Ga0210049, IMG submission 183964) | Groundwater microbial communities from aquifer - Crystal Geyser CG06_land_8/20/14_3.00 (SPAdes) (version 2) | ecosystem: Environmental > Aquatic > Deep subsurface > Groundwater | place...
CGGCGATTTGTCCGTGCGGCGCGCGGCCGCCCCTGGAGGGGAGGAGGCGCCCAAGGAAGGGCTCCGACCCGGGGGTGTCACGGTATGAAGGGGCTAGCGGTGTTCACGTCCGCGGGAGGAGGCGGTTGGACCGGCGATTTGTCCGTGCGGCGCGCGGCCGCCCCTGGAGGGGAGGAGGCGCCCAAGGAAGGGCTCCGACCCGGGGGTGTCACGGCATGAAGGGGCTAGCGGTGTTCACGTCCGCGGGAGGAGGCGGTTGGACCGGCGATTTGTCCGTGCGGCGCGCGGCCGCCCCTGGAGGGGAGGAGGCGCCCAAGGAAGGGTTCCGACCCGGGGGTGTCACGGCATGAAGGGGCTAGCGGTGTTCACGTCCGCGGGAGGAGGCGGTTGGACCGGCGATTTGTCTGTGCGGCGCGCGGCCGCCCCTGGAGGGGAGGAGGCGCCCAAGGAAGGGCTCCGACCCGGGGGTGTCACGGCATGAAGGGGCTGCCTGACGGCACGGTGATCCATGGAGTCGTGGCTTGAGGCACGCGGGGTCACCTTTCGCCACCCGCGCGGGGCGGAGGGCGAGGTGGGGGTGGAGGGGGTGGACCTCGCCGTCGGGGCGGGCGAGGTGGTGGCGCTGATCGGCCCCTCGGGCGGCGGCAAGACCACCCTGGTGCGGCTGTTCGCCGGCCTCACCCGTCCGGACGCGGGGGAGCTTTACCTCGCCGGCCGCCCCTACGCGGAGCTCGACCTGCGCGAGGTGCGCCGGCGCGTCGGCCTCCTCGGCCAGGTGGGGCACATGTTCCCGGGGACGGTGGCGGCCAATGTCGCCACCGCCGCGCGCCTGGCGGGCAACGACCCGGCGGCGGTGGACGTGGCCCACTGGCTGGCGGCGGTCGGCCTCGACGCGGTGCTCGCCGAGCGACCGGCGGTGCGGCTGTCGGTGGGTCAGCAGCAGCGCGTCGCCCTCGCCCGCCTGCTCGCCATGGGGCCGCGCTGGCTGTTGCTCGACGAGCCCACCGCCGCTCTCGACCCCACCTCGAGCGGGGTCATCGAGGCCCTCCTCGCGCGCCTGCGCGACGCTGGCATGGGGATCCTCCTGGTTACCCACGAGCTCGACCTCGCGCGGCGGCTGGCGGAACGGGTGGCGATCCTGGCTGGTGGGCGGGTGGTGGAGGCGGGGCGGGCGGAGTCGGTGCTGAGCCGGACGGAGGACCCCGCCCTCAACGCCCGCCTTCACGGGGAGGGGCCAGGATGAACGCGTACCAGCTCGCCGGGGCCTACGGCCTGATTCTGCTCATGGCGGCGATCGCACGCTGGCGGCGCGTCGGGGTGGAGGGGGACGTCTTCGTCTCCTCCGTGCGCGCCGCGGTGCAGCTCGTCCTCATGGGGTACGTGATCCAGTGGATCTTCGACCTCCAACACACCGCCGCCCTGGTGGCCCTGCTGGCCGCGATGGTGGCGCTTGCCGGGCGCATCTCCGCGCGCCGCGGGGCGGGCGTGGAGCGCGCCTATCCGGTGGCCCTAGCGGCGATCGGTCTGGCGACGGTGGCGATTGTCGGGACCCTGGTCGTCCTCGGGGTGATCGCCCCCACCGGCCGCTATCTCATCCCCCTCGGTGGCATGGTGATCGGCAACACCATGAACGTCACCTCCCAGACCCTCAACCGCTTCCAAGCGGAGGTGACCGCCCGGCGGGCGGAGGTGGAGACCCTGCTGTCGCTTGGAGCCAGCCGCCGCCAGGCCGCGGAGGGGCTGCTCCGCGAGACCGTGCGCGCGGCGATGATTGCGCCCCTGGACACGATGAAGGCGGTGGGGCTGATCCACATCCCCGGAGTGACCGCCGGGATGATCCTTGCCGGCACCCCGCCGGTGGAGGCGGTGCGCTACCAGATCGTGGTGATGTACATGCTCGGCGCCGGGGTCACCCTGTCGGCGCTCACCGCCGCGACCCTTTGCTACCTGCGCGCCTTCACCCCGGACCACCGCCTGCGGTAGCGAGCGATGGCGAAAGCGAGGTGCTACGCGGCTTCGCCGGCGCCCAGCCCGTGGGCGATCGGCCACCACGGTGGGCCTGGGTGCTACGCGGCGCTGCCGTTCACCCGCTCGCGCCGCTTGATGCGCACGCACGCCGAGGGTGCGGGACAGGTGGTATTCGGCGCTGCCTTTCACCCGAGATGCGCCCAGCCCACGTGCGATCGGCCACCATGGTGGGCCGCGGTGCTACGCGACGCTGCCGTTCACCCGCTCGCGCAGCTCCTTGCCCGGCTTGAAGTAGGGCACGGTCTTCGACGGGACGTGGACCGCCTCGCCGGTCTTCGGGTTGCGGCCGTCACGGGAGCGGCGCGCGCGCACCTTGAAGCTGCCGAAGCCGCGCAGCTCCACCTTCTCGCCGCTGGCGAGGGCATCGCGGATGGAGTCGAAGATCGAGTTGACGACCACCTCGCACTGGCGCCGATTCAGCCCCTCGATGGCATCCTGAATGGTCGTCACCAAATCGATACGGGTCATAAGATGCTCGGGTGAAGAGTGTTTGAAAACAACACGTTTAGAGAACACGAGTGGCGCTGTCAAGCGGTGGTGCCGGGGGCCCATCAGGGCGTTGCCACGCACGGCGTGACCATGGTTTTGGGGTTGGGTGCAGGATGGGCGGTGGATGGCACCCCGCCTGGCTGGCCGGCCACGGCGCCGCGCCGTGCGCTCAAAACGGTGCCAGGTAGCAGAGGCCGGAGGTGGGGGTGAGTTGCGGGAGCCAGCGGGAGAGGGCGGCGGAGTCGACCACCCGGCGGAGGCGGCGCATGCCGCGCTCCTGGGGGCGGAGGAGTTTGGGGGTGGGGCCGAGGTTGGTGAGCTCGCCGGCGATGCGGAGCGCCTCGTGCAGGCTGCCGAGGTCGTCCACCAGCCCCGCCTCTTTGGCCTGCGCTCCGGAAAAGATGCGGCCGTCGGCGAGTGCCCGCACCTGCGCCTCGGGGAGGTGGCGTCCCGTCGCCACCGCTTGCACGAACTGGCCGTAGACCGAGTCGATCACCCCGGCAAGCAGGGCGCGCTCGTCGTCGGTCATCGCGCGGGTGGGGGAGCCGATGTCCTTGTACCGGCCAGACTTCACCACCTGGCTGGAGACTCCGAGGCGGTCGAGGAGGGGGTCCACGCGGGTGAAGTGCATGATCACCCCGATGGAGCCGGTGAGGGTGCCGGGGTCGGCGACGATCCGCTTCGCGCCGCAGGCGATGTAGTAGCCGCCGCTCGCCGCGACGTTCCCCATGGAGATGACCACCGGCTTGTGGTGCTCTTCCTGGAAGCGCAGCAGGGCCGCGTGGATCTCCTGCGACGGCGCCACCGCGCCACCGGGCGAGTCGATGCGCACCACCAGGCCGCGCACCCGCGGGTTGTCGGCGAGGTCGTCAATGTCGCCGACCACCTCCTCCGACTCAGCGATGATGCCGTTGAGGTCGATGTAGCCGAGCCGATCCGCCTCTAAGGGGAGGACGCCGTCGCCGCTGCCGAGGTGAAACAGAAGGAAAATCAGCCCGAGGAAGGCGGCGAGGAAAAGGAGGCGTTTGAGGTTGTGGGCGCGCATGGGGAGCTCGCACCATCTTCGTTGGTTGCCGGCAGTGCCGGCAACCAAGAAGAGCGAGGCTGATGCGAGGAGTCTGTCGGATTGGGTTGTGCGTGGTGGCAGCCAGCGGGCGCGAGTCCGGATCGGGAGCCGTTCGTAGCGCTACGTGGGGCTAGGTCACGAGGGACAGCCCACGAGCGGGCGTAAGTCCAGCTGTTCAACCGCGCCGGCCACCCACCGCGCCCGGTAATCTTCCGAAAGCCCAGCCTGCACCGGCGGTGGCCACAGAAGCGGCCTCTCGCGATCGGCCACCGTGCAGCGCTGGCCCATCACCCCTCCCGGTGAGGTCTCCCGGACCCGCGTCCATCTAACCCTCCAGACCCCGACCGGTCCCGAAAGGGTGACAGACTCCAGTGGGCGGCCGCGGGGAGGGTCGATTCGGGCCGGTGGCATCTACGCCGAGAGGCGGCGCTCTGGGGAAGATTGGACACGGCAGGAGATTGCTTGTATTTCAGGAGTTTATGGCGGTCGCTCGCCCTCCGGCTCAAGCAGATTCGCGCCCCACCGGGGCCCGGTGCAGCACCCTGCGAGGAAACGCCCCATTGATTCGTGCGCCCGGCCTGTCCCACAATCCGTCCCTCGACGTGACGCCTCCCGGCTTCCGTCGCCGGAGGTGTTGGATTTCATCCAAATAGATGTACGGATGATTTAGCGTTCGTAATCTGTCTCGATTTCGGGAGATCTACCGGCCGGTAATCTCCAACTAGGTGGAAAGCGAAATGAAGAGTTTATTGCAAGAGGAAGTGCGCAAGAGTCGGATGCCGGCGCGGTTGGATCTTCTTCAGAGTCTGTCGGGGCTCGTGCTTGGCCTGTTTATGTGGGTCCATCTCATCCTGGTGTCGAGCATTTTGCTTGGCAAAGGTGCGATGAATGCGGTCGCTCGTTTCATGGAGTTGAGCTTCCTTCGCGAAGACGGCTCTGGAGGGTACCCGTTTATTCCGTGGGTGATTGCCTTCGGAATTTTTCTTGTCTTTATCTTTCACGCTGGGCTGGCGATGCGGAAGTTCCCATCCACGTGGAAGCAAAATCGGGTCTTTCTCTCCCACATGCAGATGATGCGCCACCCGGATACGAGCCTGTGGTATGTGCAGGTTGTGACCGGGTTCATTATGTTTTTCTTGGGCTCGGTGCATCTCTACGTCATCATGACGAATGCCGGTAGTATCGATCCTTACGCCTCCGCGGATCGCTTCGTGACCGACTGGATGTGGCCGCTCTTCCTCATCCTACTCTTCGCGGTCGAGTTGCACGCGGCAATCGGGATGTATCGCTTGGCGATCAAGTGGGGGATTTTAGACGGGGAAGATCCACGGGTGGCACGCAAGAAGTTTAAGAAGATTAAGAATATCACCAGCGCGTTTTTTCTGACGCTCGGCATCCTCTCCTGGATTGCCTACGTGTATATCGGTATCCAACACCGTGCGCACGCCGGCGAGCGGTACATCTCCTCCACGGCCGTTGAGTATTCCTTCGTAGCGCGAGGCTGATTTAGATGAAAGTCGTATACACCGATTCTCTTGTGATCGGGGCCGGCTTGGCCGGCCTCCGTGTCGCTGTCGCGAGCAAGATGCGTGGGTTGGACACCCTCATTTTGTCGCTCATTCCGGCCAAGCGTTCCCACTCTGCCGCCGCCCAGGGCGGCATGCAGGCGAGCCTCGGGGCCGCCGCGAAGGGGGAGGGGGACAACGAAGACATCCACTTCGCGGATACCGTCAAGGGCTCCGACTGGGGTTGCGATCAACCGGTCGCGCGGATGTTTACCCACGTCGCACCCAAGGCGATCCGCGAGCTCGCGGCTTGGGGGGTGCCGTGGAGTCGTGTGCGCGGCGGTGATCACGAGGTGGTGATCAACGCCCAGCGGACCATCATCCACGAGAAGGAAGAGGCGCATGGCCTGATCATGGCCCGCGACTTCGGTGGCACGAAGAAGTGGCGCACCTGTTACACCTCTGATGGCGCCGGCCACACGATGCTCTACGCCATGGACAATAAGGCGATTGAGCTCGGCATTCCGGTCCATGAGCGGATGGAGGCGGTCGCTCTGATTCATGAAGGTGATCGTTGCCGCGGGGCAGTGGTTCGGGACCTCATCACCGGCGAGTTGATCGCCTACGTGGCGAAGGCGACCACGATCGCCACCGGCGGCTACGGGCGCATCTACGGGGTGACCACCAACGCGGTCATCGTCGAGGGCATGGGGGCCGCTATCGCCTTGGAGACAGGCAAGGCGCCGCTGGGAAACATGGAAGCGGTGCAGTTCCATCCGACCGCGATTGTCCCCGTCGGCATCCTGATGACCGAGGGGTGTCGTGGTGACGGCGGGGTTCTGCGTGACGTCGATGGCTACCGTTTCATGCCCGACTACGAGCCGGAAAAGAAGGAGCTTGCCAGCCGCGACGTCGTGTCACGGCGGATGACCGAGCACATGCGCAAGGGCAAGGGTGTTCCGTCACCGTATGGCGATCACCTGTGGCTCGATATCACGATCCTTGGCAAGGAGCACATCGAGCGCAATCTGCGCGAGGTTACGGAGATCTGCAGAAACTTTCTTGGTGTCGACCCGGTCAAGGACTACATTCCGGTGCGGCCGACCCAGCACTATTCCATGGGGGGTGTACGCACCAACTGGACCGGGGAAAGCCCTGGGCTACGAGGGCTCTTTTCCGTGGGTGAGGCCGCATGCTGGGATCTCCACGGCTTCAATCGTCTGGGCGGCAACTCCGTCGCCGAGACGGTCGTCTCAGGGATGATCGTGGGCGAATATGTCGCCGACTATTGTGAGCAGTCGACTTTGGAGATCTCGACCGGTGTGATCGCCGGCTTTATGGAGCGCGAACGGGCGCGCATCGACGCGCTGCTGGCCCGTCCGAGTGGGGAGAAGGTGTACGAGCTCAGGTCGGCGATGCAGCAGATCATGATGGACAAGGTGGGCATCTTCCGGACGGGAGAGAAGTTGCAGGAGGCCCTTGATGGGCTGAAGGATCTCTTGCGGCGGAGCAGGAACATTGCCCTGACCAACAAGATCGGATCTTCCAATCCCGAGCTTGTGGATGCACTGCGGCTCCAGCGCCAGCTCAAGCTGGCGGTTACGGTGACCAAAGGCGCGCTGCTGCGCACCGAGAGCCGCGGTGCCCACACCCGCGAGGACTATCCAGAACGTAACGATCGGGACTGGCTCAAGCGCACTTTGGCGTACTGGAAGAATGAGGCAGACGAGGAGCCGACGATCGAGTACGAAGATCTCGACATTTCAAAGATGGAGCTTCCACCCGGCTTCCGTGGTTACGGAACGGACAACACGATCCATCACCCGAACACGGCGGGGCGAGTCCAACAAGCCGCCGAGATCGTGCAGTCAATGCCGGGTGCCGATCGCTTCCAAGTTCAAAACGCGCTGATGCCGTTCGACCTTCCTGCCAAGTACAAAGAGAAGAACGAGCGCATAGGGGTGGGCTGCAAATGAGCAATCACGTGAATACTCCGACGGCACACGGAAACGACAAGGGCCGGAAACTTCGGTTCCACATCTTCCGTTACAACCCGCAACTGCCTGGCGACAAGCCACGCATGCAGACCTTCGAGATCGAAGAGCAACCGGGGATGACGATCTTTGTCGCGCTCAACGAGATCCGTGAGCGCCAAGATTCTTCGTTGCAGTTCGACTTCGTGTGTCGTGCTGGTATCTGCGGCTCTTGCGGCATGGTGATCAACGGCCGGCCTGACCTCGCGTGTCACACCCTGACCGCGAAGTTTAGCGGCGGAGAGATCACCCTCCTTCCCCTTCCCGCCTTCGAACTGATCGGTGACCTGTCGGTCAACACGGGCAAGTTCATGCGCTCCATGAGTGAGCGGATTGAAAGCTGGATCCATAGCGAGGAGGCGAAGCACTGCGACTTCAATGTCCTCGAAGAGCGCATGGATCCGGACCTCGCGGACAAGATCTACGAGTTGGATCGCTGCATCGAGTGCGGCTGCTGTATCTCCGCCTGTGGCACCAAGCGCATGCGCGAGGACTTTCTCGGCGCCGTTGGCTTTATGCACGTGGCGCGTTTTCATCTTGATACTCGAGACCAGCGAACCGACGACGACTGGTACGAGATCATCGGCGACGATGACGGCATCTTCGGCTGCATGAGCCTGATGGGCTGTGAGGACAACTGCCCGAAGGATCTTCCGCACCAGGCCCAGATCGCCTTCCTGCGCCGCAAGATGGTGATGGTCCGCTAGGGATCGCCCCGGCCGGCGGGGCTGGCCGGGGCGCTTGGGCCCGCGCCCCCCCGCAGGATTTCCGGCCGGCAGGCAGACAACGGCCACGCGGTGCACGGAAGGCGGGAGCTCGCCGAGATGGCGCGGCGCCAAAGGTGGCGTGCGCGCCGGGCCACGGCGGTGTACGGAAGGCGAAAGCTCGCCGAGCGGCTCCCCGGGCCGAGGTTGAGGCCACACGCCACGGCGCTGTGCCGAACGTGGAGGCCCGCGGCGCCCTCTCTCAAGGCGGGGGTGAAGCCGCGCGGCCGGCCCAAAGGGCTGTGCCGAACGTGGAGGCCCGCGGCGCCCTCTTTCGCTGTGGATCGGGTTGGCTCTCCCCGGCGGTTTTCCGCGGCGGGTGTGGCAGGATGGCCACTTATGTCCCTCTTCCTCCTTCGCCGCCTCCCCCTCGCCGTGGTGTCGCGCCTCGTGGGATGGGTGGCGCAGCGCCGCCTGGGGCCGCGCCTGCTCCAGCCGCTCCTGCGAGCCTACGCGCGCCACTACCGGGTGAACCTCGGCGAGGCAGAAACGGCGCTGACCGCGTATCCCACGGTCGAGGCCTTTTTCACTCGCCGCCTGCGGCCGGGCAGCCGGCCGGTGGCAACGACGCCCCTCGTGTCGCCGTGCGACGGCTGGCTGGCCCCGGCGGAGCGGATCACCGGGGATCGGGCGATCACCGCCAAGGGGTACCCGTACCGACTCGCCGACCTCCTGGGTCCGCTCGCGCCCTGGGGGTCGCGCCTCGCCGGCGGTCAGTGGCTCACCCTCTATCTGTCGCCGCGCGACTACCACCGCTTCCACGCCCCCGCGGCGATGGTGGTGGTGGAGAGCTGTCACCTCCCGGGCCGGCGCTGGCCGGTGAATGGCTGGGGGATCGACCACCTCCCGGACCTCTTCGTGGAGAACGAGCGGGTGGTGGTGGCGGCGGAGACCACTGCGGGGTGGCCGCTGGTGATGGTCTTCGTGGCGGCGCTCAACGTCGGGCGGATCGAGCTACACGGGGTGGGTCCCGCTACCGGTCAGGGTAGCCGCCACCACTGGGCGCTCACCGCGGGCGAGGAGATGGGCTACTTCGGCCTCGGTTCGACCATCCTCCTGCTCTTGCCGCCGTCCGCGCCTCCGCTGCTGGCGCGCGGCGGTGGCGCCCCTATTCGGGTCGGTGAGGCCTTGGCGAACGCGCCGCCTGGAGGGCGATGAGGGCGCCGACGACGCCGGCGACCAGCATCACCACGAGAATCGCGATGCCGCGGTGGTCGTGGGCCCGCTGGATCATGTCGATGGCGAACTCCCCGAGGAAGTAGCCGGCGGCGGTGAAGATGATCGCCCACGGGAAGGCGGAGGAGGCGTTGAGGAGTAGGAAGCGGCTCGGCGGCGTGCGCAGCATCCCGAAGGTGAGGGGCAAAAGGATCCGGAAGCCGTACATGAAGCGCGACGCCGGGATCAGCCAGCCGTGGTAGCGGTCAATGAGTTCCATCGCTTTGTTCACCCGGCCGGAGAAGGCGCGTACCCGCCGGATGATCGGCTCCCCGCGCCAGCGGCCCAGGTAGTAGTAGCCCTGATCGCCGATCACCGCGCCCACCACCGCCACCCCGTACACCTCCCAAAAGCTGAACATGCCGATGTGGGCGAGGAAGCCGGCCACCACCAACACCAGCTCCCCCTCGAGGACGCAGCCGACGAAGACGAACCAGAGGCCGTAGTCGAAGAGGTAGGACTGGACCTGGTCCATCGGGGTTCGCTTCGTTTTCGGGGAGGTGGGGAGTTGGGTTAGGGATGGGGTCGGCCGCCGGCCGCGGGCGATCTTTTCACGACGCTATCCGTACCTGCCCGCTCTCCCGCCCCTATTCCCACACATCCGGGTAGCGCACGGTCACCACCGTGTGGATGCCGCCGCGGACCTTGAAGTCTGCCACCACCTCCATGCGCCGCGGTGCGGTGGCGGCCACCAGGTCGTCGAGGACCTGGTTGGTGACCGCTTCGTGGAAGGCACCTTCGTCGCGGTACGACCAGAGGTAGAGCTTCAGGGACTTGAGCTCGACGCAGGTCTGATCGGGACAGTAGCGGATGGTGAAGGTGGCGAAGTCGGGCTGGCCGGTGACCGGGCAGAGGCAGGTGAACTCCGGGCAGACCAGCTCGATGTCGTACTCCCGGTCCGGGTACGGGTTAGCGAAGGTGTCGAGGTTGCGCGACGGCCCGCGGTGTTCCCCCGCACCGAGCCGCCCCATGCTCACTGGGCCGCCTCGACGAGGAAGTGCTCGGCGTCGAGGGCCGCCTGGCAGCCGGTGCCGGCGGCGGTGATCGCCTGCTTGTAGACCGGGTCCATTACATCGCCGCAGGCAAAGACGCCGGGGACGGAGGTGGCGGTCGAGTGGGGCGCGGTGGTGATGAAGCCGGCAGGGTTCAGCGCCAGCTGGCCGTTGAGGAAGGCGGTGTTCGGCTGGTGGCCGATGGCCATGAAGATGCCGTCCGCGGGCCGCTCGGTGATCGCGCCGCTCTTCACGTTCTTGACCCGCACGCCGGTGACGTGGGGTGGGTCGCCCGCGCCGAGGATCTCCACGATCGTCGAGTCCCAGAGGCAGGTGATCTTGTCATTCGCCTGCACCCGGTCGGCGAGGATCTTGCTCGCGCGCAGTTGGTCGCGGCGGTGGACGAGAGTGACCCGGGAGGCGAACTTGGTGAGGAAGAGAGACTCCTCCGCTGCCGTGTCGCCGCCGCCGACCACGTAGACCTCCTTGTCGCGAAAGAAGAAGGCGTCGCAGGTGGCGCAGGCAGAGACCCCGAAGCCGCGGTACCGCGTCTCCGACTCCAGCCCCAGCCAGCGCGCCGAGGCGCCCGTGGCGACGATCAAACAGTCGGCGGTGTAGGGGTCGCCGCCGGTGGTGACGGAGAACGGCCGCTGCCTTAGATCGACGCCCGTGACCACCTCGAAGAGGCAGCGGGTACCAAACCTTTCCGCCTGCCTCTTCATCAATTCCATAAGCTCGGGTCCCTGGATCCCTGCAGGGAAGCCGGGAAAGTTATCCACCTCGGTGGTCATGGTGAGTTGGCCACCCGGCTGCGGCCCCTCCAGGACCAGGGGGTTGAGGTCGGCGCGAGCCGCGTAGAGCGCCGCGGTGTAGCCCGCCGGGCCGCCGCCGATGATGACGAGTTTCTCGTGGTGGGTGTCGGCCAAGGCGTCCTCCTCGGGTGGAGCGCCACCGTACGGGGCGGCGATTTGCGCGGGGCGGGATGGTAGGAGGGGGGTAGAGGGTACGCAACCGAGCCGCCCTCAGGGCGCCGCCACCCGCCACGAGGTGACCGCCCAGCGGTGGTCCGCCTTGCGCTGGGCGGAGGCGGTAATGCGGTTGGTGGGGCGGGTGAGGGGGAGCTCGACCCGGGCGCGGAGCCAGCCCGTGGCCGGGTCGAAGTGCGCGTCGAGGCGGCCGCGTTCGGAGAGGAAGAGGTTCACCTGGTCCGGCCGGTACTGCTCCGGCGCCCGCAGGCGGATCGCGATCTCGCCCACCGTTCGCCCTCCCAGCAGCCCAACGTCGGGGTGGCGTTCCACCCACGGCAGGGGTGGTTGGGCCACCGCCTCGGCGAGGGCGGCGACCGACCCGAGGCTCCCCACCATGGGGTTGCGGGGTAGGCGCCCCAGGGGTGTCTCCGCGCCCACGTTGCCACGGTCCTGGGTGAGCTGGACCGGGTAGCCGAGGTGGCGCGCGACCTCTTCACTGCCCAGCGTGTACTCGCCGTACGGGGCGGCGAAGGGGATCGGTGTGATCCCGAGGCGCGCCTGTAGTAGGTGGGCGGCGGCGGTCAAGTCGTCGCGCAGGTGGGTCTCCCAGGTGGGATCGCCGTAGAGGTGGCGGTGGCGATGGCCGTGGTTGCCGAGGCTTACCCCCGGTCTCCGGGCGAGCTCGGCGAGCTGCTCCCAGCTCATGAAGTCGGGAAAGCGCGCCTCCATCGCCTCGGTGTAGACGAACAGGGTGTAGGGGTAGCCGCGTGCCGCGAGGATCGGCGCGGCGATCGCGTAGATCGAGCGGTAGGTGTCATCGAAGGTAATCACCACGCTCTTGGGCGGCGGCGGGGCGCCGCGCGCCAGGGCCGCGGTGAGCTCAGCGAGGGGGATCACCCGCAGGTGGTGGTCGGCGATCCACGCCATCTGGTCGCGGAACGCTCCCACGCTGATCGAGGTGGAGGGGTGGGCGGTCTCGTCCACCCGGTGGTAGAGGAGGAGGGTGCAGTAATCGCCGCCTGCCGCCGCCCCCCCCACCGCCGGGAAGAGGAGGATGAGGAGGAGGGCGAGGAGGGTTAGACGTTGCATGGTGGGTCCGTCGCGACCACCGCACCCGGGGAGCGCACCGCGCTGCTCCAGCCGCCGTGGCGGCAACAGCTCACCCCTCGCCGGGCAGGATGGCGACGGCGAAGGTGATCGTGGCTCCCTCCAGGCGGTTGTCGTCGATGATCTGGCGGATCTCCTCCACGTACGCATCGCCCTGCTGGGAGTAGGCGCGCAGCCCCGTCGCCAGGGTGGAGCCGTCCACCGGCCGCCCCGCGTCGCGCAGGCGCGCACGCAGGCTGCGCAGGGGGCGGTAGGCGCGGTGGGTGTTGATGTTGCGCAGGTAGCTGCGCACCGAATGGCTGGTGGTGCGGTAGGCGGCGACGCGGTAGTCGGCGTCCGGATCGGCGGCGCGCGCCGCCAGCCCCGGGGTGTCGCCGGTGACCCACTGGCCAAAGAGGTTGTTGCCGTCGTGGACGAACCGCGACGTTCCCCAGCCCGACTCCATCGCCGCCTGCGCCAAAACCAGGGCGGCGGGGAGGGTGTCGACGCGCACGAGGAGCTCGTCCACCGTGGCCGCAGGGACCGGGCCGGTGGCGGGCGGGATCAAGGGGGTGGGTAACTGGTAGTCGCGCACCAGGCCGTTAAGGACGCGCCGCTCGCGGGCGCAGAGGCGGCCGGAGGCCAGCGCCTGCCGGCGGTGGAGGAGCCAGCGGCGCTCGCCCGCCACCCGCTGATTCTCCGCCTCGACCACCGGCAGGAGGGCGTCGAGAAAGAGCCGTTTGCGATCGGGGATGGAGGTGACCTGGGCGAGGTCGCGGGGAAAGGGGCGCGTGTACGCCACGCCGGTGGTGGGGGGCGCGGCTCCAGCACCGCCGATCCCGACGATCACCGCACCCGCCCCGAGGAGGGCGAAGGTGGCGGCGGCGAGGGGGCGGGCGAGGGGGGTGGGGATCATGAAAGATGAGCCATGGAGGGGGAGGTCCCTTTTCGGCGGCGTGGCCCAAGGGGAGCAGGGCGGGGGTCACTCGGGGAGGCGCAGGACATAGCCCGCACCGCGCACCGTGTGGATCAGCGGCGGGTCGAATCCCTTGTCGATCTTCTTCCGGAGGTAGTTCACGTAAACGTCGACGACGTTGGTGAACGATTCCTCCGTTCCCCCCCACACATGCTCGGTGAGGCGGGCCCGGGAGAGGACCTTTCCGGGGTTTTGCATGAAGTAGAGGAGGAGGGAGTACTCCTTGGCGGTGAGCTGGATCTCTTGGCCGGCGCGGCTCACCTGACGGCTCACCGGGTCGAGGTGGAGGTCGGCGAGGGTGATCGCGGCGGTGGTCTGGAGCGCTTGACTCCGGCGCATGAGGGCCTGGATGCGGGCGAGGAGCTCGTCGAAGGAGAAGGGCTTGGGGAGGTAGTCGTCCGCCCCCGTCTCCAGGCCGTGGACCCGGTCCTCCACCTCGCCCAGGGCGGTGAGCATGATCACCGGCACCGTGTTGCCCGCGCCGCGCAACTCGGCGAGGACCGCGAAGCCGTCCTTCTTCGGCAGCATGACGTCGAGGATCACCACGTCGAACGCCCCTTGGCTCGCCTCAAAGGCCCCCTCTTCGCCATCGGCGGCCACCACCACCCGGTACCCCTCCTCGGTGAGGCCGCGGCGGATGAACTCTGAGACCTTCAGCTCGTCTTCGATGAGGAGGATACGCATGGCGAGTCGCCGGGCCGGCGCGCGGGACCCGGATTGTCCTGTACCGGCGGGCGGTGGGGAAGGGGAGGGGGTGAAGGATGAGGAGGGGGTGCTGGCGTCCCACCCCGCACCGGGGCCATGAGGGGCGAAGGAGGATAGGTGCGGCGCCCCCCCCGGCGGCTCGATTCGTTTGGCGTCGTGGTTCTCTCGCGACGCGACCAGCAAGCAGGTGGAGGAGATCGGCGGCGGCTCGATTCGTTTGGCGTCGTGGTTCTCTCGCGAACCCCGCCGGCGCGCGGGGTGGGGGGTTCATCCGCCCATCCCCTGGGCGCGCGCCGCCTGCCTACCGTCGCCAAAACTCGGGCAGAAAGAGGACCAGCACGGTGTAGAGCTCCAGGCGGCCGA
>Ga0210049_1003462_pt1 | contig 14188 bp, 24 predicted proteins | sample CryGeyCG2014_300_2_FD_183964 | JGI IMG/M metagenome (GOLD analysis project Ga0210049, IMG submission 183964) | Groundwater microbial communities from aquifer - Crystal Geyser CG06_land_8/20/14_3.00 (SPAdes) (version 2) | ecosystem: Environmental > Aquatic > Deep subsurface > Groundwater | place...
GTTTTAGCACAAATCTCCAAGGTTCTGGGGGATAATTCCATCAGCATTTCATCGGTGATTCAGAAAGAGAGCAACCGAGCAGCTCAGACTGCCGAGATAGTCATCATAACCCACCCGGCAAGGGAAGACGCAGCGCAGAAAGCCATTGAACAACTAAAATTGTTAACTGTGGTGAATCAAGTGAGTAGCTTTATCAGGATTGAGGAATGAAGCAAGGTGTTCTCGCTAGATACCGACAACTGTTGCCCGTCACCGCGGCCACCCCTATAGTCACGCTTGGCGAGGGAGACACTCCCTTGGTAAGGTCTCAAAATCTGGAGAAGGAACTTGGATGTGGGGAACTATACTTTAAATTAGAAGGATGCAATCCCACTGGTTCATTTAAAGACCGTGGCATGGTGGTCGCCGTAGCCAAGGCAGTGGAGAGTGGCAGCTCCACCATTATTTGTGCTTCCACAGGCAATACCAGCGCTTCAGCAGCAGCCTATGGAACCCGCTTCGGAATGAGAACCATCGTTATCATCCCTAAAGGCAAAATAGCCATGGGAAAATTAGCTCAAGCCTTTGTTTACGGCGCCCAAATCGCGGGCATAAGAGGCAACTTTGACCAGGCGCTGCAGATAGTCCGTTCCTTAACCGAAAAATACCCCGTTACCTTGGTTAACTCGCTTAATCCAAATCGCATCGAAGGTCAGAAAACAGCTTCATTTGAAATCATCGATGATCTGGGAGATGCTCCGGAGTATCTATTTATTCCTGTAGGCAATGCCGGGAACATAACCGCTTACTGGAAGGGATTTAAAGAATACCACCGCATTGGCAAGGCAAGCCATACCCCAAAGATGATGGGCTTTCAAGCTGCTGGCGCCGCACCCATAGTTCTGGGCAAACCGGTTAAATACCCCAAAACTATCGCCACTGCTATCCGCATTGGCAACCCTGCCAGCTGGGAAAAAGCAACGGCGGCAAGAGATGAATCTGGCGGCATCATAGATTTGGTGACCGATGATGAGATCTTGAACGCCTATAAATTATTAGCAATCAAGGAAGGCATCTTCGGTGAGCCAGCGTCAGCTGCCTCAGTGGCGGGACTCATCAAGATGGCAAAGAGCGAGAGTTTCTCAGGCAAGAAAATAGTTTGTATTATCACCGGAACGGGATTAAAAGACCCCAATGTGCCTCGCAGATATGCTCAGCCACCAGCAGAATTGCCGGCCGACTTAAGCGCAGTGGAAGATTTTCTGTTCAAGGACTAAAAATCTACAAGTCACCGGAAGTCACCGGTTACCTTTTCTTTGCCGGCGAAGACGTTCGCTCCTGATAAGCCATTTGCAGGTGCTTTCTCCAACAAGCTACGTGGACATATACGCCACAGCTCACACATTTATAAATTTTCGTCCTTGCTTCTTTGCCACAAACAGGGCAGTCCATCAGCTACCTCCCTTTTGTCATTCCTCTTTATTTCCCTTCTTAGCCTTGCCATTGCTCGGTTCCGGACTCCCTTTTCTATTATCAGTGACATAGAATCCCGGACCCTTAAAAATTATCGGCACCGGGGAGAATAAACGCTCTGCCTTGACTCCACAATGAGTGCAAAAAACCGGCAAATTATCATCGCTGAACTTCAGCTTAACCTCAAACTTAAATTTGCACTGCGGACATCGATAATCATAGGTAGGCAAGATAATCACCCTCCTGTTACAGTCACATACTTAATTTCGAGCTATTTAAAATCTGTTGCCTCCGCCTAAACAACGTCGATGTTGTTGGCGTTATATATCGGCATAATCGACTGGTTATATTAACAATTTAATTAGCAATCTGCAACATCAAGTGCTAATTATTTTAGCTTGTAGTGGAGTAAAATTCAAATTTCTCGGCCAAAATGGATTATAATGATTCCAAAATGAAGGAGAGATAGCTATGGAGAAAATAGCCACGAAAGACATCGGAAAATTCAGTCATCATTATCCTAAATTAGCAGCTATAATTACTGCTAGCTCTGGAGGAAAAGAAAACGCCATGACGGCAGCATGGCATAGCTCGATATCCATCAATCCCCCCTATCTACGGCATCTCTATTTCCCCAAAAAGGTTTACCTACCAGCTTATCAGCCAAAGCAAGGAATTCGGCATTAACTTCATCCCTTTCGAAAAAGCTCATTTGGCTGCCTCTGTTGGTGGAACTTCGGGACAGAAGATAGACAAGTTCCAAAAGCTTAACATCCTGAAAGAAAAGCCGATAAAAACCGGGGTTCCTTTATTGAAGGACGCCTATGCTTCCTGCGAATGCAAGCTTTTAGATAGCAAAATTTATGGCGACCATGTTGGGGTAGTCGGTGATATTGTACGCGGTTTCAAAGATTGGTCGTCGGCTTGACAAAGTGAAAAGGTCCCCATATTATTAGATGAGAATGCAAATCAACCGCAACACTATAAAAATAACAGGCAAGCCGGTTACACCACAAAGAAGGCTTCTCTTGAGCGTTATGCAAGAGGCGGGAGGGCACCTAGATGCTAAGGAACTGTATCGTCGAGCCAGCGAGAAGAATATTAATATCAGCCTTGCCACAGTTTACCGCAATCTGCGCTTATTTAAGGAACAAGCCCTGATAGATGAGAGGCATCTAGGGCAGACTGGCTGCTACTATGAGATGAAGCGCTCAGGAGAACACCAGCATATAATATGCCAAGGCTGTGGGCGAGTCATCGAGTTCGAAAGCCCACTGATTCGCAAACTGGTAGCAGAGGTGGAATGCAGAAATAACATCTCTGTGACTAAGGTCGAGCTATATTTAGAAGGCTATTGCCGTAAATGTAAGGAAATATGAAAAGACCAGAGTCATCACATCATAGATCATGCTGGAACTAAAACTGAAGGTGGCGGTGGACTATGATAAGTGCCACCCAGAGAGATGCGATAAAGGAGTCTGTTCTGCTGTTCTTGAATGTCCCACTAAGCTCTGGAAGCAAGAGGAGCCCTACGATTTGCCTTATCCCATTCCAGGCTTCTGTCAGGATTGTGGCAAGTGTGTTGAGTCTTGCCCTCTAGAAGCAATCAGGATGCTCTAATCTGGATGTATACATGACGTACCAACTAGTGAAAGGAGGCATGCCATGGAAGAAAGGGATATGATAATCATTGGAGCTGGCCCTGCTGGGTTATCGGCGGCGATCTTTGCCCAGCTCGATGGTTGGAACACTCTAGTTCTGGAGGCCAACTGGGTGGGTGGACAGAGTGCTATCGCTTACACTGTGGCTAACTATCCCGGTTTCCCGCCTGGCGACGGCGAAGTGCTGGTGAGCTATATGGAGAAGCAGACCACCTTGCCACCTCCCGCTGGCGTTGGGGCGGAACTGAGGCTTGACGCCAAGAACCTGGTTGTAACCACTGAGGCGAATCAGTACCAGGCTAAAGCCATTATCCTGGCCACAGGCAGCACCATGCAGAAGCTGGGTGTGCCTGGAGAGGACAAATTTGTCGGCAAGGGCGTATCATATTATGCCAAGCGAGATTACAACCAGTTCTCCGGGAAGAAGGTTTTGGTGGCAGGCGGTGGGAATAGCACAGCAAAGAGCGCACTAGTAGCCAAGAGTGAAGCTAGTGAAGTTATCCTGGTTCATCGAAGAGAGTCGCTGAGGGCTTATCCCGCGATGACTAAGAGGTTGCAAAAGGAGGGTATCGAGATTTGGTACAACACCGAGGTCAGGGAAATAAGAGGCAATAATAAGGTCGAGGCAGCAGTAGTGATCAATAATAAAACTGCTGAGCAGAAGGAGATAGCAATCGACTGGGTGATCATCTGCGTGGGAACGGAGCCGAATAGCAAACTGGCACAGGAAGCAAGGATTGAGATGGAGGGAAAATTTGTAAAGGTCGATAATCAAATGAGGACCAGTAAGGAAGGGATATTCGCTTGCGGTGAAATTACTCCCGGCCACCGACATCTTATTACTTCCGCTTCAGAAGGAGCTTCTGCAGGAATGGCTGCTAGCGAGTACTTGGCATTGCAAATGGTAAAGAAAGGGGAGATGTTTGAGGGCGCTAAGAACGGGAAGTACGCCAGTGAATATGTGGCAATGCTTAGCTAGAGGTGTATTTTGCCGTCACCAAGATCGAAGGTAGAAGTCGGGCCAACGGGAGCCCGCCACTATGACCTTTTTATGAATGTGCTCTCATTAGGATATTACCCCCGCTTGATCAGGAAGGTTGTTGACAAAATGAATATCCAGCGCGGGCAATCGATTCTGGATCTTGGCTCAGGGACGGGCAGGAACGACTGCTTTATAGCCCAAAAGATAGGCACTAACGGCAGCATCCTGGGTCTTGACATCAGCAAACAAATGCTGCGCTTGTCTCGAAGACGCTGCCAGGCATATCCCAATGTCGAGTTTAGGGAGCAGCGAATTGAGATGCCTTTGACCTACCAGGATGAGTTTGATAAGGTATTTATTTCGTTCGTCTGGCATGGCTTTGAGGATGCCCAGAAGGTCGGGATTATCAACAATGCTTACCAAGCCCTTAAGCCTGGAGAAGCCTTTTATATTTTAGACTGTAATGAATTCGACCTGGAGAAGCTATGGTTTCCCCTTCGCTGGGCATTTATCCGCTGGGAGTGCCAGCTTGCTTTGGAATTTCTTAAGCTTGACCTGAAGAAAATGCTCTCGAGCCAAGGATTCACTAGCTTTGAGGAGGAACTCTTCCCTAAGAGGACACCTACGCCTGCTTAAGACAGCAAAGTGACAATGCTACCTACAAACAAAGAACTTTGAATGGAACAAGGAATAAAGGAAGAAATAGAAGGCGTGTTATCCAGGACAAAGCCAATCCTGAGAGAGGCTTCGAAACAATCTAAAGCAATCTACACCGAAGTAAGGTATCGAAAATGTGCTTAAATCATTCAAAACTTCCAGGTCATTTAGAACGACAAAGAGGTAGCTATGCCTGCTTCTAGTCAGCCAAGGATCATAATTCTCACCGGAGCTTCGTGCCCCTGGTGTAGCAGAGTTAAGGAGTATTTAAGGGAGAAAAGGTTCAGATTCAGGGAGGTGAATGTAGAAAAAGACCCCGAGGGAGCCAGAGAACTCAAGCGTCGAAATATAATGGGTGTACCTGTCGTTTTAATTAATAACCGACCCATTGTCGGTTTTGATAAGGCGCAGATCGATAAATTACTGGGCATTAAATAAGAAAGGAGGTTTTTAAAATGCAGATCAAGCCATTTGAGGACCGAGTTCTGGTTGAACCAGAAGAAGTTGCCGAAACCAAAAGCAAAGCAGGTATAATCCTTCCTGACACAGCCAAGGAGAAACCAAGAATGGGCAAGGTTGTGGAGGTTGGAACGGATGAGGAGCTTGCTGAGAAAATTAAAGTGGGGGATACAGTAGTTCACGCCAAATTTACTGGCGATGAGATTGAAGTCGAAGATAGAAAGTATTTAATCATCTCGAGAAGCGATATTCTCGCCGTAATCAAGTAACCATGTGTCAAAAGGTAGATAGACTCCGAGGCGGCAATTCAAGCCAGCGGATGGGTTTACTTCCAAACACAAACAGAGGAGGCATAATGACTAGGAATATTTCGGAGGAAGATGTACATCAGGCAATAAAGCAGGTGATGCACCCGGAGATTAATCGCACCTTGGTTGAGCTAGGAATGGTCAAGGATATAGCTTTGAAGGATGATAAGGTCACGCTTACCCTAGTACTTCCTTTCTTAGCTATTCCGGTCTCAATCAAGGACTATCTCGTGAACAGCCTGCGCCAGGTGGTAATGAAACTGGGTGCGAAAATCGAAGTCACGGTAGCGGAGATGAATCAAGAGGAGCGTCTGGCTTTCTTGGCTATGGAGCAAGAGAGCTGGAAAGGTTAAGCATAAGCAACAGTAAATAAATTTAAGGAGGTTAGCAGATGGCTTACAAAATTACCGAGGAATGCATCAGTTGCGGTGCCTGTGAAGCGGAGTGCAAGAATGAAGCAATCTCAGAGGGAGAGGAGATTTATGTGATTGACCCCGACAAGTGCACTGAGTGCATAGGCAATTTCGAATCAGCTAAGTGTGCTGAAGTATGTCCGGTAGATGCTTCTGTGCCTGATCCAGAGCATATGGAAAGCCGGGAGGAACTACTTGCTAAATGGCACAGGTTACATCCGGGCGAAATTCCGGCATTCACCTAAATTACGGAACAGGAGTAGGCGGTGGCAAAATATGAGGTAATCATCATCGGAGGCGGTCCTGCTGGGCTTACCGCTGGGCTTTATACCTCGAGGGCAGGTCTCAAGAGCTTACTAATCGAGCGTGGCATATTTGGAGGCCAGATAGTAAATGCCACGCTAGTTGAGAATTACCCTGGGTTTCCCGAGGGCATCTCAGGCTCAGAGCTGGGTTCGCTTATGCAGCAACAGGCAGTCAGATATGGTCTAGAGGTTGTAACTGCTGAGGTTACGAGCCTTGCCCAAGAACAGCCCTATAGCGTCTCGACCACCGAGGGAAGCTTTGAAGCTGCAGCTATCATCATTGCTGCTGGCTCGGAGTATCGTAAACTGGGGGTCATTGGTGAGGAAAGGCTCTCAGGTCATGGTGTTTCCTACTGTGCCACGTGTGACGGTTTTTTCTTTCGCGGGCGGGAGGTAGCAGTGGTTGGAGGAGGTGACACTGCTATCACTGATGCCTTGGAGTTGACTCGCCATGTCAGTAAAGTCTATGTAATACATCGGCGAGACCAGCTCAGGGCGGGACAAGTCCTCCAGCAGGGAGCTTTTGCCCAGCCTAAGTTGGAGTTCATTTGGAGCACTGTGGTAGAGGAGGTCTTGGGAGAGAAATTGCTAAGCGGGCTCAAACTACGCAATGTTAAAACAGGGCAGCAGTCCATTCTGGAGGTTGCTGGTGTCTTCGTTGCTGTAGGGCTTATGCCCAATAGCCAACTCTTTTTCAACATTGTAGACCTTGATGATGCTGGATATATCATCACTGATGAGATGATGGCCACCTCGGCTCCTGGCATCTTCGCTGCCGGCGACATACGCAGGAACTCAGCACGCCAGATTGCCTCTGCCGTTGGAGATGGCGTCACTGCTGCCATGTCCGCTTTTAAGTATGTTCAAGAGCTTGGAAATGGAGCTACAATCACGAACCCTTGAGATGTTACAACAGATAGGGATTAGGAGAGGACACACCGTATTGGATTTTGGCTGTGGTTCTGGAACATATACTATTCCTGCTGCCAAAATAGTTGGTGAGAAGGGAAGAGTATATGCCGTAGACAAGGATAACGAAGTCCTGGATGGGCTTACGAAAAAGGTTGAGTTAGCGAGCTTGGGAAATATAGTAAAAATGGAGACATCGGGGAAACTAGAAATTGAATTAAATAATGCGTCTATAGACGTAGTTCTCCTCTTTGACGTTTTTCATCCTTACTATTTCTCAGAAGCAAGCGACAGGAGGAAACTACTAGGTGAAATTTATAGGATCATGAAACCCACTGCCTTTGTTTCAGTCTGGCCGAAACATATGGAGTCTGAGGCTGAAGACGAGATAAAAGAAGCAAACTTTCATCTGGAAAAGGAGTTTTATGAGATGCTTATTCACGATGATAAGGATCTCAAAGAGGGAAGAATTTTGAATTTTAGAAAGGATAAGGAGGTAATATGAGCAAGATAGTGCAAATCACGGAACAAAATTTTGAGGAGGAGGTCCTGAATTCAGACCTCCCCACAGAGGTTGATTTCTGGGCCCCTTGGTGTGGTCCCTGCCGGATGGTTATACCGATATACGAAAAACTCTCCGAAGAGTATGCAGGCAGATTTAAATTCTGCATGATTAATGTGGATGAAAGCCAACGGACAGCAATGAAATACCAGATTATGAGCATACCTATGCAAATGTTCTTCGTTAATGGACAGAAAGTTGATGAGATCCTCGGCGCAGTTCCTGAACATAGCATCCGGACAATGGTTGAAGGTATTGTCAAAGATTTCCCAACCGATGAAAGGGGAAGGCTTAAGGTGCTTTTAACCTCCTGGGTGGAGCATAACAAACAGGATAGCGAGAAATTCAGGAAATGGGCGGAGAAAGCCAAGGACGCAGAAAGTGACTCCGTTTATCATGGCATATTACAGGCAGCACGAGATATGGAAAAGGCAAATGACAAGTTATCCCGGTTATTGATCGAATTATACAGAAGGGGATAAAAAAGGGGGGGAACTAGAGAAAATGAAATAGAGCCGGAAGCATGAAAGCCTGTATTACAGCGCTAGGGACGCCCGGCCAGGAGCAGCGTTGCAAGTGCGCCGCCTGAATAACAAGGCGCAAATTGATGTCTTTAGAAAAAGAGAGAAACTCGGATGTAACCCCTCTCTACGAACTCAAGCCATCCCTTTTTGCGAACAGGACAGAAAAATGCTTATAAAGCCAGTCCCATCAATAGATTTTAGCAAGTGCCACCCAGAGAGATGCGACCACGGCATTTGTGCTGCTAGTCATGCTTGCCCACATAAGGCATTCTTTCAGGAGAGCCCCTATGACTTTCCCATGCATAATGCATCTATGTGTGTAGGCTGTGGCTCTTGTTCGGCTGCATGTCATTTAAAAGCGATACGAATGCTATGAACTGAGCATAGCCAGGAGAAATAACAATGGTAGATAAAAAGGAGATCAAAGAAAAGACAAGGAAAATCTATGAGGTCTTGCCTAAATTAGATGATCAGCGATGTGGATATAAGAGCTGTGGAGAATTTGCCAGGGCAGTAGCTGAAGGAAAGGCACCATGTTACGGATGTGTTAGCGGCGGACCGGAGGTGGCTGCCAAAGTGTGTGAAATTATGGGAGCCGGGGTCCCTGAAGAGGCAATTCCCCACCTCGGCCCCAGCCCTGGACTTCACCAGCCTGGATTAATCGGAGGCAGAGGCATGGGAAGAGGTACGGGACAAGGTCTAGGTAGAAGTCGGCGCATGGGTGGAGGCCGAGGTATGGGTCCCGGTCGTGGCATGGGCCGGGGTTTTGGCGGAGGTCGGCGTGGAAGATGAAAAGAGAGGAACGTGCAGCAGATTTTCTAACTGCCGGAGGTTCGAGGAAGGACACTGATGAACGGAGGAAAGTGAATGAAAATATTAGTCTGTGGTAAAGGGGGCTGCGGAAAAAGCACGGTTGTGGCCCTTTTAGCCAAAGAGATGGCGCTAAGAAAAAACAAGATATTGGTGATTGACAGCGATGAGTCGAACATTGGTCTTCATAGCCGTTTAGGAATGGAAAAACCTGAAGATTTTATGAATTACTTTGGGGGCAAAAAACTTCTATTTGAAAAAACTAAGGAGATGAAAAATAAATGGAGATTAGATGACTTGCCCGGAGATTATTTAGCTGAGAAAGGGAATATTCAACTCTTATCAATGGGCAAAATATACAAATTCGGTGAAGGATGCGCCTGTCCAATCAATGCTCTTTCCTCAAAGTTTTTGGAAATCGTCGATTTAAGGGACGGAGAATTCTTGATTGCAGATACCGACGCTGGAATAGAGCACTTCGGAAGAGGAGTGGAAAAGGGAACAGATATTCTTTTTGTCGTCATCGATCCATCTCGAGAATCAATTCTCTTAGCCGAGAAGATATCTGAACTGGGCCGGCAAGTTGATAAGCCTGTCTATTACATATTGAATCGGATTGCTGACCAAGAAACAAAAGAGTTCCTCTTGAATTCAATAGATAGAGAGAAGGTGATAGCTATTATTCCGGAAAATAAAGAGATATTTATCTCTGGTTTAACTGGTAACGAATTTAACATGGAGGTTGAGGGTATCAAGGAAATTGCCGATATGCTGGAATCTAAAAAGAAGGCAGAAGTCAAAGCAACAAAAAGAAATGGATAGAACGATGTGTCTAGACAATGCTTATTGAGCGGAAGGTTGAAATGGATTCTACTCGACGAGAGCCTAGAGAAATGACTGATGAGGAAGTAATGAAGTGGATGCAAGAATTAGTTAACAAGTTAGTGAAAGGGAAAGGCTCTGCGGGAGGTGCATGTTCTCTCGAAGCCATAAAAAATCCCGTTCGTAGACGCATTTTAAATGTTTTAGAGGAAAGAGCTTTAGGAACAGACCAAATTTCTGAAAGAGTAGGAATAACGGGACCTGCACTAAGATTCCACCTTAACTTCCTTAAGAGTTCATATTTCATAGAAATAGAAGGTAACAGGGTTGATCTAACGCCGGGAGGTGTTTCTGTTGTAAGAAGCAACAAGCGGACTTGAGGTATTTAGAAATGGAAATAGAGCTTTTTCTTTATGGTTCACCTGCCTTCGGGAATTTTCTAAAAGATAATCCTCATGAACGGGGAGAGATAAAATTCCTGGAATCAATTGCCGAAGAAGGAATGAACGTCATTGATATTGGGGCGAATATAGGTGTTACCACTGTGGCCGTAGCAAAGAGAATAGGAAGAAAAGGTAAGCTTTATTCTTTTGAGCCAGTTCCCGAGTATTTTAATATCCTGAAGAAAAACATATCTTCTAATAGGTTAGAAAACGTTAAGGTTTGTGAACTAGCAGTGACCGATCAGGTAGGTAGAGCTTATTTCTACCAAAAGGGGCTTTCGAGTGGGATCGTTTTTGAAGAAGGAGCAAGAAAGTTCGATGGCTCCACTACTACTGTAGACAGATTCTTAAGTGAGGAGAAGATAGAGAGAATAGATTTGATTAATATGGATTGTGAAGGCAGCGAGCTATTGGTTCTTAAGGGAGCCAAAGAAACCTTACGGAAAAACAAAGTCAAGATATTTTGTGAGATCCACCACGATTTCTTGAAACAACTAGGCCAATCTATTGAAGATCTTGTCGAATACCTTCATAGCTTGGAATTTCAGGTGCAAAATGTTTCTTTGAATGACTTGAAGGTGGGGAATAATTTTGAAAACTGCGAATATGTTTATGCGCAGAACCTGAATGAAAGGAGGAATTATGCCTACCTATGATTATAAATGCAAAGAATGTGGAAAGGTGTTTGAAGTTTTTCGTCGTTTCTCAGAGCTGGATGAACAAGTGAAGTGCCCCAATTGCGGCAACGAAAAAACAGAGAAGGTTTTCTCTATTCCTCATATTGAAGGTGAAACCGTAGCAGGCTCTGTGTATGGAAAAACTGAATCTCCCCAGGTCAGTCCAGGGATGGGTAGAGGTATGGGCAGGGGGTTAGGTAGAGGGCCAAGAGACGGAAGAGGAATGGGAAGGGGATGGAGGAGAAGCTAGCTAAGTTCGAATTAAAATGAAAATCACTCGGAAGGAAGGAGATGAAACTATCATGGAAATCTCTAAATGGAAAGAGGATCTTGAACGAGAGCGGGAAATGAAGGATAGATTCTTTGCCGAACATTGGCAATCACCGATACCTGCCAAAGAGCGTACACACTTTAAAGGACTTGATTATTTCCCTCTTGATCCGTCTTATAGATTTGAACTCGAACTTCATGAGCATGAAGAAAGGAGGGCAGTAAGGATGGCTTACACGAAGAGTCAGGAGCAAGATTTCCTTCGATGGGGTGAGTTTCGGTTCAAGGTCGGCGACAAAGAGCAAGCAATTCAGGCTTACAAAAGTGATCCCGCAGAAGAGAGGCTGTTTATTCTTTTCCGAGATGCAACTTCTGGCAAGGAAACATATGGGGCAGGACGATATCTCGATCTTGAACCTGATAGGGATCGAACTGTAGAGGGAAAATGGATTCTCGACCTTAACAAAGCATACAACCCGTGGTGCGTGTACAGTGAAGATTACACCTGCCCTTTTGTGCCCCCGGAGAACTGGCTTGAAGTGCCAATACGTGCCGGTGAGAAAAATTATTCTATAAAAGCAGGTCATTAAAAGGGAGAGGGAATTGCCACGACGAGGGCCATGGAAACTTTTCGTTTATACCTGCTTTGGCGGGTGCGCAACAGGCGTTGCAGCATCCAAAGCTTGTATCAGATTATGGGAGGAGAACACGGACGAAGTAAAGGTTGCGTGCCTTCCTGCTGTAGTAGTGCCCTGGAAGCTCAAGGAAATGTTGAAATCATCGGAGAAGCGAATTTTAGTTGATGCCTGCGGGCTGCGATGCGGCGCAAAGCTGGTTGAAAGGGAAGGATTTTCGATAGACCGCTATATCGAGCTCACCTCGGAGCTTGGCATCAGAAAGGTAAAGCAACTACCTTCAAAGGATTTGGAGGAGGAAGTCTATAGAGCTATCAAGAAGGAAGCATACACTCTTCTAGGGAAAAAGTTATCAGATGAGGAAAAGGAGGAAACGGAATTGCTAATAGCTTTCGGCACGGATGATGGTGAGAACTTGAACAATGATCATGTAGGCATGGCGAAATATTTCTATGTTTACAGGTTCTCCAATGACAAGGAAGAGCTTGTCGAACGAAGAGAGAATGTAAAGTTCGAAGGGAATGAATCTATGCAACATGGAGATCCAGAGAAAGCCAGGGCTACATCTTCCGTTCTGGAAAACGTGGATGTTCTTGTGGGCAGAAAATTTGGCCCTAATCTTCCGAGGTTACTCAAAAAATTTGTCTGTGTAGTAGTGAGGACGGAGAGTCTCACCAATGCAATTAAAGCTGTCCATAACAACATGGACAGGATAGTAGAAGAGAGTAACAAGAGAGAAAATAGAAAAGACATAGTGCTGAGGCCATAGTGAAGGAAGAGCTTGCTACTTAGTTGCACGTATTTAGGATATGGGTATGAATTCACAACTGAAGGTGTATGCTTTGACTTAGAGGACACTTTGGTCGCTGTGCATTTTAAGTTTAAGGTAAGATTTGATATATTATGAATGGATAGTCAAAAACGAATCTAAAGGAGGTAGTATGAGCAACGTAGTAGAAGTCACGGATCAAAATTTTGAGGAAGAGGTTCTAGGCTCAGATGTTCCCACAGAGGTTGACTTCTGGGCGCCTTGGTGCGGTCCGTGCATGATGGTTTCCCCCATCTATGACAAACTCTCAGAGGAATATGATGGTAGACTGAAGTTCTGCAAAATAAATGTGGATGAAAACCCCCAGACGGCAGCGAAATACCAGATTATGAGCATCCCCATGCAGATGTATTTCGCTGATGGCCAAAAGGTTGATGAAATCCTCGGTGCAGTTCCTGAGCATACGATCAGGACCATGGTTGAAGGTATTCTTAAAAATTTCCCCCCTGATGAAAGGGGAAGGCTTAAGGTGCTTTTAACCTCCTGGGTGGAACATAACGAACAGGATAGCGAGAAATTCAGGAAATGGGTGGAGAAAGCCAAGAACGCAGAAGATGAACCAATTTATAATAGCGTATTACAGGCAGCAGGAGAGATGGAAAAGGCAAATGAGAGGTTATCGCAGTTATTGATCGAAGTACAGGGGGAAAGGTAGATATGAGCATCGCTACACTCGGTCGCAAGGATAAGAATGGCGCCTGCTACGCCAGTATCATAAGATGGAAAAAGCAAACACATTAGAAATGGCAATGATCCTTTCGATTTTGCACTAATGGTAACCACAATCCGTTTTTTTGGATGATATGGAAGCCACATCGAAAAAGGCATACAGGATAATAAAGCCGGCCGGTTCTGTGATAATTGGATTTATTTATCAGAATAGCCCTCTTGGGAAATTACATCAGCAATATAATAAGAAAAGTGTACTTTACAATGTGGCTACTTTCTATTCGATGAAGTAGAAGAAATGGCTAAGGATAATTCTGAAGATGTTTTACTTCTAGGTTTCGAATGGAGGTTGCTTCTTCCAACTAAGTCAATTAGAGGCACTCTGGAATGGGAGGATGCAGTACACTTCCAAGAGGGAATATTCACCGAAAACGAAATACTTGACTTGATCAAGGTAAAGTCGCTTCTTTACCTCGGCTCTGAGTTCTATGCCACCGCGGACAAAGATAGCCTAAATTTTATAACGAGGGGGATTTGAAATGATTGATAAGGATAGGATTGAAATGGCAACGGCTTCCATAATCGAGGCTATTGGGCAAGATTTGTCCACAGAAAGCTTAAAGGATACTCCCAAACGTGTTGCTGATATGTATGCCGAACTTTTCTCGGGATTAGATATTGACCCCAAAGCTGAACTAGCCACAGGCTTTGAGGAAGGTCATCATGAAATGGTGATCTTAAAAGATATTCCTTTCTACTCTATGTGTGAACACCATTTACTTCCATTTTATGGTGTAGCTC
>Ga0210049_1003464_pt1 | contig 14187 bp, 10 predicted proteins | sample CryGeyCG2014_300_2_FD_183964 | JGI IMG/M metagenome (GOLD analysis project Ga0210049, IMG submission 183964) | Groundwater microbial communities from aquifer - Crystal Geyser CG06_land_8/20/14_3.00 (SPAdes) (version 2) | ecosystem: Environmental > Aquatic > Deep subsurface > Groundwater | place...
GGCGGGTTAAGTCCACGTCCGCCGAGTACCGAAGAATGGCAACGGCGTAGGCGTCGAGGGCGGGTAGCGTAACCTCGACCATATCGTCGACGAGGCGGCAAGTCGCCGGCTGCTCGCCCTGCCAGTCAGGCGAAATCACCATCGCACTGTCCGGGGCGCGGTCGACTGGCACGCGGATCGTGACCTTGCCCTGCGGCTGCAGCCGCCCGTCGCGGAAGTCGCGGTTGATGGTGTGCACGAGCAGCGCCCGGGGCTCGTCGGTCCACCAGGCCGCGAGGGTGAGCTGGTCGCCGTCTGCCTTCAGCGGCTCTGCGGCGAGGTACCGGCCGTGGAGGTACAGATCGCGGTGGCGCTGGTAGAACGCCGTCTGCGCAGCGATGACCGGGAGCGACCCGTCTCTGCCGGCGTCGCAGCCGAACGGCCCCAACACGGGGAAGGCGAAGAACCCGCCCGCAGCGTAGATCTCGGCGCCGCGGGTGCGCATCCAGGTCCCGCGCTCCGAGGGAGGCACTGCGAGCCACGGGAACGGCGGGTCGCCGAAGCCCCAGTCGTGGAACAGCACCACCGGCACGCGCTTCTCCGCGACGCTGCGGCCGCGCAGGACCAGCGAGCGCCAGTAGGGCAGTTGGTTCTCGGACAGGTCGACGTGGCCGTCCTTGGTCGTCCACTGCCCCCACACCCCGAGCACCTGTAAGTCGACGTACTTGGCGATGCCGTTGGCGCTGATCAGCAGCGTGCGGCCTTGCTCTTTGGCGTAGGCGCGAATGCGATCCGTCAACACCTTCCACGCCCGGTCGTCGCGCCACGAGCGGAACTGCGACCAGAACGTGGTCAGCGGATTGTCGGCCGAGCGCGGCTTCTCCAGCACGCCCTTCTGTCGCATGTAGGCGCGGTAGTCGAAGGACCGCATGGTGCCGTCCGGGCACACCTGTTTGTCGGCGAGGTCGATCTTCAGTTCGTCGGCCCAGCGCCGGTCGTCTGCTTGCCAGCCTTGCGTTTGCGGACACGTCTGCAGCAGGTGGCTGCGGAAGTCGGCCAGCGAGTGGTCGTCATACCCCTCCATGCTGCCCAGCGCGGCGGTGTGCTCGTCCATGAACAGGTAGTCTGCCCCAGCGTCGATCTGCTCGCGGCACCAGCGGAACAGGTAGTCGAGGTACGCCGGGGACGACAGCGACCCATGCCGAATGCCCGGCGTGTCCCACGCGTCCACAAGCTGGCCGGCCGGGCTCCGGGTCGCCATGTCCAGGAGCTGCTCGTGAGTGATCCCGTTCTCCTGGTCGTACAGCGCACTGCAGGTGATACCGCCGCCGAACAGCGCCCCGAGCGGGTGCACCTGGGTCGGGTAGTTCTTCCAGTCTGCCACCGGCGGCGCTTGCCCCCACTTGAACCACGCGCGAATGAGCACGTCGGAGCCGAGCTTCTTGGCCAGGTTGACACCGTAATCGGAGTTAGTGTCTTCATTGATTGTGAAGACGGCGGCGTCGTTCAGGTCTTTCACCGGCTCCGGTCTGCGCAGTTCTACAGGGAAGTCCGGCAGAGGGCGCGTCCACTCCTCGGGCACGGGCCTGGCGATCGGCTGGAAGCGCTGCGTCAGGGCGTGCCCGGCCGCGACCAGCGTCTCGACTTGCCTTGCCGCGCTTGCCGCGTCTGCCGCGTCTGCGGGCGCGAACGGCGCGAGCCATGCCCACAACGGCGCCGCTGCCTCGGCAAGCGGAGAGAAGCCGGCATAGAGGAGCAGCGTAGTCGGCTGGTGCCGCTGCAGGAACATCTGCGACCGCGCCCACCGGTCGGTATAGTCGACGAACACCACGCCCAGACCGGCGCCGCCTGCGCTGGACTTGACAATGAGCGCCGGATGCTGTGGGTCGAGCGCAGGCACCGTGTCGCCAGTGTCCCCCCACGGCGAGACGCCGGCGTACGCCGGGCACGGGTCAAGGGAAGCGATCCGCCCCTCGTGAGGTTCCCCGTCCGGTCCCCAGAGCAAGTAGCCGTCCCAGTCGGCCGCCTCCAGGCCGGTGCGGGGCGGCCACCACAGCCGACTCTGCGCGCCCCCTGCGGGTGCGCCGACAACGCGAACACCCATCAGCACGCCCGCGTCGCTACAGAGGAAGTGCAGCTCCAGCACGGCGCCACTCACGGGGTCGAGCGGCACCTGCTGCCCCACCACCACGGTGTCGCCTTTGGTCAGGCGCGCCCAAGTTGCCCGAACACCGTTGACGGAGTGCTCTGAACCCTCGAACCAGGTCGGCGCGAGGAACGCCGACTTCGCCGCCGCATTGCGCCACTGACCGTCGGGCCCGCGAACCTCGAAGCCGAAGCCGGCGGACTCGGGGACGAACGTCAGTCGATAGCCGGCGCCGCTGAGGAGCGTGCGGCCGGAGTCTTCGGTCACCGTTGGCACGGCAGAGGCACCGTGTCCGAGGACCGCCAGCGCGACGGCGAGCAGGGCGACGTGCGAGTTGAGGCGGCGAGACATGGGTGGGGCTCCTCTCGGAATGCAGATGTGAGGGGTCAGATTTCAGATTGAGGGGCCAGACCGGCGATTGCCTCCGGCGCGACGTTGAACCAACCAGCAGGCAAGCGCGCAGGCTCGCGGAACTCGGTCAGGTGTCGAGCCGGGTTGCCTGAAGTTTCTCGATCAAGTACCGGTAGTGCGGAAAGGGCATGTCGGGCGACGCCATATCGTCCAGCGCGGGAAGGAAGCCGCCTTGGCGGATCAGCGGGCTCAGCCGTTCGAGTTCCCGGTCGATTGCGTCGGGACCGGCGATCGCGGCTTCCTTGGCTACGTTTCCTGCCAGGCGAAGTTCGCGCCCGAACCGGCCGCGCAGAGAGTCCGCGTCCATCCCGGACGCCACTTCCAGCGGCCACGTGGCGCTGAAGCCGTGGGCAAGCAGGCGTGGCAGCAGTCGCTCAACGTTGCCGGATGTCCATTGGCAGATCAAGGGCACGTCATGGTCGCGCAGCGCCTGGACAATGGGGTCCTGGTAGGGGCACCAGAATTCCTCGTAGAGGCTCGGCGAGATCAGCGGCCCGTTCTTCCCGGCCAGGTCCTCGCCGAACACGGCGTAGTCCAACCTGACCGTGCCAAGCAGCGGCTCGATGGTCCTCAGCACGAACCGACCGAAGTGGGAGAACATGTCGTGCATCAGGGCCGGCTCTTCGTGGAACGCCGACAGGAAGCGCTCCATGCCCATAGTGTAGAAGCCGAGGCGGAAGAAGAACGGGAACAGGCAGAGCCCGACGGGGTCCTCGCACGCGTTCAGCCGCGGAGCGACGGTCGCCGCCCAGTCTGCCGGAACGCGACCGGGGGTGTCGGGGTCGAGTCGTTGCTTGTAGGCTTCCCAGTCGGCGCGCGTCTTCACCGGGTGGTCGACATGGCCGTAGAACATCGACGGGTTGTCTCTGCGTTGGCGGACCGTGGCTCCCATGTGCGTGACGACCGTCTCGTACGCCTCGTCTTCCGCCACCACTCGCCGCTCGTACCCGGGCAAGGGACCGAACGACACCGGCACATGGACCAGCCGCGACATGCCCAGGAACTCCTCGGGGCGAACACCCTCCGGCAGGCCTTCGGTGCGCCAGCGTTCGAGGGCGGTCTCCTCGTACGGCTCCAGCGCCAGGACCGGGAGCCGGTCAACAGGTTCGTAGTTCAGCAGTCTGCGGAATCGCTCGCGTGCGGTCATGGGCACCTCAGTTTACCCGGTTCGCTGGGCGACACGGCAGCGGGTGGAGAGTGCGCTCCTTGGCAGGGATCAGCGACCGCAAGGGGAAGAGGCTGTCAGGAAATCCGCAACGCTGGCCAGACCCCACGGGGGACGCTTGGAGGAACTACCGTGAAGCAGACTGCCCTCTTCCTGACGCTCGCCGCGTGGTTCACCGCGGCGTCCGCCGAGCAGTTGCCCGCGGCCCGAACGGAGGGACAGAAAGCCATGTACACCTACACGCTGCTACACGACGGCACTCCGGAGTCCTACGACGAGTCGATGGCGGTCGCCTGCCTTCAGGGGATCCTCAACCGTGAGGCACCGATGCTGTACGTACTCTCCAACAAAGACACTCGCCCCCGCTACTGGCTCGACGTCCTGTCGCGTGAAGGGGGCTGGCTGCACAGCAGAGCGCCGCAGCCGGTCGCGGACCTGACTGCGCTCGTGCGCTTGGCCGGCGATAGGGCGAAGGGCGCGGTCGTCTGGGACCCGGCGGTGCCTGCCTCCCTCAACGTGGCCACAACCATCGCCGGCGTGGCCGACGCCGTGGTACTGAGCCCGGAGTACGCGGACCGCTACCTGCCGCAGTGGAACCTCCCCGTGCTCAAAGACCTCCGCGGGCAGTTCACCGGGCAGGAGACCGGCAGCAAGAAGAACGACGCCTATCGCTGGGCGATCCGTGAGTACCTGGCACGCGGGGCGTGCTCGGCGCACTGGCTCTGCCTGTACGAGGATGCCTTCTCCACCCGCGCCCGGGGCGACGTGGGCTACGTGCTCACGCGCGACTGGGCGGTGAAGAACCGCGCTTTTGTGTTTGACCTGTCGCCTTGGGGCGATGAGATTCCCGGTGACGATCCCGGGCAGAAGTTGGGCACCGACCTGGAGACGTATCGGCTGATGCTGGCGGAGACGCTCAAGCAGTCGGCCGGGGAGCAGATGACCGAGTTGGCCGGGTTCTTCGCCTTCGCCAAGTACAGCAACGTGCCCGGACACATAAGCAGGCACGACCCGGTCCCCACCGAGTGGGAGACGGTGTGGCTGATCTCCCCGTACAACTGCTACCAGAACACCGTCGCCAGCGACTGCTTCAACCAGTCGTTCCACAGCCAGGCGCCGCGGCAGCCGCTGAAGCAGCGCCGCCCTACGGTCGCCTTGCCGTCAGGCGACAAGACCTACGTCTGCATTCTCATGGCCGACTACGACTCGACCATGCCGCTCTACAGCTTCCTGCCCCAGCACTGGGATGACCCCGGTCGCGGGAAGCTCCCGCTGCTCTGGGGCCTCAATCCCAACCTGCTGGAGACGTATCCCGACCTCATTGCCCACGTCTACGCCACCGCGTCCGACAACGACTACTTCGGCAGCGATGCCAGCGCGGCTGGCTACATGAACCCCAACCGCATTGCCCCGGATTACCTCCCGCTGTTCGTGCGCCACAACCAGCGGTTCTTCCAGGAGGCGGACATGACGCTGGCGCCGATGGTCCTCGACTGGGACGAGCCCAGCCCAGCCGTCAAAGACGCATTCGCCCAGTTCTCGCCCGACGGGCTGGCCACCATCGTGATGGATCTGCACGGCACTGGCGGTAAGCTACCGCAGCCGCAGGTCTGGAAGGGAATGCCCGTCATGGAGCTGATCAACGACGCCTGCAACTTCGCTGGCGTGGACCAAACGGCGGACATCATGCACCGCGCCCTCAAAGCCCGGCAGCCCAACGGCCGCGGGCTGTTCCTCTTCCGCGTTGTGTGGACCAGCCCCAACCAGATCCTCGCCACGGTTGAGGCACTGCAGGCAAAGCACCCGGAGCTGGTGGTTGAGGTGCTGGACCCGCACACCTTTTTCCGGCTGTTCAAGGAGCGGGCGACGCGGCGCTGACGGCGCCTGGTGGGAAGGGACACAAAGGACGCTAACGACGCCAAAGACGGGGTGCGGCCGCCACCGCTCAGGTTGTTCGCGCTGCCTTTCGTGTCCCTGTCGTCATTGCTGTCTTTGAGACCCTTTCTGTCCTTGGTCTTCGGGGACCGCACCCCGCCTGCTCCTCTCGTCCAGCCGCGCCCGCGTCATGCGCTCGCGCATCCCACCCTCTCTGACGAAGGCTGCCTCGAGCTGCCGGAGCTGGCGGTCCAGCAGGTAGCTGGTGACGCGGATCAGGCCGATGATCACGTTGGCGGCGACGGCCGGGTTGGGGTTCTCGATGCCCGTGCGAAATGTCGCATAAGTCGCGTCCGGGATTTTGTTGAGCTTGCGAAGGTGCAGGACGCTGGGATGGTCTTTCGGCCACTCCTGTAGGCCGCGCCCCCGGAGGAAGTCGCGGTAGTCGGCAAGCAGCTCCTCGAGACTCGCGCGCGCCACGTTGGTGAGCCTGATCTCGGTCTCCTTGGAGGTCGCCGAGGCCATGCTTCCCTCAATGATGTTCTGCTTTCCGGACCGGGCGGCCTGGACCATCTGGTCATGCGTGCGGCTGCGCCGGTCGATGAAGTGGTCGCAGAAGTACACCGTGGCATCGTAGACGATCTCGGCCTTCTGGTAGGAGAGCAGCTTCTTGTAGCCGCCGTGCGGCGGGATGAAGCCCTTGCTCATGGTGACCTCCTGGCAGGAAGGGGACTCAAAGGATGGCAACGACACAAAGGACGATACACGACTCCGGCTGCCCCTGCCGTTTCTGCCATGGCCGCCGTCATTGCTGTCCTTTTCGTCCTTGCAGTCCTTCGAGCCTCTCGCCGTGCCGGCGTTACTCCTTGAACACCTTCTCGATCTCGCCGCCCAGCGTCTCAGCCTTGACCGGGAAGGAGGCTGCGATCTCGCTCCACGACTGGCCTTTCTCGTAGAGGGCGAGGAGGTCGGCCGTCGGTTTGTCGGCTACCTTGCCCAATGCCTGCGAGAGCAGGATCGACGACCAGTTGATCCCCTTCTCCCGCTGAGCCAGGACATCTGTCTTCGTGAGCCCCCACACCGTCACCACGCGATCGATTGCCTGCGCCTCGAGCCCCCCGTCAGCCAACGCTCTCTCCACTGCCGCCAAGTATGTCTGCACCAGCAGCATCGTGACGGCTGCGTTGTGGGGCTCGTAGAGCTCCCCCAACTGCTTCTCCAATTGCTCTTTCTGCCCCGCGACCTGAGCCTTGGCTGCCAACTCCTTGAGCTGCTGGGTCATGGCCGCCAGGCTGGTGACGAGGTAGGCGCTGCTGCGGTCCATGTCAGTCTGCGCGCGCTTGAAGTCGGCGCCTGAGTTCGTCGCCGGGGGCTGCGCGCGTCCAGACCGAATCGTTCCGAGCGTCAGCACGATCGCCAACGTCGCCCACCGGGCCAATGCGGGTGTCCTTCCTGAAGCCATCAGCGGACCGTCCATCGTCTTTGCTCCTCCAGTTGAGCAGCGCAGGATGCCATCCTGCCTGTGCGTGTATGCGAGTGAGTACACCCGCCCGGGCCGAGGAGTTTCGGTGACGCCGAGGCGGCGAAGGCTACTCCCCCCACCACCGTAATCCGTCCGTACTGCCGCGGGTCCTTCGAGTGGAGGAGGCCGGAGTTGTTGAACCAGTGTAGTCAGGTTAGACTCAGTGCAGAACACCAAACATCGTCGGAGTTACCCAACATGGCTACCGTCGTGACAACGTCAGCCAAGTTCCAGGTCGTGATCCCGGCCGGGATCAGGCGACAGGTGCCCATCAAACCGGGGCAGCCGATCCGAGTCGAGGCGCGCGACTCGGAGATCGTCCTCAAACCGTTGCGGAGAGATCCAGTAGACGCTCTCTTCGGCTGCCTCAAGGGCGGACCCTCGCTGACCAAGGCGCTGGAGGAGGAGAGGCGCAAGGACAATGAGCGTGAGGAAGCCGAGATTGCTCGATTCATGGGCACTGCTCGCGTACCTGAGAGGTGAGCCAGAAGCCGGCGAGGTCCGGCAGCTTTTGCAACGAGCGCGGGCGGGCAAAGACGAGGTGTTGATGAGCATCATCAACCTCGGTGAAGTCTACTACCAGCTTCACCGCGAGTTCGGTGAGAGTTACGCTCAGCAGAAGCTCGACGAGATCCGGACGTTGCCCCTCACCATTGCCGCCGCGTCCGATGACCTCGTGATCGCCGCAGCCCGGGTCAAGGCACGGAATGCCATGTCCTTCGCAGACTGCTTCGCCGTCGCCACTGCTCTGGAGCACAATGCCGTGGTTGTCACTGGCGATCCGGAGTTCAAGTCAGTCGAGAACGTGGTGAAGGTCCAGTGGCTGCAGTAGGCTCCTTCAGCCACGCGCGGGCACCGTCGCGTGGGCAGCGGGACTGGCGGGATGTTCGGCATCCCGTTCGTGGTCGATCCTGGCACTACTCCCCCACCAGCGTAATCCGCCCGTACTGCCGCGGGTCCTTCGAGTGGACGATGCCATCGAACCACAGGATCGCCTTCCGCCCTTCTCCGTCATCGTCGTTGACGGCCAGCGCCAGACCGAGTTGCTGCCCCGCGGCGAGCTTCTGAACGCCAAGGGAAGTCCACGGGAACGCCGCCTCGTAGGTGACGCCATTCGTGGTCTTCGCCGCGGCCAGCCGCACTTCGGTGGTGAGCGCCTCGCCCGGCCGGTTCTCCGGGTCGCCCGACAGCCAGCGCCACACTTGCGGGCCGTTGGGCGTGAGCGTCAGACCGTACTCGTAGGTCCGCTTGCCGTAGAAGCCGACTAACGGGTTGAAGTCGCCGCTGGCGGCGGGCGCGGGGTCGAGGCCGAGTTGCAGGTTGTCCTGACTCCAGACGGCGGTGCCGTTGTGGGTTTGGAGGAAGACATCGTCTTGGACCTGCACGGCGAGGTACAGGAACCGGTCGTCCCAGGCAGTCATGAACTGCGCCGAGCAGTCGGCGGCGCCGTGGTAGGCGGTCGGGTTGAGCGGCTTCCATTCCCCGCCGACAACGGCCTTCGCCGCGCCGGTCCATTCGTCCAGACTGCCGTCGACCTTGGTCTTCGCCTTCGTGCGAATGCAAGGCAGGAAGTTCAGGTTCGTTGCGGTCTCCGCCCGCGAGCCGTCTGCGGTTTCCGCCTGGATCTTGACCTCGTAGACCCGGCCAGAGTCCAGCGTCGGCGAGGTCACGTTGAAGCGGGCCTTCTTCGAGGCGCCCGGCTTGAGTTCGACCGTGAGGCTCGACGGGTCGGTCTGCCAGCCGGCGGCGGCCAAACGGACGGCGGCTTTGACTGTCCGCTGCGACTGATTGGTGATCGTCGCCTCCACGGCCGGAGACAGCTTCGCGTCGAACACCGGCCGCAGCTCCGCAAGCGACACCGGCTCCAAGACTTCAGCTCTCACGGTGCTGCGCGCCACAGTGCGACCGTCCGCGAGAAGCTCGACGAAGAGCGGATACGTGCGGGCCGCAGCCGCAGCGGGAACCGACACCCGCGCCTCGATATCCGCCTTGCCTTTCGAGCGGAGGGCGAGCCGCTTCGTTGCGGGCTCGACGGACAACCCTCCAGCAGGGCTGATCCGCACTTCGCCGGCCAACTGAGAGGCGAGCGGATTGCTGACCGTCAGCCGGACCTGCACTTCGTCCCCCGCTGCGACCTTCAACGGATCCGGCTGCACAGTGATGGTCTTCAGGTCGGGCTTCAGGTACAGCTCCGCGGCGGCGCCGGTCACGAACACCGGGCTCTGTCCGAGGGTGAGTTCCAGATTGCCGTCGCGGGTGGTCACCGTCTCGGTGGTACCGTCCAGCCGCTCGACCTGCACCTCGTTGACTCCCACCGGCAGCTCCTCCCGGGCACCCTCGCCGGCGGCGTTCCACAGCACCAGCAGCGGCTTCCCGTCGCGCTCGAATACATGCCCGTAGCTGGCTCGGCCGAGCCAGTCGATGGCGCTGGCGTGCTTGGCGCCTTCCAGGTTCCTGGTCATCGTCGCGTACGCGACGGCGGCGGGCTTGGGGGTTCGGTCGGTGCGGACGATGCCGAAGTACTTTTCGCTGGCGCTGGGGTTATTCCAGTCGCCGAAGATGTGCACGTTGAGGTTGCGCACGCCCTCGCTCAACGCCAGCACGTATGCACGCACAATCCAGTTCGCCTGCTCCAACTCGGTGAATCGGCCCGGCGCGGTCGTCCAGCCCATCTCGGTGATCCAGAGGTCTGTGGGCTTCCCGTACTTGGCGGCGATCTCCTTGGTCCGCCGCAGTTCACCAACGAAGTCAGTCGCCTCGGGGCTGTTGGCGCGGTAGGGGTGAGTCGACAATGCGTCAACCCACTGGAAGCCACCCAGCTTGCCGAAGGTGTCGAGGTGCTCGAGGGAGTCGCAGGGGCCGATGACAATGGCGTTTGGGTTGAGCTTCTTGACCGTCTGGTAGACGGTGCGGTGCAGCGTGACGATGTCTTCCGGCGTGCCCTGCCAGCCCCAGGGGATGACCGGCTCGTTCCAGACTTCCACGACAGGCACCAGGTCCGTCACCTGTCGGTAGACAAACGCCACCCAGTCGGGCGAAGCGGTTCCAGTCCAACGGAACGGCGGCGCGCTTGCCATCGGGACCGGTCAGCATCCAGTCGGCGAACTGGTGGAAGCAGAGGTAGGTGGTGAGCCCGGCTTGCTGCTCTTCCCGGCGGCGGTCGGCTGGCTTGTACTCGCCGGCATACTGCTTCAGGCGCCAGTCAAATTGGTCTGCCTGCCCAGGAACCGGAGTGAAGTCGTTGCCGCGCTCGATCCAGCGCGTCCACTTGACGCCCAGCGCGGGCGCCAATTCGGCACTAACTCCCCAGCAGGCGAAGGCAGATTGAGGGTCGCGGTGGGCCGCGTCGGCGGGGGGCTTGGGCAGTTGGGCAGCGCTGACCGTTTCTCCCTGGAGCGCTTGGCCGTTGCCGTCCAGCAGTAGGCACGTGAACCCGAAGTAACCGCGCCCCGGCAACGGGACCGTGGCGGCGGCCGTGCCCTGGCCGTCGGCGGCAAGCCCGGTCTCTCCCTGCTTCACGAACTGCCCCCAGAAGTCGGTGACCGCCCACTTGAGCCGGCGCCCCTGCTCCTTGGGCACGTCCCGAACCGTGTAGGTCAGCGCTCCCGCGGCTCCTTCGGTGAGGAAGTTGCCGAGCTTCGGCGAAACGATCCGCACGCTGTCGGTCAGCGGCACGAGCTCGGCGTCGTCGAGCCACACCTTCGGGGCAGCCTGTCTCTCGCCCGGGCTGTCGAGCGAGTAGTAGAGCCACCTGCGCTTGGCGCCGCGGCTGGCCGGGAGGTTCTTCAGGACGATCTCGTAGCGCGTCCAGTCCTGCGTGCCGTCGGCGACGAGCAGCGTCTCGCTCATCGTGGACTCGTTCCACCAGCCGGGCCACAGCCGCAGCTTGAGCCCGTTGCGCGGCACGTTCTCCGTCTTGATCCAAGCGCTCAGGCGGTAGTCGGCAGCGGCGTTGACCTCGTGCTGCGTCGTGGCGATCGCGCCGCCGGGCCCCACCCCCAAGAGCAGCGAACTCCCGCCGGCGTGTTTCACGGTGTTGTCGAGCTGAACCGTCTTCGCCCAGTCGGCAGGCGGCGCCTGCTCGAAGTCGCCGTTGGCAAGGAGGCTCGCGCCGGCCGGCTGGCGGGGGGGGAACGTCTGACGGGAGAGGTCGAACTCCGGGGGGAGCGCCTTCTGCACGTCGGCCGGTTGCGCTGCCATGGGTGGCCCCTCGGCTGGTTCCTCAATGGACTTAACCAGCTCAGGCGGCAGCGTGTCGGCGTTCCATTCGCGAACGGTCACGTCGTCGAGCCACGCGGTGCCCGCTCCCTTGGCGATTGCGAAGAACGGCGCAACGCGCTTCGCATTTGGGTCGAGCTTCCGCAACACCACCGCAAACCGCTTCCAGGGGTGCGTGCCGCCCGTGCGAAGGAACTTCTCCACGCCCTGCCCAATCTCCCAGTTCCAGATCCAGCCGACGGGCTTCTTGTCGTCCCACTGCAGGAAGCGAAGGTGCACGCCGTCGGGGGCGGAGACGCCTTGGCACTTGAGCCACGCCACGAGCACGTAGCGCTTGGCCGGATCCACGTCGAAGGCTGGTCCGTACACGTATCGCTCCGCGTCTGGCCGGGCGTCCAGCCGGCCGGACTGTTTGCCGCCGTGCGACACAAGCATATCCACCTGCGCGGCGCGCTCGTCCCCCTCGCCGCGCCAGGGGGCGGACTCGAAGTCGCCGTTGGTGAGCAGGTTGGGGCCGAGGTCTGCTGCCAGGGAGGGGAGGCCGAGGGAGGCGATCAGCAGGAGGGCTGGTGCGTGCATGCGGGGGCTCCTTGGTAAAGGGCCAGGGACTCAAGGGACGGCAGGGACGGCAATAAGGGCCTGGGGCAGCGGGCGGGGACGGGTAAGCTTACCGGTGATCCCGGCGCAGGTCCAGCCAGGCTACTTCGGCTTCGGTTAGCTTGAGGGCGGCGCCTGCCACGTTTGCCTCTGCTTCGTCCCGGTTGGCGGCACCGATGAGGGCGAACAGGTTGAGGGGCTGGTTCATCACGTAGGCCAGGGCGAGCTGGGCGACGGTGACGCCCTTCTCTTCCGCCAGCGCCAACGCCCGGTCGAGGCGCTGGAAGTTGACCTCGTGGCAGTACGCTGTGCGGCACGCCTGATCCATGGTCTCGGCAATTCCGGGGAAGTTCTCGCGGGTGATCCGGCCGGAGAAGAAGCCGCGGCCGAGGCTGGAGTAGGCGAACACCGGTAGTTGAGTTGCCTCGTACCAGGCACGGGCCTCTGTCTCATGCGGGCCGCTGATGCCGACACAGCCGGGTCCCCACGGGTCGTCGACCTGTTCCGCGAGGCTGTAGTGTGGGCTGCTGGCGGTGAACGGGACCAGCCCGTGGGCGGTGGCGTAGTCGTTGGCTTCCTGGATCCGCTCATGGCGCCAGTTGGAGCCGCCGAAGGCGCGGATGCGGCCGGCGTCGCGGTGTTCGTTCAGGGCTTCCACAATCGGGCCGACGGGGACGTCGGGGTCGTCGCGGTGCAGCATGTAGATATCGACATAGTCCGTCTTCAGGCGCGCCAGCGAGTCGTGCAGGTCGGCGGCAAGGTCGAACGGGGTCGTCCGCTTGCGGTCGGCGTTGTGGTGGCAGCCTTTGGTCAGGATCACCATCTGCTCGCGGTTGCCGCGCGCAGTGAGCCACTGCCCGACGGCGCGCTCGCTGTTGCCGCCACCGTAGACGTGGGCGCAGTCCAGCGTGTTGTAGCCGAGCTCCACCGCGGCATCGAGCAGCGCGAAGCTCTCTTCGAGCACCTCCGTGTTGATGATCATCGTGCCCAGCGCCAGCCGGGACACCGGTTTGTGGACGCCGTCTACGCGGCCGTACTGCATCATGTTCATTCTCCAGGTGGGGGTGCGTCGGTCAGGCGAACTGGCAAACGTGAGAGCGGACTCACTCCGTCGGGTACTTCAGCCCCCACTGCCGACGCAGCTCATCCATGGTTTCCATGATAGACAGCGTCTCGGACAGAGGGAGCACGTCGCTTTCGAGCTTGCCTTCGCGGAGGCAGCGCCCGACCTCTTCGGCTTCGCACTCGTAGCCGTTGCCGCGGAAGGGCAGCTCGACGACCTCTGGTTCCTTGCCGTCAACGAACAGCGTCGCCCGAGTGGCGTGCCAGAACCCGTCGAGCCGGAGGCGTCCCTGCGTGCCGTCGATCCGGGCCTCTTGCGGGGTATTGGTGCGGACAGCCGAAGATAGCACCGCCAACTCGCCCCGGTCGTAGCCGAGCAGATACGCCGCCTGCTCATCGACACCCGTCTCCCCCAGATGCGGGAGACCCATGAGCTGCGACGGCGCGCGCCCGTAGACCATGTATGCCAGCGCGATTGTGTAGACGCCCACGTCGAGCAGCGAGCCGCCGCCCAACTCGGGGTCGAGCAGCCGGCTCTCGGGATTCCAGCCGCAGCGGAACCCGAAGTCGGCCGTGAGCATACGCACCTCGCCGAGGGCTCCCGTCGCCAGCCACTCGCGCACCTTGTACATGACGGGCAGGAAGCGCGTCCACATGGCTTCCATGAGGAACACCCTCTGCCGCCGGGCGCAATCGATGACCTGCCGCGCCTCGGCGGCGTTGATCGTGAACGGCTTCTCGCACAGCACCGCCTTGCCTGCCTCCAAGCACAGAAGACTGTGCTCCTTGTGCATGGAATGCGGCGTGGCGACGTAGATCGCGTCCGCCTGCGGCAACCGGGCCAGTTGCTCGTAGCTGCCGCAACGAACCGGCACGCCGAACTCGTCCCCAAAGCTGTCTGCCTTCTCCAGCGACCGCGAGCCAATCGCCGTCAACTCGGCGTCGGGCAAGACTCGCAGGCCGTCGGCGAACTTGCGGGCGATGCTTCCCGCGCCGAGAATGCCCCAATGGATGGTGTCTGGCACGTGCTGGGTCTCCTCTCAACCAAGTCAAGCTTTGGGCTTGACGCCCTGACGAGCGTCGTCCGTAACTACTCACCTTATCCGCCTTGCCGCTAGCGCGGCGATGGGGGCGGGGCGAGTTTCACGAGAAGTATACTCCCCCTCCGGCCGCATGTCAATACCCGCGGCAAAATGTTTGCTGCAAGCGAGG
>Ga0210049_1003467_pt1 | contig 14185 bp, 13 predicted proteins | sample CryGeyCG2014_300_2_FD_183964 | JGI IMG/M metagenome (GOLD analysis project Ga0210049, IMG submission 183964) | Groundwater microbial communities from aquifer - Crystal Geyser CG06_land_8/20/14_3.00 (SPAdes) (version 2) | ecosystem: Environmental > Aquatic > Deep subsurface > Groundwater | place...
TACTGGCAAGGGCAAGGGTGGACAACTTAGAAAAATTTTTCACAATTATATGCCATTCATAACTTATTCAACTTATAGAAAACCAACAGGAGGAGCGGGAGGAGCTTCTACAAATGTTTTATATCAGGCAGAATTGGACATATTGGCTCAAAGATTTTTTGACCCCATTAGTAAAACGCCTTTATCTGAAAATTATTATGATGAGGTAAATAAGATATTAGAAAAAGCGGCTGGAGACGGAAGTTTAACTGCTGCTCAAAGAATAGGATATCTAACTAAAATTTCTCAAAATCAGATTGATAAAAAAACTTATAAAATGACACATCAAGATATAGTTAGACAAAGCGCTTCTACAATGGAAGGGACAGTAGAGGATATGTGGAGAAGTCTTTGGAAAAATAAAGATATTTTAAGAAGTGGTAATTTGTTTTCTATGGCTGACGAAATGCTTAAATTTACAGAAATGGCTGCTGATGAAAGTAGCAGAGCTTTAACCGAGATGCAGAATTTTACAACTGACAAAAGAACATTATCTGCTTTGGAAGGATTAACCGATTATTTAGAAGAAGAAAGCGCTTTTTGGCGGGGAGTGCAAAATTTTCCCGAAGATTATTTTGTAAAAATTACTCCAGCAACAAAAAAAGGACTGGTTGAGAATTTTCAAATTAAGAAAAAAGGTGATAGGAGTGACAAGGATGGAGAATTGATTGATGTTAATTTCGGGGGATTGCCAGTTTATAGCAAAGAAACAGAAACGGACGATGAAGGAAATTCTATTATCAATATTAGTGGCAATAAATTTAAAGGAGATATAAAAAATGGTTATACTTTTGATAGCGAATTAAGCGGTAAAGAAGAAATAGATTTTTCTAATATTACTCCGATGCCGTTTAGGAATTATGAAACAGGAACTATTTTTCAATCATCTCAAGGAGACCGATTTTTGGCGTTAAGAGATGATTATTCTTATAATCAATTCAATAAAGATATGATTCCAGAATTAAAAATTGATGTTTCCAAAGCAGTTCCCTTAACAGATGAGGAAATAAAAGAGATTGAAGCTATTAACAAGGTTATTCCTGTTACTAAACAAAGTTTGAAAGAAGTAGAAATTAAAGCAAAAGTAGAACAAGCGGGTAGAGAATCCTTACCTGAACCTTCAATGCCATATAGAGCAGGAGAATTTATGGGGGGCGCTGTAAGGGGTTTTGGATCTGCTATAGCAGAAGCAGGAATAGGAATGGGTAAAGGAGCGGTTGAAATAGGTAAAGGAATTAAAAAAGCTGAAGCAATGACCAGACTTCCTTCTCCTAAAGAACGATGGCTTAAAGGGGAGGAAAGAAGGAAATCAATGGCAGAAGTTGCGGGAAGGATTTTTAGGGGCGGTAAAGAATTTTGGAAAGGATTAAAAAGTCCATTTTTAGGCAAATAAAATTATATGGATTGGGAAGAATATAAAAAATTAACTGAAGAAGAAAAACCAGAAGTTTCTGGTTGGGGGATTAGACCAAAAAGTTTTGAAGAAAGACATCGTATGTTAGGCGGAATTTTGAAAGGTATTGATATTGTGGAAAAACCTTATTATAGTTTAATGAATATAGGAAAAGATATTGTTGGCGGAGAAAAAGGTTTTTCTCCGATTAAAGATATTAAGAGAGGATTTCAAGGAAAGGAAAGAAGTAGTTTTACTGATATTTTAACCGAAGCGGGTTGGCAGCCAGAAACTTGGGCAGGAAAGTTATTAAAAGGAACGGTAGGTTTTGTTGGCGGGGTAGCTTTTGACCCGATAACTTGGTTAGGAGGAGCTGGTAAAGGAATAGTTTTAGGAGGTCAAGTAGTAACAAAATCTGGAGAAAAATTGTTATGGCAGAATTTTAGAAAATTGGCAAAAGTTAAAACTCTTGATGAAGCTTATGAGAAAATCGGTGTAGCCGAAACTAATAAATTATATCAACAAGCCGCTAAAAAAACCATAGAAGCTGCCTATCAAAATCCCCAAAAATATTTCGCTCAACCAAGTTTAAGATTTGGTAAATGGACAATTCCTGGTTCTACTACTTTTGTTCCTAAAGTTCAAAAAGCGCTTAATAAAGCGTTAAATCCAATTTTAAAAACAAGAATTGGTAGAGAAACAGCAAGAGAAAGTAGATTTATCGGGCATACACTTGGTAGTTTGTTTGACCCTGGATTTGATATAAAGGTTTCTACGCATATTCCAGCAGAAAAAAAAGCAGAATTGCTTTCAGAAATTTATAACGTTCATATAGCAAGACAAGGCGCTCAATTAAAAGTTTTACAGGAAGCTCAAAATTTATATAGAAGTTTGAATAAACAACAAAGGCAAAAAGTTACTTTTAATATTGAAAAATTTTTAGCATTATCCACATTAAAAAGAAAAATAAAGGGAGTAGAGCCAGAAATTTCAAAGCCAATTTCTCAAATCCCCAAAGAACTTGAACCATTAGCGGTAGAGGCGAGGAAGTATAAGAGTATGGAGGAATTTAGAAAAAATATGAGGCGTTCGGTTGCTTGGAAAAATGCTGAACGGATTTTGAAGTATGAAGAAGCAACAAGAGATAATCTTGCTTTAAGAAAGTTTGGAGATAAATATGTAGTAATTCTTAAGAAGGAAGGTTATACTCTTGCTCCAGCAGCAAGTAAAAAAATAGCAAATCAAGCAATAACAGGAGCTATAACATTGAAAGAAGCAGGGTTCAAATCTTTCACCGACTTCTACAAAGGAATAAAAGAAATTAAATTAAAAGTTCCACCAAGTTCTATAAGAGAAGAAGAATTAAAAATACTAAATTCTATTACAGACCCGCAAGTTAGAAAAGCAGTTGAACAAACAAAAGACAGCGTAGAAAAAATTTGGCAAGATGAGGTAAGATTAAAGTTAAGAGACCCCGCAAAAAAAATTGAAGAAGGATATGTTAAAAGAATTATCGCTGAAGGAACAAAACCAGTAACTCCGATAGGAACTTCTTATTTGCCAAGAAAAGGAAAAGTGCCTACTATTGAGGAAAGTATTAGATTGTATAAAGAAGGAAAATTACCGTATATGTTTGAAAGCGATGCTGGCAAATTATATCTGGCGAGAGCTAGTGAAAAAGAATATAGAATTATTAAGCAGAATTTATTTAATTATTTAAAAAAAGAAAAATTTTTAGCGCCAGTTACGAGACAAGTAAAAGAAGGATGGATAGAATTACCTCAAAAATTTTTAGGGAAACGATACCAAACTTTGCCAGAAATCGCTCGGGAGATTAGTAGAGTTACTCCTGAAATGACGCCAGAAGGAATAAAAAACTTTATTCATTATTATGATGAGGTATTGAATTTTTGGAAAATGAGCGTTACTTCTCTTTGGCTTTCTTTTCATACCCGCAATGCTATGAGTAATACGTGGTTAGCTTGGTTAGGCGGTTTAAGAAATCCGTTAATGTTTAAAACTGCCACAGATGTTCAATTATATGGTAGAGCTTTAAGAAAAGGGAAAAATCTAATAGACAGTATAGTAAAAATAGGAGAAAAACAATTCAAACTTAGCGAACTTTATCAAATGAGTGGAGAAACAGGAATATTGGGTAGTGGTTGGTTAGGAGGAGATTTTATCAGGAAGACTAATGTAGGAAAACAAACTGTTGCTCAACATTTATGGGATATTCCCAATGAAGTCAGAAGAGTTGGAACAGCAGTAGAAAATAATGCTCGGGTAGCTTTATTTATAGACAGATTAGCAAAGGGTTCTGATGTTTCTGAAGCGGCAATGTGGACTAAAAAGTTTTTATTTGATTATACTCATTTAACAGAATTTGAAAGAAATACTATGAAGAGAGTAGTGCCCTTCTATACGTGGCTCCGCAAAAATATCATTTTACAGTTAGAGCAGATAGTAAAACAGCCAGGTCAATATACGGCAATGAGCCATTTAAGAGAAGGAATAGATAGTATGTCTCCAGAAACAGAAGAGAAATTTTTGCCTAAATGGATGAGAGAAGAAGAAATGTTTTTTAAATATCCCGTTAAAAAACCAGCTTTTTTTAATTTAGATTTACCCTTTCAAGATTTGGCTAATATATTTTCCTTGCGGATGTGGGCTTCTGCTACCACTCCCTTAGTAAAAGGAATGTTTGAAGTAGCCGCTAATAAAGATTTATGGCGAGGCAAACCTTTAGCAGACCAAAATTTGCCAGCGAGTAAAAGATTAAGAGAAGCGTTAAAGCAAGAGCTTTTAAATAATTTGCGGTTAAAAAGTGTTTGGCAAAAAGCCACTGATGCAGAAAGAACACATTTTCAGAAGTTTTTAGATTTAGTGTTTGGTATTAGAGTTTATCCTTATGATATTGCTTTGGGCAGACAGTTTTATAAAGCGGAAAAACAAAGAGAAAGAAAAGCTAAAATAAGATTAGAAAGAGAAGGCGGAGCTTTTCAAAAAGCATTTCTTAAATTTATGAAATAACTTATGAACCTAAAACTCAATTTAAAATGTTTATATGAGGATTTTAAGGAAGACCCGCTCGGCTGGACTATTTTTATTGTCTTTATGATTCTTTTTCAGTTATTTGCGTTTTTTATTTTGTTGCCGTTGGGGGTGTAATAACTTGACGAATTTGGTAAAATATGTTATTGATATAATTACTTATAATTAATAAAAAATTATGCCAGAAAAGCAGACTAACCCTGTTGCTCCAAAAAATCAGGAAACTTCCCCTGAAGGAAAACAGGACGCACCTGCGGGCGGTGGTGAGGAAACTGTAACCCTCCCCAAAAAGGAAGCAGAAGTATTACAGGCTCTTAAAGCAAGGCAATCCGAACTTACTAAAAGGGAGATTGCTGTTAAGCAAAAAGAGCAACGGCTTTCTAAAATTAAGATAAAGAAAGCTGAACCTCAATTCACTTTTGAAGAGCCAGAAGAATATGAGCCTTCAGAAGCTGAACAAACTCAAGCTATTGAGCGAGAAATTCTAAATGTAGAAAGAGGTATCTTTCAGATGATAAAATCTGGGAAATACGATAAGTTGCTTGAAAAAGATTCTACTCTTAGAGAACAACTTATGGAAAACCCTCTTGGTTTAAGCATTTTTGCCCGAGAAATTCCTCGTGATGCCGAAGATGCTTTAAACAAAATAGAGGAAAATCTTTCTATTAAACTAGAGACTTTGGAAGCTCAAGAAAAAAAGCAAGAGAAAATTGAGGAAAAACCAGCTCCTAAAGTTGGAGTTGGACCGACTAATCCGCCCGTAGAAGGAAAAGGAATAGGAGTAAAACCCATTAAACCAGCAGGTCGGCTTAAAACAAGCGATGAAGTAGCGGAAGACTTTACTGAAAGATTAATGGGGACACTATAATTATGGGCGGAAGGTTGATTAGTTGGATAACACGAGTAAAGTATTTTGTGGTATTTTTAATTCCATTTGATATTTTACTTTTAAATAGAAAGAAAATGTTTGTATGGCTTTAGCCACAGCAACAGGACAGGCAACATTTGACCGCACTACAAATACTTTCGTTATTGACCTGGAAAAAGAATTAGCGGAAATGATTAGACCAGACAATCAGGCATTTTTAGACAGAGTAGGTTCAAATACCTTAACCGCAGTCCAGAGAACAAAATATTGGGCAGAGGACGAGTTAAACCCTTACTCTGCGCAAGCCAGTGGTTCTTTAGATGCGAGCGCTACTTCTTTAACTGTTCAATCTGGTCAAGGCGGAAGGTTTGTAATCGGAACTTTGTTCAAAGACAAAGCAAAAGGTAAAACAGAAGTTATGAGAGTTACAGCCGTCTCCACCGATACTTTGACTATTGGAAGAGGTCACGGTTCTACTTCAGGTGAAACTCACGCTGCTGACTTTAATATTCAGATTATTGCTCATACTAAACAAGAAGGCTGGAAACCAACTCAAGAAGATTGGACCAAAGAAAGAACTTCCGTGTATAATTACTGCCAAATTTTTGGAATGGGAATCACTCTTAGTAAATCAAGACAGCAAGTTGAACAAACTGTTATTGCTTCAGAATTAGCTCACCAAATGGCTTACCGCTTAAAAGAAATTTCAAGGCAGCTTGATGGTTCTTTAATAAACGGTATTAGGTCAGGTAATGCTCCTTCTGATACGGAATATGGTTCAATGGGCGGCTTGATTGAATTTGCTTCTCAAAGCACAGGTAATATTAATAGCACTGCGGAAGATTTAACTGAAACAGTTATTAACGCAATGATGAAGCAGATATGGGATGACGCTGGCGGAGTTGAAAACGGTTTTATCTTAGTAAGTGGAGCATTAAAGCGAGTAATTGCTACTTTTGACCAAGCATACAGAAGAAGCGATTTTGACCAAAAGCACGCTGGATTTACTGTTGAGAAATTTTTGACTGATTTAGGTTTCTGGCTGGAAGTAATAGTTGACCCGTGGGTTTTAGACGACGTAGTAGTTATAGGTGATTTGAACAAAGTCAAATGTGGACCATTAAGAGGAGATGCAATGGCGATGGAGCAATTAGCGAAAACTGGAAGAACTTTAGAATATATGGTTTCTGGTCAATACACTGCAATGTTTAAGAACGCAACTTCCTCCTTCAGCTACCACAACAACTTGTCCTAAATAAAGGAGTGAGGGGGGCCGCCACTCTTTAAATCAGAGCGGCCCCGTTAAAGGTCGTTAATTCACTAAGTAGGAGAAAAAAATTATGCCAGTCCCAGAAAAACGAACAATGAAAAGTTATTTTCCTTATTGGGAAGAAGCAACTGTTGGTGAAGCGTATGAAACACAAGGTATGTATATTGGTGATATTTCTGCAAGCAAAAATGTTCATATTTTAATTTGTCCTCCAGTTGAAGTGCAAGTAAAAACTGTCTCTTTGTTAGTTGATACTGCGATTGCTGCCAATGATACTAATTATTGGTCAGCTCAATTAATCAATCTAACTCAAGACGACACTTTACTTGTGGCAGCTAAGACATCCAAAGCTACTGGAGGCACGGCATTTACAGCAGATACTCCCTGGGATATGACTCCAGACCAAAACCAATATCTAAGACCAAATGATGTTTTAGAACTGCAACTTGCTAAAGCAGCTTCTGCTTCAACACTTTCTAACTTGGTAATTCAAGTTGAATATATTGTTACTGGCGAAATTGCCACAACTACTTCTACTTCTACTACTACAACTACTACTACCACAACTTCAACTTCAACTACAACTACATAATAAGGTTGATAATTAACTCTCTCCCGATATTTATGTCGGGAGGAGCTAATTATTAAAGTAAATATATGCGTTCAAGGCTAATCACCACAAATACTCAAATTTCTACCAGTAAAATTAAAATTCTTGGCTATCAGATTTATCCTGATGGAACTAACGCTGCTACTTTGATTTTGTATAATGAAGCGACTAGTGATAAAACGCCAGCTCAAAGAATTTCTGCTGCAAGGGTAGCGGCAACTGCGAGTAAGGAAGTTAAATTTCCTAAAGCTCTTTATTGTTCAGAAGGTTTATACGCCGATATTGCGGGAACTAATGCTATTGCTTTTGTTTTCATTGAGTAATAATTGATTTTTCATTTAAATGTGCTATAATGATTTCATATGCACAATTACTTCTCAATTATTACTCCTGTTTTTAATGGTCAATTTACCATAGGACGCACAATCCGTTCTGTTTTAAATCAAACTTATTCTGGCTGGGAAATGATAATTGTTGATGATGGTTCTCAAGATGGAACAAGAGATATTGTTAAAAGTTATATGGCGAAAAGGCAGAGGAAAGATATTCGGATGTTTTGTTTGCCAGAAAATTGTGGTCGGTTAACTGCCAGAAATTTAGGGATGAGAATGGCAAGAAATCAATGGATTATTTGGTTAGACGCTGATGATGAGATAATGAGTAATTATTTAGAAGTTTTAAATGATGAAATAAGCCGTAATTTAGATTACGGCATTTTTAATTTTGGAATGTTAGTCAAAGATAGAGAAATGATAGAGGAAAAAAGATATGAAAAAGGATATAGGATTATAGAACCATTAAAGTTAAAAGAATTAGATACAGGAATGGAAAGTTTTGACAAAGGTAAAATCGGGACTGGTTCATTTGTTTTTAAAAAAGAATTATTAAAAGAAATAGGATATTTTCCAGAAACAAAAGTTCCTTATGGCGGAGAAGATAGTTTTCCCGCTTTATTGGTTCAAAAAGATAAAATTTTTGAGCAGATATGTAAGAAAAATAATGAAGGGCAATGGCTGCCTTTAGGAAATCCTTGGGGCGATGATCGGGCATTTTATTGGCGGTTAACTCGTAATAATAAAAGCAAATGCTTGGATGTAATTCTTTATATTCAACATATAAGAATATGATAGATATTTTAATGGTGACTTATCACCGTCGGGAATTTACCCAGCAGGTTTTAGAATATTTGAAAAATAGAACTAAAATTCCTTTTCGTTTAATAATAGTAGATAATGGTTCAAACAATTTTAAGATGCAAAGAATGCTTTTAAATTACAAAGGGGAAGATGATATTTTGATTTTATTGGATAAAAATTATGGACTAGAGATTGCTACGAATATCGGGCTAAAATTTGTTGAAAGCGATTATTTTGTAACCATAGACAATGATATTTTAGTTCCTAATTTACAACCTTGCTGGTTAGAACAACTAATAACAACAATGGATAATAATTTAGATTATGCGGCTTTGGCTTTACGACCTCAAGTTTTAATAGGAGTTGGACCGATATTTAAAGATAAAAAGCAGGGAGAAATTGTAGAAAATAATGTTATAGGCAGAGCGGCAAGGATTATGAGAACCGCTCAAGTTAGAGAAGTTGGCGGTTGGACTGAACAATTTGTTAATGATGGACGAGGAAATGAAGAGCACGATATTTGCGGTAAATTGAAAGCAAATCATTGGAAAGTAGGATTTTTAAATTTATGGTGTTGGCATATTTTTGGTATAAATGGCGATTGGGGATACGGAGAGCTTATTAAAACAACTAAAATGGGTAGAGTATTGATAAAGTCGCCAAAAGATGGTGAATTTAATGCTTTAACTTTAGAACCGCAAATTAAAGCAAATCAATGAATTATTGGGATAAAACAATGGGTTCGGTAGAACAAGCAAAGGGTTATATTCGTTCTTATGGCGAAGGAGTAGGATTTCCTTCACGAATGGAAACATTAAGATGGATAAAAGATAATGAGAGCTTTTTAGATGTAGGTTGCGGCTCGGGTTGTGAATATGAAAATATTAAAGCTTATAATAGAAACATTGATTATAAAGGAGTTGATTATTCTCAAACTTTTATTCAAGCTTGTCAAGAATTATTTCCAGAAGCTATTTGGGAACTTCAAGACGCAAATAATTTACAAGAAAAAGATAATTCTTTTGATACTGTTTTATTAAGGCATATTCTTGAACATTGCGAGTATTACGAACAACCGATTAAAGAAGCGTGGCGAGTAGCTAAAAAAAGAATAATAATTGTTTTTTGGGTAGCTCCAAGCAAAAATTCTGATATAGATAAATTAGATAAGGTGGGAGAAGATTGCTGGCATAATATTTATTCTTATTCTAAACTACTGCAATTTTTAAAAACTTTTACTAATAAAATTACCATTAAAGAAAAAGTGGGCAAAGATAATATGGTAATTGTTGCAGAAAAATGAAAGGTTATATTTTAGATTTTGACGATTTTTCTCAATCTAACAATAAATTAGATTTATTATTTGAACTTAAATCTTTTAATCCAAGATTTAAGGCGACTTTATTTACTCCCGCAGGACTTTCTTCTTATGAATTTTTAAAAGAAATAAATAAATTAGATTGGTTAGAATTAGCTTTGCACGGCTGGTATCATTTACCAAAGGAATGCAAAGAGTGGGATTATAAAAAAACTATTTCTTATTTAGAAGAAGCGGAAAAATTAGGGGTTTTTGTTAAAGGTTTTAAATGTCCGATGTGGATTGCTAATGAATATGTGTTGCAAGCGTTAGCTGATAAAGATTGGTGGTATGCCGATAATCCAATTTCAGAATACGCTCATATTAAAAGACCAGAAAATCTTAAAATATATTATGCTGGGACTAAGGAAATAGTTCCTGGGGTAATGGGTGGGAATTATCAGAGATATCACGGGCATATTCAGGAGATAGGTGGGAATGGTTTAGAAACTTTATATCCAATATTAAAAATTTTACCAGAGAATAACTACTTGTTTATTTCAGAAATAATAAAAGAATTTTATGAGTGAAAAATATAACGCTAATCCAAACGAATTAGCTATTTCAGCAGATAGACCGCATTGTTCCCGTTATTATCTTGCTCGGGGATTTATCAATCCTGATGAAAGAGTAATAGATGCTGGTTGTGGGAGTGGTTATGGCGCTTTTATATTAGGAGTAGTGGCAAAAGAAGTTTTAGGTATTGATAAAGATGATATTTTTGCTAAAGTTTGGCGTAGAGATAATATTAATTTTATGGTGAGCGATTTGGAAGAAATGATAGAATATCCTGAAGCGGATGTTTATGTAGCGTTAGAAGTTATTGAGCATTTAAAAGACCCATTGAATTTTTTGAATAAAATAACTGATGCTTGTTTCAAAAAAATAATTATTTCTTCGCCTAATAAAGAGACTGCTGGTTTAAATCCTTTTCATTTATCAAATGTTCTATTGGTTCAATTAAGAAAACTAATGAATAATTTTTCAGATTGGATAGAATATCACTCTTTTTTGCAAGGCGATTATTATATTGTGATTTATGTTAAAAAAGGAACAATCTTAACTAAATGAAAAAAATTTTATTTATTGACAATCCATATTATAAAACCACAAAACACATTTTAAAGCATTGGCAAGAAACTCAAGATGTTAAAACTGACTTATATTTTAATCCCCAAAAAGCGGAATGGGCTGATATTATTTATATTGAATGGTGCGAAGGAACGATTATTGAAGCGTCTAAAGGCAAAGGGCATTATGATGGTGTTATTTCAGACCATAAAATAATAGCTCAGACAGATTTTGATTGGAGCAATAAAATTTTAATAAACAGAATAATAGATATTGACGCTTATTACAGACATTATCGGCAGGTTCAGTGGCAAAATGTTAATCATTTAGCTTATATTGCCAAACATATTTTTGAAATGGTTGATAGAGAAATGGACTTTGTTAGAAATTATCCGAATTTACAAACTCATCATATTCCCTTAGGTATTGATTTAGACGCTTGGACATTTAAAAACAGAGATAAAACTCACGGCAAGAATATTGCTTTTATTCATCATCTTTGGACTGGTAAAAATATTCCGTTGGCTTTACAGATATTAGCTAAGTTAGTAAGCCTTGATAAAGATTGGAAAATGTGGTTAGTCGGTAATTGGTCTAATGAAATGTGGTTAAGACCATATATTCAGTATTTTGTCAAGAGTAATGGTTTAGAACATAATTTAGAGATTTTGTCAAGAGTGTCAGATGTTAATCTGTTTCTGGATAATATGGATTATTTATTATCCGCTTCTTCTAAAGAAGCGTTTTCTTTAATTATTGCCGAAGCAATGGCTAAAGGAATTAAGCCGTTAATTCATAATTGGGAAGGTTCAAAGGATATTTGGGATACTAAATATATCTATAATACCGTTGACGAATGCGTGGAAATGTGTTGTGATAATTATAATTCAGAAGAATACAGAGAGGAAGTTAAGAAGTATGATAAACGATACGAATTAGAAGCCATAGATAAGTTATTGTTAAATTAAAATTTCATAAATATATGGAAAAAAGTCATTTAATTATTGGAAAAGGAGAAGTAGGTAAAGCTCTTTATAATGTTTTAAAAAAGCATCTAGGGGGGGTTATTATCTCTATTATTGATAAAAATGAACCAATAAAAAACCATTTCAATGTCTTGCATATTTGTTATCCTTATTCAGAAAAATTTATCAAAATTACCAAGAATTACATCAAAACTTATAAACCAGAATTAGTAATAATCCACTCAACTATTAAAATGGGAACAACAGAAAAAATAGGCAGAATAGCGGTTCACTCGCCAATAAGAGGAGGACATTCTTATTTAGAAAAAAGTATTATAACTTTTGTTAAATATTTCGCTGGGAGTAAAGCAAAACAAGCAAGCGGTATATTCTCTCGTTTTTGTCAGATAAAATGTTATAAAGACCCTAAAATCACGGAATTAGCTAAATTATTATGCACTACCTATTATGGTTGGGATATAGTTTTTAATAAAGAAGTCAAGAAAATTTGCGATAAAGAACATTTGCCTTTTTCAGAAGTTTATACAGAATTTAATAATTCTTATAATGAGGGATATGAAAAACTGGGTAAATTAGAGGTTATCAGGCCAGTATTGAAATTTATGAAAGGAAAAATTGGCGGTCATTGTATAATTCCTAATTGTTATTTTCTAAATAATAAACTTACTAAATTTATTATTAACTATAATAAAAAAATGTGAAAAAGATATTTTGTAGCGGCATAGGGGGCTTTATCGGACAGGCATTAACTAAGGAGCTTTTAAAAAAGAATTACCAGCTTTATGGTTTAGTTCAGAAAAAAAAGAAAATTAAAGGAGTTCAGACTTATCAAGGCGACTTAATGGATTTTAAAAGAATTGGACAAATTCTGAAAAAAGTAAATCCTCATTTTATTATTCATTTAGCGGCTCGGACAGAAGTTGAAAAATCCTTTTATGAACCAGTGGATTTTAGTTTAATAAATTATGGCGGAACTGTTAACTTAATAGAAAAAGCCAGAGAATTAAAAAACTTAAAACTATTTATTTTTTCCAGCACAATGGAAACTTATGGCTATCAGGAAGATTGGCAGCCATTTACCGAGACAACCGAACAAAATCCTAATGCTCCTTATGCAGTAGCAAAATTAGGATGCGAAAAATATCTTCAATATGCTGGCAGAGCTTATAATTTTCCTTATTGTATTTTGCGCCAGACAAATTGTTATGGCAGAGTAGATAATGATTTTTTTGTAGTAGAACAGATTATAACTCAAATGTTGAAAAATTCCAAAGAAATCAACTTAGGATATGCCGAACCATACAGGAACTTTTTATACATTGATGATTTAATCAAACTTTATTTAACTATTTTGAGAAAACCAAATAAAGCCCGCCAAGAAATTTTTTGCACGGGACCAGCTAATGCTCTTAAAATTAAAGATTTAGCTGATAAAATAGCTAAAATGATTGGTTGGAAAGGCAAAATAAACTGGAATAGAAAACGAAAAAGAATTGGCGAAGTTTATTATCTTAATAGTAGAGCTGATAAAGCAAAAAGAATTTTAGGCTGGCAGCCGAAAATTTCATTAGAAGATGGACTTTCTCGCACAATTTCAATATGGAGTGAAAAATTGCGATTACGGTAAGGTTTTCTAACAAGAATATGAGATATGATAAAATATATTTTGATAAAAATCAAGCAGTTCATTAAAAAAAATCCACAGATTTTATTTGCGTTTCTTATTTTATTAGCTTATTATTTTGGGATTGAATTACCAGTAGTATTATTTATGTTAACTGGCGCTTGGTCTGCTGGCGGAGATTTAGGCACTGCGAGAGAGGATTTAGCTGGCGCTGGAACACAAACTGCTGGTTTGAGTTTTGGCGGATATGTTAATGCTGTTTCTGCTGTGACTGAAGAATATGATGGAACTTCTTGGTCTGCAGGTGGAAATTTAGCTACGGCAAGACGATATTTAGCAGGAGCAGGAACTCAAACCGCAGGATTAAGTTTTGGCGGATATACTAATGCTTATTCTACTGTAACCGAAGAATATAATGGAACTTCTTGGTCTGCTGGCGGAGCTTTAAATACAGCGAGAAATCGGCTTGCTGGTTGTGGCACTCAAATCGCAGGATTGAGTTTTGGTGGTTATACTGATGCTTATTCTGGAGTAACCGAAGAATATGACGGAACTTCTTGGTCTGCTGGCGGAGCTTTAACCACTGCGAGATATGGTTTAGCTGGTGCTGGCACACAAACCGCAGGGTTGAGTTCTGGAGGATATGATGGTGCTAATTCCGCAGTTACCGAAGAATACGATGGCACTTCTTGGTCAGCAGGAGGAGATTTAACTACGGCAAGACGTAGCTTCGCTGGTGCTGGAACTCAAACCGCTGGCTTGAGTTTTGGCGGGTATGAT
>Ga0210049_1003469_pt1 | contig 14180 bp, 10 predicted proteins | sample CryGeyCG2014_300_2_FD_183964 | JGI IMG/M metagenome (GOLD analysis project Ga0210049, IMG submission 183964) | Groundwater microbial communities from aquifer - Crystal Geyser CG06_land_8/20/14_3.00 (SPAdes) (version 2) | ecosystem: Environmental > Aquatic > Deep subsurface > Groundwater | place...
CATGTCCTGGTAATTGTAGACTTGATTGCACTTGCCCGCCTCCAGTGTGCGGCAACAACATTATAGAAGGAACAGAAGAATGTGATAAAACTAATGCTTCTGCATGTCCTGGTAATTGCAGGCTTGATTGCAGTTGCCCTGTTAAATGCAATGATTCAGGAACAGGCCCAAATGGAGACTGGGACAAGGATTTAAGATGTAATGATGATGACCCTGACAAAGATGGGGATGGAATTCCTAACAATGGAGATAATGAGGAGTGGACAATCCTTGGATGCAAACCAGTTGATGATTATGGTGTTGCGATAGACAATGATAAAGATAAGATATGCCTTGGGCTTGACTGCAATGACAATGACAATAATATAAAAGTAACAAAGGATGATCCTGCATGCACAAGAGATATGCTTTGCTCAAATAAAGAAAAAGATACTATAACAAATGAAATAGAGATTGACCTTGGAGGATTATGCAGGCCATACATAAAACTTGTGCAGCCAGAGTATGGCGTTTCTAAAACAGATGTCTTTGACCTTATAGTTTCAACAGACCATAATTCAGCCTGTAAGTTTAGCATTGATGTTAGCTTAATTTATAATAATATGCAATCATTCATCAGCAGCTCTGGAGGCAAAACACACACAAAAACAGGCTTTAGATTAGATGACGAGAATACTCATAAGCTTTATGTAAAATGTGATGATTATCATTGGTCTGCTGAAGAATCTCTTGCTGAATTTGAGTTAGCAGTTGATTCCTCAAAGCCAGTTATAAGCACATATTATGCAGAGCCAAATCCAATTATTGAAAGGCCTGTTGAAACAGTCTTGGTTGTTGGGACAGACGACAAAACAATATGCAAATATGATCTATTACAACAGAGTTATAATTCAATGACTAAAAAATTCCCTGGCTTTGATACGTTTAATTTCTCAGAAAAACACACAGCAACAATACCCCTCTCAGAAGATACAAAGGATTATACATATTATGTTGCATGCAAGAACAGGGCAGGCCTGATTTCAGACACAAAAGACATTGTTGTTAGTGTTGACCTGAGCCAGGATCTTATTGTAACATCAACAACCAGCAGATATACCAATGAGTCAAGGATATACTTAAGTGTTAAAACAAACAAAAATGCACAATGCTTTTACAACAATATCTCAACAAGCATAACAAACTCTTTTGGTGATAGTGCTTATGAGCACAAAAAACTCCTAACTCAGTTAAGCGATGGAGATCACAGGTATTATGTAAGATGCTATAAGGAAGGGCTGCAGTCACCTATTACCACTATTATCTTTACTGTTGATACAAGCACTGTAAAAAAACCATGGGTTAATGATACAAGCACTATTGATGATTATCCTGAATATTCATATTATACAGACAGGTTAAGGGTGAAATGGAATTTAGATGAAAAACCGCTCTCAGGAATAAAACACTTTATTTATATGCTTGAAGATTCATCCGGAAACATAATAATTAACTGGACACAAAGCACTGAAGAAGATGAATGGATATGGGTTGATGAAGACCATAATGGTGATGAGCTTAATCTGACCAAGGGAACAAAATACTTCTTTGATGTAGTTGCAAAAAGCAATGCAGGCTCATCAAGTGAAATTAGCAAGAGTGATGGAGTTACAGTTGATCCATCAAAGGAGCCAGAGGAATGTGATGATCTTAAGCTTAATGGAGATGAAACATCTATAGACTGCGGAGGCTCATGTCCAAAATGTGAGCTTAATAAAGACTGCCTTGTTAATGATGACTGTTATAGTGGATTCTGCAACTCAAGCAAGAAGTGTGCAAAACCATCATGTGATGATGGAATAGAAAATGGCAATGAAACAGATGTTGACTGCGGCGGCTCATGCTCAAAATGCGAGAATGATGATGAATGCAAAAAAGATTCTGACTGCAAGTCTGGAAAATGTGATTCTAATCTTAAAATCTGCATAGGCGTGGACACATGCGCTAACAACAGGCTTGACAGCGATGAAACAGATGTTGACTGCGGCGGCAATTGCGCCGAGAAAAAGGATAAGAAATGCGATGATGGAGAGAACTGCAAAAAGAACTCTGACTGTGAATCAGGCAGCTGTTTGAATGGCAAGTGTGTTGCTTTTGAAAAAGACTCTGATAATGATGGAATACCTGATGAAGATGATAATTGCAAATATATAAGCAACAAAGGCCAGGAAGACACTGATGGAGATGGCACAGGAGATGCCTGTGATGAGGACAATGATAATGATGGAATGCCTGATGACTGGGAAGAGAAATATGGCCTTGACCCTGGCTATAATGATGCAGACGAAGATCCTGATAAGGATAAACTAACTAACTTAAATGAATACAAGAAAGGAACAGACCCAACAAATAAAGATAGTGATGGTGATGGAGTTTCAGATGGTGATGAGGTTGAGAAAGGATTTGATCCAGCTGATCCAGATAGTCATCCAGAATCTAATTTCTGGCCAATCTTCTTCCTGATAATTGGAATCATTTTCTTATTAGCAGGATTTGGCTATCTTTTATATAAAAAATCCACAAAGCCAAAACAGAAAAAGCCATTTACTCCTGGTTCTCCAATTAAATCAACAATGACCTTTAGACAGCCATTTAGTCCAGAAAGCACAAGCTCTTTAGAGCTTAGAAGAAGACAGGCAATGGAAAAAATCATAAGAGACAGGGAAAGATTCAAAGAACATGATAAGGCGTTTGGCACATTTACTACTCCCCCAAAAACAGATATAAAGGAAAAGCTTCATGGAAGGCTTGATATAAGCAAACCAAAGGTTGTAAAGCCTGTTCCAAAGAAAACAACAACCACAAAGGAAACAACAACTACTAAGAAAACCCCAATAACAAAGAAAAAAAGCGTAAAAAAGAAGGAAAAGAAGCCAAGGGATGTTTTTGAGGAACTATCAAAAGTGGCAACTGCTGAGCTGAAAAAATACAAGAAAAAATAAACCAGTTAAAAATAATTTAATCTGTCTCTTCTAAGGTATTTTTGCAAAATGAAATCAAAAAAAGGGGTGATTGGTATCCAGTTTAACTGGGTCTTTATCTTAATAGCAGGCGTGTTAATCCTCTCATTCTTTGGCTCCTTGGTTCTTAAGGGCAAGGAAGTCTCTGATCTTACAATGGCTGAGACAGTACTGACAAATATGCAGACAATAATGACAGGAGCTGAAGTTAGTGTCAGGACTATTAATCCAATAAAAATTCCTGATAAAGAAATAAGGGTTGATTGTGATTCACTATCTGTTGGCAGGATTTCAAAACCAATAACAAAAAACACAATTGTTTTTTCACCAGAATCAATAAAGGGAAGAACCCTGCTTGCATGGGCGCTTGACTGGAATACCCCTTATCATGTTGCTAACTTTCTTTATTTGACAACACCTAATATTAGATATATCTTTGTTGATTCTGGAAATGATTATGCAGAAGAGCTGTACAATTTATTGCCAAATGAGATAAACAAAAAGATTATAGAGCCTGAAAATATAAAAGACCTAAAGGATACAGGCAATTACCTTAAGTTTATATTTTTCAATAATCCAAAACCAGAGGATATTACTCTTTCATCTGATATTAGCAAAATATCCAACAGCAGGGTTAGTGCAATAAATGTAATTTCAGGAACAAATGAAATAGAATTTTATGAAAAAAAGGGTGCTCAATTTGAGCTTGTTGGAAAAGCAAACTATCTTGGTGACCCAATGATTTTAGGTGCTATGTTCAGCGGAAATCTTGAGGACTATAAATGCAATCTTGAAAAAGCATTTAACAAGCTCAACATAGTAAGCAAGGTTTATGAAAAAAGAACAAATTCATTACGTAAATTATATGCTGGAACTGGCTGCATATCTTATTATGATACAAGCCCTTTTTCAATAGACTATTCAAAAGCCAGCATTGCTGATATTAAGTTAGCTATAAAATCAATAGAGACAAGCAATATGTATTTGCAGTCATCATCATGCCCAACAATCTATTAAAATGAAAAATAAAAAATCACAGATAAAGATGTTTGAGACAATTGCTGTCCTGCTGATATTTTTCATATTAGTTGGCTTTGGGCTTATATTTTACGGCAGAATACAAGCAAGTGGTTTTCAGGCAACGCAGGAGGAGAATTTTGAACTAAAGGCAATCCAGACAGCACAGCTTGTTTCTTTTTTGCCAGAACTGCAGTGCTCTTCTAATAATATTATTGTTGATGACTGCTTTGACATACTCAAGGTTGAGGCACTTAGCGAATTTATTGAGCAAAATCCCAATATTAGGAATGAGTATTACTATGACCTTTTTGGTTTTAGCAGCATTACTATTGAGCAGGTTTATCCATCTGAGCTTAGCTGGAAGGTTTATGAAAGAACCCTGACTGGAAACAAGGCAAAGTCATCCATTAAGATTCCTGTTTCACTTTACAATGCTAGTTCAAGAGCATATGATTTTGGTGTTTTAACAGTGGATGTTTTAAAATGAAAAATAAAAAATCACAGGCAGAGATTATTGGTCTTGTTATTATAGTTCTTCTTATTGTAATGGGGCTTTTGTTTGTTGTCAAGTTTGTTGTTTTAAAAGAGCCGTCTGATATTAAGGAGGAGTTTGTTCACTCTGAGCTTGCTTCTAATATGATTAATGTTTTATTAAAAACAACAACTGACTGCAGGGGAAGTTCTGTTACTGAGCTGTTTCAGGATTGTGCTGGTTTTGAGAAAATTGACTGCAATGATGACAATGTCCCTGATTCCTGCGATAAAGCTGAAGAAACAGTTGAAATAATTTTCAACAATAGTTTAAAAAAATGGAACAAGCCATATGAGTTTAAGTCTTTTGTTGGCTCTAGACCAATAGTTGAAAAAAGTTATGGAACATGCATAAATGCAGACAGGGAATCAAAAACATACCCTATTCCAACAGACAGAGGAACTTTATTCATAAAGCTTGATATCTGCGGCTGAACATTAGTATATTTAAAGTCAATAAAAGGCATTTATAAGGTTTAATAATGTATAAAAAAAAGAGGTCCCAGGTTACAGTGTATATAATTCTAGGCATTATTATCCTTTTTGTAGCTATTCTATTTTTTTATTTAAGGGGCACAACTGAAAAAGTAGAGAGTATGCAAGAACTTGTAAGAGCACAAAAAATACCAGAAGAGGTAAGGCCAATAACAAACTATGTTACAACACAGCTTGATGATGCTGCAAAGAAAGGTCTTTTACTTATTGGAATGCAGGGAGGATGTATTTATGAGGGTCAAGGTGGTTTAACACGTGATGATACTAAATCTATTCTTTATAATAAAAATAATGTTTCTTATGGACTATATAAACAAAAGATTGAGTATATCTCTTTTTATCAACCTAACCCACCAAATTACCCCTGGCATAAATTTCCTTATACACTTGATATTAATTCCGGCTATTTTGGGGTTTATAATCTTCCTCCATTGACTGGCTCTGGTCCTTCAATTCAACTCCAGCTTGAATATTTCATAATCAACTACATGCAGGAAAATATTGATTTAATGATAATCTTTAATGAGTGGGGTTTTGATATTGATGCAGATATTAATAAGATTAATGTTTCTGTTATAATAGGAGAAAATGATGTAACAGCATTCTTAACATATCCTTTAGAAATAACAAAAAGATCTACAAGTGAAACAACAAGCATTAGTTATTTTTACACAAATCCTCAGATAAGGCTAAGAAAAGTTTATAATCTTGCCCACGACCTTATGAAGAAGGATATCGTAGGGATATTGTTTGATGTTGATAGTCCAGACAATGATAAAGATAATATAAACATTGAAAAAATTGAGGATGCTTATGAGCATGATGACATTATTATAATAAGAGACAATAAGTCAATGCTCTATGCCGAGCCTTATACATTCCAGTTTGCTAGGGAGAATAGATACCCTGCATTGCATTATATTAACCATGTTTCACCGTTTTTATTTTCATTACCCCCTCCATTTCCTACAATAACAGAAGGTGAGATACATTCAAGAGTGAATCCAAAAGCATATGATCCTGATGAGGATAAATTTTTCTTTAGCTATTCCCCCTCTCCTTACCAATTAAAACAATCTGATTTTGATAATGGTTATATCAGTTTAACAGTTTATGTAAAAGAAAAAGACAATGAGGCTTATCAAGATTGGCAGGAGATTACCATAGGAATCGGTCCTGCCCTACCCTAAAAAATAAAAATAGTTTATATATTCAGAACTAAAGGATAAATATAAAAATTAAAAGAGACTAATTTAAAATTAATCTTGAGATGAAATTATGATTAATAAAAAAGAGATTTTAACTATAATTATACTATTTTGTCTTTTTTTCTTATTATTCCAAGTTATTGTTTATGGGGAAGGTAATAAAAATATAACAGCTATTCTTGAGTGTCCTAATGTAATACTTGCCTGGAACTCAGAGGAAAATATAGAGTATTATAAAGATGTAGATTATTTTTATATACTCCCTTTTTATGATATTGATATTGATAATGATAATGAGTCAGATGGCTTTTGTGAGGATAAAAATACAACAGCATTTGGATATGCTTATAACCTTTGGTTAAGTGATTGCAGGGATTATCTAAAACAAAATGTGAAGTTTCTAATTACCCCTAGTGATAGTTCACTAGACCCCATTATGACGGAATGGATTGATGTAAGTTCATGCCAACCGGAATGCATAACTGATTTAGAATGCCCTTATGACAAACCAACATGCGCTGATGGAACTTGTGTAGGTTGTAAAACAAGTGTTTGTTCTACATCAGGAGGCCAATGTTGTGAAAATGGGGAAGGCACAGGCATTCATATTGCAGATGGAAAATATGATGATGCCAATTTTGAATGCTGGAGCAGTTGTGGAATCCAAGAGGACTGCATTAATGGAAGAGATGATGACAGTGATGGCTTGGCAGATTGTGCAGATACAGTAGACTGCCCAGAGGGAAAAAGATGCAATGAATTAGGGGTTTATGATATTTTATGGATATGCCGATCTGAAGAGTGCAAACTAGCACCACAAGATTATACAGAGGAAGACTGCACTAACAATAAGGATGATGATTATGATAACCTAATAGATTGTGCAGACACAATAGATTGTAAAGAAGGAGTTATCTGCAGTGCTGATGGCACAAAAACCTGCCAAAATAGTGTATGTAAATTACCTATCTGCGGCAATAATATTATAGAAATAGGGGAAAAGTGTGATGGTAGTGAGGCTTCTGGATGCCTTAGTGGTACTTGTAGAGATGATTGTAGTTGTGTACTAACTCAGGACGAATGTGATGATTCAAAAACAGGAAAAAATGGTAACTGGGATAGTGATTCCTGGTGCAATTATGATGATGATGATAAGGATGGTGATGGTGTAGATAATTCTATTGATAATGAAGAATGGACAAAGTTAAAGTGTGTAGTAGATGAATATGGTGTTTCAACAGATAAAGATACTGATGGGATTTGCAGAGGCCTTGATTGCAATGATAATGATAATAGCATAAATTTTGAAAAAAATAACCTTTCCTGTACAATAAAAATGTTATGCTCCAATGAAGAGCGTGATGACCGTACAAATGAAATAAACATTGACTGCGATGGCTTATGCAAGATCTGTAATATTTCTCTTTTACAGCCAGAGTATGGTGTTACTAATAATACTGAATTTGGTATTCTAGTTTCAACTACTAAGGCTATATTCTGCAGGTTTGGGGTTGATGAATCAAATTATAGGGTTATGGAGCCATTTGACAGCACTGGAAGTAAAACACATATAAAAGAGGATTATGTTATAGACAACCTAAGGAAGCATAAGCTTTATGTCAAGTGCGATGATGGCTTCTGGACTCCTGATGAAAATACTGTTGGAATCTTTGACTTGTATGTTGATAATTCAAAACCAATTATAGAACTATTTGAGGCAAAGCCCAATTCTATAGGGGTGCGCCCTGTTCAAACAAACCTTCTTGTCGGAACAGACGATGAAACAATATGCAAATATGATAATTCCTCAATAAACTATTCTTCAATGACTGGCAAATTCCCTAAATTTGACGAGTCTGATTTCTCTACATCACACCAAAAGACAATACTCCTTCCAGATGATACAATGAATTATGTATATTACGCTGCCTGCAAGAACAAGGCAGGGCTTGTTTCAGATATTGCAGGGCCAGTGCTTGTTAGCGTTAATCTGGACCAGAATCTTACTGCAACTTCGCATACCAAAGAATACACTAATAAATCAAGCATATACCTAAATATTACCACAAATATAAATGCAAACTGTGCTTACAGCGACAATTTCAATGATTTAGACACAAAACCATATTTCAGCATTGATAAACAAACCCATATTAAACTATTAACTAATCTAGATGAGAAAAAGTATACATACTATGTAAAATGTTATAAGGGAGGTAAAAGCACACCTACCCTTACTATCTCTTTCACTGTTGATACAACACCTCCAACCAAACCAGTTGTTAATGATTCAAGCAATCTAGATAATTATCCAGAATATTCTTATTACACAAACAAGCTAAGAGTAAGATGGTTATCAGAAGATAATCTTTCTGGCGTAGATTATTATCTTTACAAACTTGAAAACTCTAATAATACAATAATAATCAATTGGATAAGGAGTGATGAAGAGAATGAATGGGTATGGGTTGATGAAGACCATAGTGGAGATGAGCTTAATTTAACAGATGGAACAAAATATTTCTTTAGTGTAATTGCAAGAGATAAAGCTAGTTCATTCAGTGAGATTGGCGAGAGTGATGGAGTTACTATTAATATATCAAAGAAGCCGGAAGAATGTGATGACCTTGAATTGAATGGAGATGAGACAGCCATAGATTGTGGAGGTTCATGTCCAAAGTGTGAGCTTTACAAAGATTGTCTTGTCAATGATGATTGCGAAAGTGGTTTCTGCAACTCAAGCAAGAAGTGTGCAAAACCATCATGTGATGATGGTATGAAAAATAATGATGAAACAGATATAGATTGTGGCGGAGAAAAATGTCCAGAATGTGGAATTGGTAAAGAATGTAAAAAAGATAGTGATTGTGAGTCTGGAGATTGCCATTCTACCAGTAAGGTTTGTGTAGGAATAGATGTATGCAATAATGACAAATTTGACCCTGATAAGGAAACAGATACAGACTGCGGGAGTTATTGTGCTGACAGGGGTAATAAATGTGAAGATGGAAAAAAATGTGTAAAGAATTCGGACTGTAAATCAAATAATTGTCAGAATAAAATTTGTTCAGCAAAAGATAATGATGGAGATGGAATACCAGATAATAAAGACAACTGTAAAAATGATTATAATCCCAACCAGGAGGATAGTGATGGGGATGGTATAGGGAATGCATGTGACCCAGACAATGATAATGATGAAATGTCTGATGACTGGGAAAGGGAACATGGTCTTGACCCTAACTATGATGATACAAATGAGGACCCTGATGGAGATGCTTTAACAAACTTAGAGGAATATAAGCATAAAACAGACCCAAATAACCGCGATACCGATGGTGATGGATTTTCAGATGGTTATGAGGTTGAAAATGGATTTGACCCAACTGACCCTGAGGACCATCCAACATCCATATGGCCAATGTTCTTCTTAATTGTCGGAATAATCTTCCTGCTTGCAGGGATTGGCTACTTATTGTATAAAAAATCCACAAGACCAAAGCAGAAAAAACCATTCAAGCCAACTACTATTTCTCCAATCAGACCCATGATCATTGGACCAGAACAAAGAAGATTGATTGAAATTAGAAGAAAGCAGGCCCTAAAAAAGATTATGAAAGAAAGGGAGGAAAAATCTAAACAAAAGGATAAAATCTTTAGTGCTTTTGCTCCTAAACCTAAAGAAGATATAAAGGAAAAGCTTCATGGAAGGCTTGATATAGGTAAGCCTGAAACCATAAAACAGGTTCCTAAGAAAATCAAAGCAAAAACACAACCCAAGATACCAAGGGATGTTTTTGAGGAACTATCAAAAGTGGCAACTGCTGAGCTGAAAAAATACAAGAAAAAATAAACTGGTTAAAAAATATCTTGTCTCTTCTACGGTGCCAAATTAGTTAAGGACATAAATAATTGAGCACATTAAGATTAAAAAAAGGTTTCTCAAGAAATTCATCAACCTCTTCCATCAATTTCTCTATTGTCTTAAAGTAAACAGAATTAGTAACATTATTTCTGATTATTTTCCAACATGTTTCATTTGGATTTAATTCAGGAGAATATGGTGGAAAAAATTCTACTTTGATATCCTCTCCAAGGTTATTAAGGTAGTTTGTTATGACAGAGGATTTATGGTAAGGTGCGTTATCAAGAAGGAAAACATACTTTCCTTTGGGAAGCTGTTCAACAAAGCTTGAAAGAAATGCTTTGTACGTCAAAGAATTTAATCCGTCATACCATTCGTGGAATAACTTTTTTCCATCAATCAAGGCTCCAAATAAACTTATTTTCTTATTGCTCCAAAAGAATAATCCTTCAGGTCTTGTTCCTTTTAGAGCCCATATTCTTCTATAAACAGGAACAAGAAAAAAGCTCACTTCATCAAATGTTATGATGATATGCCCTTTATAGCTAGTCTGAAGTTTTTTTTAAATTCCTTCCTGAACTTCTTTATCTTTTTCTCATCTTTTCTTATATGTCTGACTCTAGGTGTTATAAGGGCTAAACCAATTTTATGAGCTAATCTCCTTGTATGTCTAATACTATAACTTATACCTGTTTCTTCCCTAATGATATCTTTTATTTGCTTGGTGTTCCACCCCGAAATGATCATTTGATCGTCTTCGGATTTTATGTTTTTTAATTGTCTTGACAAAGCAGATAAAATCTTTTTAGATAATTTTGTTGGTCTCCCTGCTTTTGTTTTGTTTACTAATCCATTTAATCCTTCTTTCTCAAACCTCGCTTTCCAAAAAGGAACCTTTCCCACAGAAATATGGAGCATCTTAGACACTTCTCTTTGTGTATAACCTTCTCTTAAGAGAAGTAATATATGGAGTCTTTGTTTTATGGAACTGTTTTTTTCTTTAACGTATTTTTCTTCAAAATATTTTACTGAAAAATCTTTGATTTTCATAAAAATCACCTCTTTTAAAGAATTAGAAGTATAACTAGTATATAAATGTTGCTCATTTACTTTTGTCCCATACTAAATTTTCGATAATTTTAAATACTAGTTAACCTAAAATAGCTTTATATTTGCTTTATATTTAGTTTATTTAACTTTTATTATAAAAAAGCAAAAACAAATAAATGAGGTGAAATAAATGAAATCCAATAAAGCACAAGGCCTTCCACTAAATACAATAGTAATTGCGGCCATTGTTCTGATAGTTATGGTTGTTTTGATTTATATCTTTGTTGGAGGCATGGGCCAAACAACACAGAAATTACAGAGTTGTACAGAGAAAGGTGGCACATGTATGGGAAGTATAAACTGTGATGGTACCGGTGATCAGGTGTCTATTGGAAAAACCAAAGATTGTGAAGGCACTACAGATGATCATAATCACCCTACTCTTTACTGTTGTGTACCTTTAGTTAAAGAATAATTAATTTATTTTTTCTTATTAATTTTTTAAAATCATAAATTATTTATAGTTCTTGAGTGGCCTTTGTATTGAAAAGAGGTGTAGCATGAGCTTTAGGCATATTGATGAGATTATAAGGAATAGAAAGGATAATCTTCTTCTTCCAATGCTTGAGGCCATCCAGGCCAAATTTGGCTGTATTTCTGAGGCAAATGCACACTATTTAAGCAGAAAAACAGGAATTCCATTCTCAAGGATTTATGGTGTTATTACTTTTTATGAAATGCTTTATACAGAGCCAAAAGGCAAGTACATCATAAGGGTCTGCAACAGCCCCTCATGCTATCTTAATGGCTCATTAAACTTAATCAGGTTTCTTGCATTATCATTGAAAATAAAATCAGGAGAAACAACAAAGGACAAAAAGTTTTCTTTGGAAATTGTATCCTGCATTGGCTGCTGCGACAAAGCGCCGGCAATGATGATAAATAATAAAATTTATGGCAATCTCGATGAGCAAAAAATTAGAAAAATAATATCTGGCTTAAAATGAAAATTATGAATGAAATTAAAGATAAATAAAACCAAAAAAATAAACCAAAATGAAAATACTAAAAAACTCTAATTTCAAGGCATTAAGCAAAATAGCAAAAATGAGGCCTGAGGAAGTAATTGAGCTAATAAAAAAATCAGGGCTTACTGGAAGAGGAGGTGCTGATTTTCCAACAGGGCTTAAGCTTGAGTTCACAAGAAACTCTAAAGGTGAGAAATATCTTATTTGTAATGCTGATGAGGGAGAGCCAGGAACATTTAAAGACAAACTAATACTTGAAAAAAACCCAAACAATGTGATTGAAGGAATGATAATAGCTGGCTATGCAATTGGCTCAACAAAGGGCTATCTATATTTAAGGGGAGAGTATTCTTATCTAAAAAATAAACTTCAACAAGTCATAAATAATGCAACTAAAACAGCAACCAAACTAAAAATATATTTTGATATTGAGATTATCTCAGGAGCAGGAGCTTATGTTTGCGGCGATGAGACAGCTATAATTGAGTCTATTGATGGAAAAAGGGGAAATCCAAGAATAAAGCCGCCATTTCCAGCTAATAAAGGACTCTTTAATAAGCCTACTTTAATCAATAATGTTGAAACCCTGGCAAATATTCCATTGATCATTCTGGATAGAAATTGGAACAATAATTTAAGGCTTTTTTCCTTATCAGGCAATGTTACAAAGCCAGGTGTTTATGAGTTGCCATTGGGTGTATCATTAAAGGAGCTGATTGAGCTTGGAAAGCCAGAAAACAAAATCAAGGCAATCTACTTTGGATGCTCTGGAGCATGCTTGCCTTATGAAGATATAAAGCTAGATTATGAGACAATAAAAGAAAAAGGCGCAATGCTTGGCTCATGCACAGTTATAGCAGTTGATGAAAGGCATGATATTGTTGATATTGCAACAAATATTGCAAAATTCTTTGAGTATGAAAGCTGCGGAAAATGCACTCCATGCAGGGAAGGAACAATGAGGGTTTTGGAGCTATTGGAAAAAATCTCTTTGAAAAAAGCAACAAAGAAAGATTTAGAGTTATTAGAAGAGCTTTGCAGGGTTATAAATGCAACATCTTTGTGTGGATTAGGCCAATCATCTGTTAACCATCTAACAACAGCCTTAAAATATTTTAGAAATGAATTTACAGACAAGCTAAAATGAAAATCACAATAAACAACAAGGAATTTGAATGTAATGATAGCCAGACAATACTTGATGTAGCAAAGGAAAATAACATAGATATTCCTACTTTATGCTATCAGGATGGTTTTGAGCCAAGCTCTGTATGCCGGGTTTGTGTTGTTGAGGTAAATAACAAGCTATTGCCATCATGCTCAACAAAAGTAAAACAAGGAATGATAATAAACACAGAATCAAAAAAAGTTCTTGAGGCAAGAAAAATAAACACAGAGCTTCTTATGTCAAAGCATATAACAACGTGTTTTATTGAGACTAAAGAACATGAATTGTGCAAGATAGCAAGAAATGCTGGAATAAGGCAGATAAGGTTTGCTGAAACTGAAAAAATATATCTTATTGACAAGGGAAAGGCAATTATTACAGACAATAATAAATGTATTCTTTGTGGAAAATGTGTTCAGCAGTGCCAGATGCAGAATGTCAATGCAATAGACTTTGCTTATCGCTCTTATCATACAAAGGTAACCCCTGCTTATGAAAATAAGTTGGATGATTCTGTTTGCGTTAACTGCGGACAATGCCTTTTGGCATGCCCTGTTGATGCTATCTATGAGAAGAATGATACTAAAGAGGTTTTAAAAGCCTTGAAGACAAAAAAACATGTTATTGTCCAGACAGCTCCTGCTGTAAGGGCTTCATTAGGAGAGGAATTTAACATAAATCCTGGAACACTTGTTACTGGAAAAATGATTTCTAGCTTGAGAAAACTTGGGTTTAAGAAGGTTTTTGATACGCAGTTTGGAGCTGATTTAACAATAATGGAAGAGGCAGCTGAACTAATTGAAAGATTAAAAGAAA
>Ga0210049_1003491_pt1 | contig 14127 bp, 8 predicted proteins | sample CryGeyCG2014_300_2_FD_183964 | JGI IMG/M metagenome (GOLD analysis project Ga0210049, IMG submission 183964) | Groundwater microbial communities from aquifer - Crystal Geyser CG06_land_8/20/14_3.00 (SPAdes) (version 2) | ecosystem: Environmental > Aquatic > Deep subsurface > Groundwater | place...
TGGTAAAATGCCAGTTGGTATTATTTTGGGAATCAATTAAATTTAAAACTCCGCCATTCCAAGCATCAAATCTGCTCGAAGTAATCTGGCCTACGGTTAAATCACCAGTTTTTGTTTGGGCTGTTCCGGAAATATTTATCGGTGCTTCAACATTTCCTGACGGTGGATTGGCTGAAGGTTCATTCCAAGCGGCATAAATATAAAAACCAACTGCGAAACTTAAAACCAAAACCCCAAAAATGAGAGAAACTGCTTTGCCTGCCCCGTTAGAAACCAAAAATTTTCTAATGGGGGAAGAAATTGATTTTTTCATCAGGAGTTTCTCAAAATATTACTCTTATGCTTTTGCGACAAACACATTGCGATAAACACATAAGTAGTAACAATTTAGTTACTCTAATTATTTGTTTATTTTACCACATTTGAAAGCACGGGAGCAAAGCTTTTCCTGTGGATAACCACATTGCTAGGTGTTAGGTGTTAGGTGTTAGGTGTTAGAATTTAGGATTTAGGGTTTAAATTACAGGCTAAAACTGGAGAAAATGATTTCCTGTGAATTGGCGAAGAGCCAAACTTTTGCAATCTAGCCAAATGCAGTTTTGTGCAATAGCCTTTGTGAATATCAAATCGATACTGCGGATATTTCTTATGCAATTTCCTCATTATTCTATCGCGGGTAACTTTGGCGATTATGGAAGCCGCAGCGCATGAAAAAACTTTTTCATCCGCTTTAACAATCATTCTATGTCTTATTTTTTTAAGAAAATTATTTTTAAGGTTAAGTCCGTCTATAATCAAAAATTCAGTTCCCCAATTTGCAATTTGCAATTTGCAATTTAAATTCCTAAGAGCTTTCTCCATCGCCAACTCTGCCGCATTTTTAATATTTATTCTGTCAATGATTTTTTCCGAAACGATTCCTATCCCCCACTCTATTGCGGGATGCTTTGTTAAAATTTTGTAAAACTCGTCACGTTTTTTCGGAGATAATTTTTTCGAATCTTTAATTCCCTTTAAATTAGATTTAAGATTTAAGATTTTAGATTTAAGATTTGATTTTGAAATTTTTATCATCACTGCCGCAGCAGTGACGGGTCCGGCAAGTGGACCGCGTCCAGCCTCATCAAGACAAACCACTGTTTTGTAGCCTTTTCTCCATAATTTTTTTTCCTCACGCAAACTAGGTTTTGCCATAACTCTCAATTAAATTATTAGAAAGATTATCAAAAAATCTGTAATTTTCTTGCATATGCAATTTTTCTCAAGTAATTCTTTTTATGGCTTGTTTGTGCTTTATGTTACTCTAAACTTCTGTCTCAAAAACCTATCTTCTTCCAAGTTGTCAGTTGTTATTATTCTTAATTGCTTTGGGTTTAATCCAAAAAAATCCCTCAACATTTTTATCTCCTTATCACACTCATAAGGATAAGCCCAAACACTTTTTTGGAGCGGGAAAAAACCTAATTCTTTTAATTTGCCCCGAAAAGCTTCCCTTTTAATTCCCTGATTATTAGGGATATCGAAGATAATCAACCTCCACTTCTTATCCCACTGTGGTGGAGTTTTTATTTCTAAATCATCAATTTGATATTTTTTCGCTTTTTTCTTACCCTCCTCTGTAAGCGAAATGTAAATTTGGCGATTCTTCTTTTCGATTTTTATATAACCTTGCCTTTTAAGGTAATAGAAAGTATTTGCGAATCTTTCTTTATTTTCACTTTTCCGGCAGTATCTTTTTCTCTGAAATTCTCTCATAAGCCGGAGAATAAAATATGGAGAACCAGCTGCAATGTAAAATGCTCCGACAAAAAATAAGATAGGCACTCACTCGCTATCGCTCGTTCGTGCTATCTTGAATCGGAATTCTCCAAATTCCGATATTCTAAGATTCTCAATACTTTGGATGTTAACGAAGGCTCGCTAGAAAATATTCTCTTCATAATATCTTTCTAAAATGTCTTTCTAATATAATAATTATACTCTCCTTTATAACTTCCTCAAAACCAACTTCAACTTCAACTTTAACTTTCTTGCATATGCAATTTTTTTCAAGGAGATAAATTTTATTTCCGTTCCGCGAATACCACGGGCTTTGCCCGTAAATAAAGAACGAAAGAACAAGCCGAAATGTAGCCTGAGGACGCCAACGGGCTTGCCCGTGGTAGTTCATATTTTTGTATCTTCTAATAAAAAAAACGGGCGACTTTTCTTTTTGCTAAATTTGACTCGCTCTACAAGAAAAATTAAAATGATATAATGTTTTAATTTCTTGCTGTGAAGTTTATTCATCTCCACGCCGCACCAGAACAAAGTTTAGTGTGGGGCAAGCGTCCATCCCGTTAATATATGCAAAAATTTACGCATTTACATGTCCACTCGCATTATTCACTATTAGACGGTCTACCGAAAATAGATGAGCTTTTGAATTACGTTAAGGAGTTGGGAATGGATTCGGTTGCCATTACCGATCACGGCGCGTTGTACGGCGCTGTTGAATTTTATAAAAAAGCAAAAACCGCGGGGGTTAAACCCATTATTGGAGCTGAGCTTTATGTCGCTCTTGAAGGAATGCGCCAAGAAAGACCGGGAATTGATGACAAAAGGTATCATTTGGTTTTGCTGGCTAAAAACGAAGAGGGCTACAAAAATTTAGTAAAACTAATAACCAAAGCTCACCTCGAAGGTTTTTACTATAAACCCAGAATTGACGAAGAGTTGTTAGCGCAGTATGCTTCTGGCTTAATTGCTTCAACCGCATGTCTGCAAGGAAAAATCCCGGTTTTAATAATGCAAAGAAAATTAAAAGAAGCCGAAGATCTTGCCTTGAAATATCAGGAAATTTTCGGCAAAGATAACTTTTATCTGGAACTTCAATATCACGAACATATTCCAGAACAAAAAAAAGTAAACGATGTTTTGATTGAAATTTCCAGAAAAACCGGAATACCTCTGATAGCTACTAACGATGTCCACTATTTAAAGAAAGAAGACGCCGAAGCGCAGGATATTCTAATGCTTATTAACACGGGTGCCGATCAGAACGATCCTGAAAGACTCAGTATGATTCACGATGATTTTTCTCTTAAAAGTCCACGAGAAATGTTTGAACATTTTAGAGAAGTACCCGAAGCTATTGAAAATACGCAAAAAATAGTTGAAGCATGTAATTTTCAATTCGAACTGGGTAAAACAAAACTTCCACACTTTGAAGTACCAAATGGTAAAGCCCCGGATGATTACCTAAAAAAACTAACCTATGAGAGACTTGAAAAGAAATTCCCGAATCCTTCTCCGGAAATAATCAAACGTATAGAATACGAACTTTCAGTTATAAAGCAAACAGGATTTGCTCCTTATTTTTTAATTGTCCAAGATTTTGTTAATTGGGCAAAACAAAACAGAATCGTTGTGGGTCCTGGCAGAGGATCTGCGACGGGGTCTCTCGTTTCTTATGTTATTGGCATAACAAACGTTGACCCTATAAAATATGGTTTGATGTTTGAAAGATTTTTGAATTTAGAAAGAATTGCAATGCCAGATATTGACCTTGATTTTACAGACCGCAGAAGAGACGAAGTAATTAACTATGTGGCGCAAAAATACGGCAGAGATAAAGTTGCTCAAATTATAACCTTTGGGACAATGGCGGCTCGTGCTGTGATTCGTGATGTAGGCCGCGCCTTGAAATACACCTATTCCTATTGCGACCAAGCGGCAAAAATGATTCCATTCGGATTTACTCTTGATGACACTCTTAAAAAAGTAAGAGAGTTTAAAAATCTTTACGATACCGACGAACAGGCAAAAAGGCTCATTGATTTCGCCAAAAAACTAGAAGGAGTCGCCCGTCACGCCTCAACTCACGCCTGTGGAGTGGTAATTTCAGCCGAGCCTTTGGAAAATGTTGTGCCTCTGCAACATCCTACGCAAGACGACCAAAATATTGTCACCCAATATGAAATGCATGCTATTGAAGATTTAGGATTGCTGAAAATGGACTTTTTAGGACTGAAAAATTTAACAATTATTGAAGATACTTTGGCAAGAGTTTATGTTGTCCAGAACAAAAAAATTGATATTGAAAACCTGCCGCTTGATGACAAAGAAACTTACAAACTTTTACAGGAAGGAAAAACAGCAGGAGTGTTCCAGCTGGAATGTTTATCTGGCGATACTATTATTTCCAATACCACAATAAAGAAATTGCACGAAAGAAAAAATAAAAAGAAATTAGCATCAGTTTATTTGGACGAAGGAAAGACGCATTTAAATAAAATTGTCGATATTTTAGAAAGTGGCGAAAAAGAGATTTATACGCTGATTGCCGAAAATAATTGGTATATAAAAGCGACGAGAGATCACTATTTTCTTACGGAAAATGGCTGGAAAAAATTAAAAGATATAGAGCCAGGGGAAAATGTTTTAGTGAAAACAAAAGCAAAACATCTCATTCATAACACCTGTCAGACTTGCGGAAAACAGATAAGCGGACAAAAGGAAGGTAAAAGTAATTTCTGTTATGCCTGCTCTGCTAGATTTTATCGTAATCCGAGTAAAAAAGCATCTAAAGAAAAGATTAAGGAAGCTAGGTTAAGATTTTACCAAAATGGCGGCAAGCCCTGGAATTATGGCATAACCACTGAGAATAATGAAATTTGGAAAAAAACAGCGGCTAAAGTTGCAAAAGCAATTAAAGAAAAATTCGGCGGTAGAACATACGAAGAAATTTATGGAACGACAAAGGCAAAAGAAATAAAGAAAAAAATGTCAAAAAGCGTCACCGGCGAAAACAATCCGATGTTTGGAAAACCGAGCCCGCACCATAGGGGCGGATTTCGGAAAGATCTAGGACATTATGTCCGATCTGCATGGGAAGCCGACTTTGCCAGAATTCTGAGGCTCCATAATTTAGATTACGACTATGAACCACAGACATTTAAACTTATAAAGCCGAAAGGAGAGGTTGTGCATTACACTCCTGATTTTTACGTTAAATCTCAAAATACTTTTTACGAAATCAAAGGTTGGTTCCACGACCTAGACAAAGAAAAAATAAAATTATTCCAAGAACAATATCCAAAACATAAATTCATTCTTATCAGTGCAACCAAATTTGCTGAATTTGCTTTAAAATATAAAACATTAATTAGATGGGAATGTCCTCGAATCCCATTCCAACAAAGTTTTCGTTTTATTAAAGTAAAAGAAGTAAAATCGAGCGGTCGCGAGCAAACCTACGATATCATTATGCAATCTCCTGGCAATAATTTTGTTGCCAATGGTTTTCTAGTTCATAACAGCGGTGGAATGACTAGGTATCTGGTGGAATTAAAGCCAACTGAGTTTGAAGATATTATCGCCATGATTTCATTATTTAGGCCAGGACCAATGGAGCTTATCCCAGATTACATTGCCAGAAAACATAAAAGGAAAAAAGTTGAATACCTTCATCCAAAAATGGAGCAGATTTTAAAAAACACTTATGGAATAATGATTTACCAAGAACAATTGATGCAAGTTGCCCAGCAAATGGCGGGTTTTACTCTTGGAGAAGCTGATGTTTTAAGAAAAGCTGTTGGTAAAAAGATTAAAAGTCTGCTTGAAGAACAAAAGGAAAAACTAATCAATGGGATGACAAAAAACGGCATAAAGAAAAGCATAGCTGAAAAAATCTGGGAATGGGTTTTGCCCTTCGCCAGTTATGGATTCAATCGTTGTTTAAGTGGAGATGTAAAAATCCAGAATTCCGAAACGGGAGAAATTTTTACTATAAAACAGCTCTATCAAGATAGAAATTTAGTTAAAAAAACTTTTTCGTTTAACGAAAAGCATAAAATTTTCGAAAATAAAATTCTGGATATAATCAATAACGGCGTAAAGCCTGTGTTCGAAGTCATAACAAGAAACGGCCGCAAACTTAAAGCCACTGAAAATCATCCCTTTTTAACTTCCAATGGTTGGCAAATTCTGAAAAATATAAGGATCGGCGAGCGAATTGCCACACCAAGATCTCTCCCAGAACCACAAATACCAATCGATATAGAAAACTGCAAATTAGCCTTACTTGGTTATCTTTTAGCCGAAGGAAACTTCTGTCATCCCTACGGTTTCTATTTTTATTCTTCATCAAAAGAAGAAATTAAAGACTATATTACAAATTTAGAAAAATTCGATAATACCATAGCGAGCATAGATAATTCGAAATCAGCAATTGCTGTATACTCAAAAAGAAAAAATAAAAAAATCTCGTCGGAAGCAGTAGAATGGATTAACAATCTGGGATTAAGAAATAAAAAAGCTACCGATAAATTTTTCCCTCAAGTTGTGTTTCAACTTTCTAATAAGAATTTAAGCATTTTGATCGGAAAAATGTTCCAAGGTGACGGCTGTATAAATTTACAGAAAAAAGGTCCTGAAATTTTCTACGCAACCTCCTCAATGCAAATCGCCTCTGGTCTTCAGCATCTGCTCCTACGTTTTGGCATTATTTCAACCATTCATTTTAAAAAATTCAAATACCGAAAGACTATTAAAAAGGGTTATACCGTGTCAGTTTCGCGTTTTGACAATATTTATAAATTTCTTAAAAACTTTAGTCTATATTTTATTGGCAAGAAAAGAACTGATTCTCAGACTATTCTCCGCACTCATCCAATTATCAATAAAACCTTAAAAGAATGGTCGGCCCGGGGCAGTAAAGATACTATTCCCTGTAATCTTGTTTTTCCGTTGATTAGTAACGCCATCGCCGCCAACGTCACAATATCGCGCCGGGAATTAGCTACTCAAAATAATTTTGCCGAAAGACTTCTATATGAAGATGAAAGAAAAATCGGATTCTTGAGAGAAACTGTTGACTTCTTATCAGAAAAACTTCAAAGTCAAGCATTGAAAGAAATTTCAGAATCTGATATCTACTGGGATGGAATTACTTCAGTAAAACCCGCGGGCGAAGAAATAACCTATGATCTTTCAATGGAAAAAGAGCACAATTTTATTGCCAATGATATTTTTGTACATAATTCTCATGCAGCAGCTTATGCCACAATCGCCTATCAAACTGCTTATTTAAAAACTCATTTTCCTGTTGAATTTATGGCATCTTTGTTAACCTCTGAAAAAGCGGATGTTGAAAGGATTGCTTTTTTAATCAATGAAACCAAAAAAATGGGAATTGAGGTTTTGCCTCCGGACATTAACGAAAGCTTGGCAAACTTTACCGTAGTCCCTAACCAAAAAAAGATTCGCTTTGGTCTAACGGCTATCAAAAATGTTGGAACAGGGATAGTTGAAGCAATAACACAAGAAAGAAAAACAAATGGACCTTTTAAATCAATAGCTGATTTCATCAACAGACTCGCTTCCAAAGACCTAAATAAAAAATCGTTTGAAAGCTTAATTAAAACTGGCGTCTTTGACAGATTGGCTGAAAGAAATCAGTTATTATCAAATATGGAAAGATTGTTGGAATGGTCGAGGGATATGCAAAAAACAAAATCAAACGGCCAAAAAGGTCTTTTTGACGGAGGCAATTCTAATTTTAATCACGACATAAATTTGCTTGCCGCGGCTCCCGCTTCAAATTATGATAAACTAACTTGGGAAAAAGAACTGCTGGGATTATTTGTAACATCAAATCCTTTGGAGGATTACAGAAAAATTTTTGAAAGAAAAGCATCTCCTATCAGCACTCTTAAAAACCATTATTCGGGCCAAAGAGTAAGAATTGGCGGCATTATTTCCAGTGTCAAAAAAATTATCACTAAAAAGGGAAGACCAATGCTATTTATGAGTATTGAGGATTTGACTGATAAAACCGAAGTAATAGTTTTTCCGGGAATAATTGAAAGAAATCCCGTTGTCTTTCAGGAAAATAAAATTGTCTTTGTCGTTGGTAAGGTCGACCACCGCGACAATATGCCCAAAATTATTTGCGACGAGATCGAAGAAATTACCGAACAATAACCCGACACCAATTTACGAATTGACACCAATAATACTAATTATTTTATTTGTAACATTGGCGCATTATTAGTATATTGGCGTCGAGTATTATTTATGAAAATTGCCCTCGTAGCAGACAGCCTAGCCTGCCTGCCAAATGAAATAGTTGAAAAATATGGTATTAAAGTTGTGCCAGCGAATTTACTTTTCGAAGGAAAAATATATAAAGATGGGATCAATCTAACAGCTAATCAAGCTTATAGTTTTATTGAGAAGAATCCAGAAACCTTTTCCACGTCAGCCCCGTCGCCCGGAGACTTTTTGGTCGCCTACCGCGGACTAATTGACAACGACGCTAAAGAAATTTTATATATAGGCCTTACTTCAAAATTAAGCGCCACCTGGAATTCAGCCAGAATGGCAAAAGAACAAATAAAAAGCGAATCTCCGGAAGTGAAAATCGAAGTTATAGACAGCACTTTTGCAGGACCTGGAGAAGCAATATTAATTTCAACTGCAATCCAGGAAATTGAAAAAGGAAAAAACTTGGAAGAAATTGTAAGCTTAGTAGAATCACTGAAAAAGAAAGTTCAAGTTTTATTTGTTTTGGAAACAATCCGCTATCTGCATCGCTCTGGCCGTTTCCCGGAAAGCGCCACGAAAATCGCATCGCTTTTGCCCATCAAGCCAGTTTTAAAATTCTCTGAAGGGAAGTTAGCAATTTTTGGAATTTCAGGCTCCAAAGAAGGCGGTACAGAAAAAATTTTAAATTTTTTAAAAACCAATTGGGATCAAAATACTTCTGAAATTTGGCTAACTCACGCTGACTGCGAAAAAGAAGCCCAGAGTTTTAAGGAAAAAATATCAAATATTTATCCTTCAGCAAAAATTTTCATTACCGAATTCAGCCCCATTTTAGGATATGTTACCGGCCGAGGTACGCTAGGGGTTGGATTTTTCGTAAAATGAAAACCGCTTGCAATTTTTGCAAGCGGCTGATGAAAGAACTATCTTTTGTTCCCCTTACTCTCGTCAAGAAACTCTTAACCATGTCTCTGAAGGACCCATGTCAGAGGGCCAATCAGAGGCCATCCACCCAGTTTTTAATCCAAGTTCCTCGCAAAACTTTTTCACAATAATCATAGCTTGCATTTCATTGTGGTCAGTGCTGATCATCGCCGTTGCCGCGTCTTTACCCTCGATAACAGCATTTAAAAGTATTTCCTGAAGGTTTTTTATTACCCGAGAAGCGATTTCTTTGGCTACCATTTCTGCATCTTTTTTTCCATCGGTTACTTGCTCTGCTTTTTTCTCTCTTAGGGCTTTGACCCTCCGTGCTTCCCTCATTAATAGTCTTAAGTATTCTACCAATTCCGTCATGCTCCACCTCCGCGGATTTAATATTTTAATACTAGTTCATGTGTAAAAGTTAGTCAAACTCTATTGACATAGAATTTTCTCTTTGTTAATCTTGAATAAGAATTTCCTCTTTTCACTTAGAAAGCCTTGTTCCTCGCTAACGCTCGGAATTAGATATGAATTTTAAGCATAAGGCAAAGTTAAATACGAATACAATAACCACTACCACCTTTTTTTGGGGCTAGTTTAGGAATCCATAAAAAATTAAGATTCTTAAACTAACCTCTTTAAAAAAGAGGTTTTTTTATGGCTACGAAGTACGAATTTATTACGAATATACTAATACGATAAATTTTTCTTTCGCATATTCGTACTTATTCGTAATTCGTAGGAAAAATTCGTAAATTCGCGTGAGAGTTGCTATAATAAGTTAATTAAATAACTAAACAAATCTATAGCGACTACGTCGATATAAGAACCTTGCTTCGCGAGAACCTTGTTTTCTCGCCTACGGCTTAAAAATAATTTCCTCGCTCTCGCTCAAAATTATGAAAAACGAAACCAATATTGAACAAATTCGGCATTCGTTGTCACATATAATGGCCTGGGCCGTAAACGAAAAATTCCCGGGACTAAAATTCGGTATTGGGCCTACAATCGAAAACGGATTTTATTATGACCTTGACTTACCCAAGGGCTTAAGCCCTGAAGATTTGCCTAAAATTGAAAAGAGAATGAAAGAAATTATAAAGGGAAATATTGCTTTCAAGAAAAAAATAATTTCAAAACAAAAAGCTAAAGAATTTTTTAAAGACCAGCCGTATAAGCTGGAACTAATCGAAGAATTACCAGAAGACAATATTTCAATTTACGAATCAGGCGAATTTACCGACCTTTGCGCAGGGCCACACGTCCAGTCCACAAAAGAAATAAACCCCGACGCTTTTAAGCTGACAAAAATTGCCGGCGCTTATTGGCGGGGAGATGAAAAAAATAAAATGCTGACTAGAATTTACGGAATAGCTTTTGAAAACAAAAAAGAATTAGACGACTTTCTCTTTTTACAAAAAGAGGCTGAAAAAAGAGACCATCGAAGAATTGGAAAAGACTTAGATTTGTTTAGCATTGATGAAAATATTGGTCCCGGGTTAATTTTGTGGCATCCAAAACTTTCTTTTGTCCGTGAAGAAATAGAAAATTACTGGCGAGAGGAACACCGTAAAAGAGGCTATCAGTATATTTACACTCCTCATATAGGGCTGTCGAAACTCTGGGAAACTTCGGGACATTTAAGCTTTTTCAAAGAAGGAATGTATCCGCCAATGTCTATGGCAACAAAAAACAAGGAAGAACAAACGACCTATTATGTAAAACCGATGAGCTGTCCATTTCATGTAAAGATTTATAATTCCAAAATCAGAAGTTATAAAGAATTACCAATAAGATGGTGTGAATTAGGAACAGTTTATAGATATGAAGAATCCGGAGTTTTGCATGGAATGCTAAGAGTTAGAGGTTTCACTCAAGATGATGCCCATATTATTTGCCGGGAAGATCAGTTTGTTGAAGAGGTAAATAAAGTTTTGGAATTTGCCCTTGATATAAACAAAGTTTTTGGTTTCAAAAAATTAAATACTTATCTTTCTGTTAGAGATCCGCAAAATAAAGAAAAATATGTTGGAGATGACAGAATTTGGAAATTAGCTGAAGGAGTATTAAAAGAAATCTTAAAGAAAAAGAAAATTGAATACAAAGAAGATTTTGGGGGCGCAAAATTTTATGGTCCAGCAATTGATCTAAAAGCTGTTGATGCTTTGGGCAGAGAATGGCAAGGAACTACGATCCAGCTTGATTTTAATCTTCCCCAAAGATTTGAAATGAATTATATTGGGCAAGATGGCCAGAAACATACACCGGTAATGATTCATCGGACATTATTGGGAGCTATGGAAAGATTCGTGGGCACATTAATTGAGCATTATGCCGGCGCCTTCCCTCTTTGGTTAGCTCCAACTCAAGTATGGGTAATTCCGATTGCTTCCAGACACAAAAAGTATGCCCAAAAAATCGTTAAAGAATTGAAGGCGAGTAATATAAGAGCTGAAGCAAAGGATGATAACGAAACTGTTTCCAAGAAAATAAGAGAGGGCGAAATACAGAAAATCCCCTATCTTTTGGTTGTGGGCGATAAAGAAATGAAAGTAAAATCAGTTAGGGTGAGAGCTAAATCCAAAGATTTGGGAATGATGAAGCTGAATAAATTTCAAAAAAAAGCTAAGAAAGAAAACGAAGGCAAAAAATAGTAATGTAGCCTTTATGCTGTCTAAACCGACACAAAAATATTTGCAGACAATGGCGAGTTTTGATTTGCCAAAAACCGAAGAAGAAACCCTTCCTAAGATTCACGCTGACTACGTTGCATCTAAATTTGCCACTTTATACGAAAAACTTCGCCAAGTTATTGATTTCCAGGAAGAACATCTTCTGAGAAAAAATGCCATCGACAGAATATTAAAAAGAAGATTAATTTTAAGCTCAGACCCTGAAGAAATAGTTTCTTCTCTCGTTTATGAACTAATCCGAGGAGGATACTTTCCTAATGATAAAATTCCCGAGATAAGAATTGAAGAAGTAAAAAAAGCTCTAAAAAAATATATCTTTTTGATAAAAAATATTCCTGGAACCTTGGATTCCTCTGAAAGAAATCAGTTATCTTTATGGTTGCAGAGCTTGGCAGCTTGTGAGATTGAAGAAATTCTATCTCCTCCGGTGAAAGAAAAAGCCCTATTGGAATATATGTATGAAACCATGCAGGGAAAGATAAGCGCGATCAATGGAATTACGGAACAAAAGAAAAACTTCTATATTTTTATCGCTTGTCAAAAAGCTCTGTTAAAATCAGACAAAAGCTTAATCTCTTTTAGGGTTTTTCAACGTTATATCCCAAACTGGTCCGAAATTAACGAGGAAGGATTCACAGACCTTTCTCAGGAAATTTATTCTCTAAAGGATAAAATTAATGAAGAGATAAGCAGTTCTTTGAGTAAAAAAATTTTGGAGATAGTCTCTCAATATACTGCTCCTTTTTTGATAATCGGTGATGTCGTTTCTGAAAATCCAAAAGAAACAACTTCTTTATTTGAAAAACCCGAAGTTTTAGATCAGAAATTATTCAAGGCTTATAGCGAAAGACATGAGAATTGTCGAAAAAAAATCCAAAGATCCGGAATAAGATCTGTGATCTCCATATTTTTATCAAAGGTTGCCTTAGCCTTTTTAATCGAGATACCTTTTGATGTTTATGTTACCAAAAAATTCTCATATTTAGCCATGGGGATAAATATCTTCATTCCGGTATCGTTAATGTTTTTAATAATTTCAACCATTAAGGTTCCGAAATCCGAAGCAGCCCCACAGGTTGTAATGGAGGCGATGAAAGTAATCCAAGAAACGCAGAATCCAAAAACTTATGAGATAAGGCCTTCACGAAAACGAAGCTTCTTTTTAAGTACCTTTTTAAACTTAATAAATTTTATTGTCTCAGGGGCTGTTTTTGGAATAATGATTTATATTCTTGCCAAGATGAATCTCAGTGTCTTAAGTATTTTAATTTTTCTTATTTTCTTTTGTTTGATTTCCTTCTCGGCCATAAAAATCCGACAGTGGACAAAAGAACTAAAAATAACTCCAGAGAAAGAAGGAATAGCGGCATTTTTAATAGATCTTTTGTTTTTGCCCTTCGTTAGGGTCGGAAAGTGGTTATCTGTTAAAGTACAAAAGTATAATATTTTTATTCTGTTGCTAAACCTGTTTTTTGAAGCGCCGCTGCAGACATTTTTTGAATTTGTAGAATCTTGGCGCGGATATCTTAAAGAAAAAAAGGCTGAAATTGAATAATATTTTTGAGTTTATCCAAAAACTATGGCTAAAATAATAAAAATAATTCTATTTTTAATTCTTTTGGGCGCAATAATTTTTGCCTTTATCCAAAGGGAAAAAGTTATCACATTGATTAAAGGTTTATTAGGGGAAAAAGAGGAAATTGCCTGTACCGCCGATTGGAATCCTGTTTGCGGCGTTGATAATAAAACTTACTCAAATGAATGTTTTGCCAAGGCGGCTAAAGTTCAAGTAGCATTTAAAGGAGAATGCGCGCCGAATATAACCCCACAAATTAATAATGAAGTTTTCTGTGACAAAAATGAGGATTGTGCTTGCGGAAAACATAAAGTCACTGGAGATTGCTTTTTCGGAAATAAAAGTTATGTTAACACCTCGCAACAATGCCCGGATTTTTGCTCTGGAATTGCCGGACACTTAACTATTATTTGCGTGAATAATAAATGCGAGCAGGTGGTAAGATAGATTTTAGATATGAACTACCACTGGCAAAGCCCGTGGTATTCTCAGACTTCGCCTTCGGCGAGTTCTTTCCGTTTAGCTGTATCCACGGGCTATGCCCGTGGTATTCGCGGAACGAAAATAAGATATAAGGTGTAAGGTGGTTTACAAAAAAGCAGCCCCGCACCAATCCTTGCAACGGTCAGCGAATTCTCACTAGCATTAAGGCGAAAGCCGCCTATCGGCTTCGAACCGTCATTATGCACCGACTCGACGAGGGATTGGTGCGGGGCTGATTTTTTGTTGTAAAATAGCTCGATGAAATACTTTCTTAATTCCGAGCATTAGCAAGGAATCAAGGTTCTGCCCGAAGGGCAGGTTCTTATTCCGAACGCAGTGAGGAACAAGGTTCTGCCCGAAGGGCAGGTTCTTATTCCGAACGCAGTGAGGAACAAGGTTCTGCCCGAAGGGCAGGTTCTTATT
>Ga0210049_1003492_pt1 | contig 14126 bp, 18 predicted proteins | sample CryGeyCG2014_300_2_FD_183964 | JGI IMG/M metagenome (GOLD analysis project Ga0210049, IMG submission 183964) | Groundwater microbial communities from aquifer - Crystal Geyser CG06_land_8/20/14_3.00 (SPAdes) (version 2) | ecosystem: Environmental > Aquatic > Deep subsurface > Groundwater | place...
CCTCCACCGCCACCTCCACCGCCACCACCTCCCCCTTTACCGCCACCTCCACCGCCACCTCCACCGCCACCAGTGGGAGCCGTCACCCCGATCCCAAAGCGTCGTGCTAGTTCTTCAGACATGGACTCGGGCTTTGCAGGTACCATTGCCGCCGCCGCGGCGATCCCCGTAGCCGTGGCCCCCTGGTAGGCCATGCGCTGAAATTGCTCCAAGCCGGCCCCGGCGAGTGCCGTCGCGTTGACGATGTGCATGAGTTGGCCGACCATCGGGTCGGAGTCGTAGGCATTTATGCTAGCCTGCAATTCAGCGATTTCAGCATCGATGTATTCTAGACCTTCGGCAACCCCTGAGAGGCCCTTCTCAGCGAGGAATTGCTGAATCTTGTCACCGAAGCCGGGGATAGAGGACAGTCCAAGCGTCTCAAGGGTAAGCACGAATTCTAGGAGCGGCTTGAGGCCCTTCAGAATCTCTAGCCGGAAGCCTGCGGCAGCCCGGCCTGCCGCATCAAGGGGGCCTTTTAGCCCTTCGGCACTTCGCCCCACGGCCCCCAGCGCAAAGGTGAGACCGCCTACGCCGATGAGCAGGGCGATCAGGGGGTTGGTCCAGGCGAAGGCGAGCCCAATGGCGGTGATCGCCACCACGAGGCGCACCTGGTTAGCGATGATCCAGCTCCCGAAGTCACGGGCTGCATCGCCGAATTCCTGTAGGCCCTTCGCCATGATGCGGAGGGCCTCCACCAGTTCGTCCTTGTGCGCCCTCAGCCAGTCCTCCATAGCCTTGGTAGCCTCGGTGATGCGTTGGGTGAACCGCTCTACGCCTGCCGTGAACGCTGGGGTACTGGTGAAATCAACGAGTCGCTGCATCCCCCTTGTCGCCATGTCGAAGAAGGGCTGCATGACCTGGCCGGAGATGATGCCGAAGGTGTCCTTGATGGTAGACAGCAGGCCGGCGAAGGTGATGCTCTGCTTCTCCATCATCCCGCCAAACTTGGCGTTCATACCATCCACTAGGGCGGAGATGGCCGTGCTGGCAGAGATGGCCCCCCGCTCCGACATCTTCATGGCCTCGGGGACAGTCACGCCGATGGCGTCAGCGAGCATCTTCCAGGCGGGAATCCCAGACTCAGCGAGTTGCATCATCTCCTCGGCTGAGACCTTGCCCTTCGCCATCATCTGGCCCAGGGCGCGGGTGACCCGGTCGATCATTTCGCCGTTGCCCCCAAGCCCAGCCACGGCGTCGCCGACTGCGGTCAGGGTGGGGAGCACGTCCTCAGCAGCGAACCCCATAGCGAGGAGGCGTTGGGCTCCTTGAACTAGTCCGGAGAACTCGAAGGGGGTCTTGGCGGCGAAGGCTTGGAGTTCATCCAGGAACTTCTTGGCCTTCTGCCCCGAGCCCAGCATCGTCTCGAAGGCAATCTGGGCCTGCTGCCGCATACTGTTGAAACCGAAGCCCGCCGTCACCGTGGCCGTGCCAGCCGCAATACCGATCCCTGTGATAGCGAGAGCTGCGATCTTCGCTTGGCTGGCAAGTCTGCCCCCGAGTTGAGAGGCCGCATGGCTGCCAAAGCTATCCAGGGAACGTTGGGCACTGGCGAGGCCCGCCCTCATACCAGCGGTGTCAGCGCTGATCTTGACGACCAGCTCAGCTAGCGTTGCCATCTAGGGCCTCTTGCGTTATCATTTCGGTGCCCCGCCGAGGAGGAAGACATGTGGAAGCGAGCCTTTATTGGGGTACCCGTTCTATTCATCCTTTGGGCCTTGTTGCAGGTGACTTTCACCGGGACGGTTCGCGATCCCGCCGTAGGTGGCCTGATCGTCATTTCCCTACTGGCTCTCTGGCTAGCGTTTCAATCGATTCTCGCCCTGGTTCTTCGCCTACTCAGACGGTAGGTTCCTCTTCCTCCAGCTCCCCCGCCTGCGCCTTCGCCATCCTCATGCCCTCGCGCTCGATACCCGGCGCGTCTAACGGCTGGCCGCGCTGTGCCCTGCCCATCCTCGCTATCGTCATCAGCAGGTGGGGGTGAGCCTCAAGCAACTTGAACCCATCCTTGGGGTCGTTGAGCGCGTCACGCGCCATCACGGCCGCCCGGTAGTCCAGGACGGCGGTTACGAGGGCGAGGTCCTGGTGCATGGCGACATCCGGCGTACACGTGAATGCCTCGCATATCTCAGAGATCACGCCCTCGAACGGCTGTGAGCCGAACCGCTCTACGCCCTCGCCACCGCCCGGCGGGATGTACGTGTAGCCGAGCGCGAAGTCCGCGAGGGCTTCAAAGCGTTTTTTCGTTCACCGGGCGACTCGCCCCGGATGACCAGGGACAGATACAGCAACTCCTCTAGCCGAAGGGTAGCGAATGCCACCGGATTGCCATTCGGCTGAGGGAGCGCCTGTCCCTGATCATCCGTCCAATTCCAGGCCACGAGGCGCCGAGAGAGGATGTCTATCAGTTCCTCGTACGTGTCGGCGGTCAGGACAATGCCGTCCTCGGGCTTCTCCGCCGCGTCCACTTCAGTTCGAAGGTTGACGATCTTGCGCATGAAGCGCAGATCGCCGGCGCTGAACGCCGGCACCACATCCACCCACTCGCCCTCATGGAGCGCATAGTCCACGCCGTCAACCGTGACAATGCAGTCGTCCGACGGTACCCGTTTCGCTAGGGGCTTGCTCATAAACCCTCCGTCTTAGGCCGTGTTCCGGGCCAGCGCGGCGTTGCCCACGAGCGTCGCCTTGAAGTCAACGCGCCCGCCGACCGCCCCGCTGACGGTGTAGCCTGAGCACATCATGCTGGTGGAATCGTAGTGTGGGTCATTCACTCCTGCGGTAAGACCTGTCGGGTCTACGCCCACTGGGCCGCCGTCGGCATCCGAGCACAGCCCGAAGAGCACAGCGTCGCTCTGGCCCGCCGCGAAATCGGCGGCGCCGCTGAGATCCAGGGAATAGTCATAGTTGCCCATGATGCGTCGAGGGCCGACATCGCTGAGGGCCGTTATGACCGGCAGCTCCGGCGTGACGCTCAGACTGAAGTTGTCAACGTCATCCTCTAGGGGCACCGTGTCTATGGTTAGGTTCGCATTTTTGGCTGGCTGCTTCATATCCGTAGTATCTCCTCTTTCCTTATGGCGTTCCCATCACGGACCCTGCCGTGACAAGTACCGTTGCTGATGTGAATGTGCCCGATGCCACCACGCGCTTCCACGCCTCTGTTACTGCGGTTGTGCTGACTCGCACGACCCCGGCAGCTGCCAGGGCACCAGATGTGAGGCCCGCGACATCGGCGTAGAGGTCGGCGACACCGTTGTCCGTTGACTGCTGAATCTTCAGCGTAATACTGCCGCCAGCCACCGCGATCACACGGAAGACAACGGCATATTCCTCTCCTGACACCGTCGCGCCCTGGTTCTGACCAGTCCCGTTGCCCGCCGCCACCAGGTTGGCAGAGCGTAGCACGAGACCCCGAAAGATACCGCCGGAACCCTGGCTGTCCATGTTGAGCAATTGCGCTCCACCGACGGCGGCTGAGCGAGGCTGACCGCTATTCTTGACGATGCTCTCGTAGGCAATGGTGCCCTCAGTCGGGGGCGTATTGCCGCCGAACATCTTGCCAAGGTAATGGTCGCCAGAGTCATTCATCGCCATCCAGAGCTGGTCGTCGTAGGCATCATCCGCTGTATCCATGAAGCCCAGGTCACTGTGGGCCACGTCATAATTCCCCATGAGCCGACGGGGGCCAGCCCCATCCAGGCAGTCGATCTTCGGCAACTCCGGCGTCAGATCTTGACTCGTCGAATTCAGGTAGCCGCTGAAGACAAACTCATCGAAATAGACGGCGGCTGACTTAGCGGGTTGTTTCACCACTCTTGACCTCCTTCCCCTCCTTGGGCTGGGGACTCGGGTTTGGCCTCCGTGGCTTGATAACGCCGATCCTCAGCATCCGTTCCACATTCACCGCACAGTCCTTGCCGATCTCGATGAGCGTGGGCTTGGTGATGTCCCTGTATTTCCCCTTCCGGTCCACAGGCCGGGTTGATACGAGGTCCGGCTTGCCCGGCCGGTGAATCCGCAGCGATTTGGAAACCTGAATGTAGGTCGCCATAGGCCCCTCCTCACTCCCGATGCCAGATGATGAAGTCCATGCTGATGCGCTGAAGGCCCGCCTCCGGCTCCGGGAGGTCACGCTCACCGGCGCTGAAGCTGTCTAAGATGACGGGCGTCGTCGTGCCGTCGGACCACCGCTCCAGGGCTAACCGGACTTGATCTGCTATCGCCTTGACTGCGGCGTAGGTCTCAGCCCAGCAATCAACCTGAAAGCGCGGGTGAGCCATGCCATGGTCCCCGGTCATCCCCTGCTCCCGCGTGCCATCGACCAGGTGATAGGTGACGGCGGGAAGCTGATCCCCCTGGGGTAGACTGGGCGCGTAAACCTTGGTTCCTACCAGGTCTGTGAGGCCAGGAAAGCCCGCCAACCTTGCGCCGAGAACTGTGTCTAGACTCACCGCGCCGCCTTCAGAATCAGGTCTTTCAGCGCCTCGCCGATCTCTATTCGGACGGCGTCCTGCTGTTCGTCGAATGCCGGCCGAAGATAGGGGTGGGCTGGAATCGTGCTCGTGCCGAACTCCTGGGGCGCCGCATATACCACATTAGTCCCCACCATCACGTGGGCCTCTGTCGCCGACCCTGCATTGCCGCCCACATCCGAGCCGTCCGACCGGCCCAGCTCTGATCTGTTGCTGTGCCCGCCGATGTGAATGGACCGGCGTAGGTTGCCCGTCTTGAGGGGTGACTTCCGCTTTGCCTCGTTCTGGACTAGGAGGGCGCCGGATACCACGGCCGCCTCTAGCAGCCGACCGCCCGTGTCATCACCCAGTCGCCTGAGCTTTTGGACGAGCTTCTTGTCACCGATGATCGTGACCCTGATCGCCGTCGTCATACGCTCGTGATCTTGAGCCGGAGCCGCGTCGTGATGTGGTGGGAATCATGCTCCACACCCATGATGTCGTACACGGTTCCGTCTACAACTGCTCGGTGTACCGGCGTCACCGTCTGATAGTCGCCAGCCAGGATCGCCGTGTGTGTGGTCTCGGCCACGGTCTTATCGGCTGAAGCCCGCTCGCGGGCACTAGCCGGCGTGATGGCGCACGGTATGTCCACATGTAGCGCTAGGTCTGCCCATGTCTCTATGGGCTCCCGGTAGGCATTGATCGCCAGTGTCACCACCTGGATCGTCGCCAGCGACGGGAAGAAGGTCTCTTCCAGATGCGCAAGGAGATGTGGGTGGATCAGTCCGGGCACCCTATGCCTCCCGTAGCGCCTGATTCAGCAGCCGTTCCCGCTGGGCAAAGATGCCCATGGACATCTCCGCGATGTCGAAGAGGCCCGTCATGTCGCCGCAGCCCTCGGCTACCTGGCGTCGCAACTCATTGGCGTGCTCACGTAGGCCCTTGGCGACAGCGGCTCCGTCCGTCTTCAGGTCGAGCAAGCCGATCACTTTGAGGACCAGAACCTCGGACGAAGCGATCACATCGAGGGCCTGAGCCGCCGCGAGCCGCACGTCGTCAGCCTCAAGGGCCAGGAAGTCATCTATCTCCGCGTCCTGGAAGATGGCATGGGCAACATCGGTATCAGTCGTTAGCAGGCGCATCCGATCGCGGTTGGTGCCAGACCCCGGCGTATAGGTCGCTACCATAGGCCCTCCCTATCTCACATGCCGCCCCTTCTTGCGATGGGGCTTTGTCACTGACGGAGCCAGTTTCAGAGTTACCGGCTCCCTCAACTCCGTCAGTCCCTTAGGGACAGCCAGAGGGCGCTGGACCCTTACCTCGGCTGTCAGCGCCCTCAGCTCGTTATAGATCGCCTGAAGGTACTGCTCCTCCCGTGTCACCGGCAGGGGCAGTTCTAATTCAGTCATGACCTAGTGCCTAGGTGCTCACCTGGGCATAGCAGTAGCGCCGGTCCACCCGGGTCCCGCCATGAACATCACGCACACGGTAGACCACGTTGTCGGTGGCGAAGTCGCCGTCGAACGAGCTGATCGGCTCACCCCCCACGGCTAGCTTGTCCGATGCCTTCATGCAGATCTCGGGGTCCTCATGGCCCCGCAGGAAGTCCATCTGGATCGCTTGGCCATCCGCCAGGTCGGCGAATACATACCAGGTGCCGTTCCTGTTCGCACTCACGTCGATGACGGGCAGCAGCGGGTCAACATGCAACATGAGCCCCAACTGGGACACGATATTGACCGTGGGCAGTGGCACAGCCGCTGCTGCCGTGGCCGCATAGGCCATCAGGCTGCTCGTCAGAATCGCACGGGCTGTGAATTCCAGGGCAGGCGGCACCACCAGGTGCTTGCCACGGATGCCCAGCGGGCGCCCGTTGACATCGGTTTGGGCCGCCATCAGGCCCAACGTGATCTCTAGGTTGTCGATGGTCAATGGCAGGGCTCCGACGTTGGTGATGAGCTGGCCGTCGGCCACATCCGCCAGACCCGTGCCGAACAGCAGGGCATCCGGCCCACTCGCCGACGCGATCATGTCGGTCACGTTGTAGGCCCGCGTGTAGAGCACCGAGTCCGCGAACCGCTGCGGGATATCCTGGAAGGCACCTAGAGCATCGTTGATCAGCGACTCCCAGGAGATATCGAACTGCCGGCCATACTTGTAGATGCGCCGGCTGTAGTAGCCTTCCACGACTGGGGCCACCAGGTACTCGCCCTTCTCCGCGACACGCGGCAGTAGGGTATCATTGCCCTGGACCTTGTGAAGCTCTGCGGCGTTGAAGTTGGGCAGGGTGCCGATCTTGGTGTAGCTCTGCCAGTCGGCCGTGACCGCTCGGTAGCGCGCCAACATCTCCCTCTCCAGGGTGAAGCCGAACAGCGCCGGGAAGTCGCTGGTCGTGATGACCTCGCGCAGCAGGTACTCCTGCTGGTGACGGGGCCGCCGCTCCTTGTTGCTCAGGAGATCAAGGAAGCGGCTCTGGGCCGCTTCGTTGATCTTGTGTGCTCCGACTGGGACATACCCGCCCCAGTTATCCATGACCTTTAGAAACTCAACCATCGTTGTGGTTCTCCTTCTCGCCCATTCAGGGGCGGTTCATCTGTTAATCCACACGCACGCCGAGAACGAAGACCGTTGCGGCGGGCTGTGTCGCGCCGGTGGCGCTGGTAACGCGCAGGGTACCGCCAGCCGCGATCACCCACTGGGCATCGTCCAGGGTCGTGCAGTGCACGACTGTCTTATCCGTGAACTTTGACGGCGCAAACGGCAGCAACGGCTGACCCAGTGAGTATCCCCAGGGACTTACCGAACGGTATCCCGCTGGTCTTCTTGGAGACCACGCCGGTTGCGATATAGAGCTGGTCGCCGACCGCCACGTCGCTCACTCCCGCAGCATCGGAGGCCACAACGCCCAGGAACCAGATGCCCTCCGTATCGATGGCGATGAGGTCCGTCGCCGCCACCGCGCTGCCCAGTGCCACGCCGACGATGCTGAGACCCACATTGACCGGATCGCCCACATCGACAAACCCATCGGCATGCGTGGGATGCGTAAGGTAGCTCTCCTCAAAGGTGAGGTGCCGCCCCTCGTAGGTCGAGGAGCACTGGTCACCGGCCACATGGCCGGCCGCTAAGTACAGTGCGGGCATAATCCCTTCTCCTTCCTATCGCCCGTCTACGGCGATACGAATCTGTGCGTCCGTCCAGTCCGGGTGCATGTGCTTCCAGCTTTTCTCCAACGCCTTCCGATCGTCGGCTCCGCCGGTCGAGCCCATATCCCTGATCTGGCCGGTTCCCTTGACCTCGGCCAGGTAGGCGACCTCGGCCTTCACCGCCTCATCGATGACGGTAGCGAAAGCCTCCTTGTCGAGCTGGCCCTCCTTGAGGGGCGGGCTCTTGCCCAGGGCTTCAACGAGCCGGGCCTGACTGACATCAGGTAGGTCGGTCTTGGCAAGCGCCTCACGGGCCATGTCCGCCGCTTCCCGCAGCAGCTTTGCCTCCCGCAGCCGGTTGAGCTCGGTCTCCTGCGTCTCGACCGCCTTCTCCAGCTCCTTGATCCTGGCAAGGGCCTTATCCCTTGCCTTAGTGACCTCTTCCAATTGATCCATGTTCTTGTTCTCCTCCTTGTCTCGCCCTCCCTGGGCGATGCTATTTCGTGCGCTCTCGATGAGCCGCAACACTTTGCCGCCGGCACCGGGAGTGGTCACGTAGTCAACGCTCTTGGCGGCAACAAGTTCCTGAACGATGGGGCCGGTCCTGCCCTCGGCCTCCCCCTTCTCCGTCTTGCCGAGGGCGCGGATGCTGGTGCCAATGTGCGGTGCCAATTCCTCAACTACCGACTGCCAGGGCTTGAAGACCTGGGCTGGTGCATAGAGACCGGGGCCAGCCGCGTTAGCCACTTCCCACCGAGCATCCGCAATGAGTTCGCCCGCTAGGTCACGCAGCGAACGCTCCGGCCGCTCGCTCTCTTCCGTACTCGTCGGATGGTCGATGTACATTTGGGTGCCGGCCTTGAAGACCTTGGGGCCGTCACGCTCCAAGATCTCGGCAGGGTAGTAACCGCTGGAGCCCCAGCCTGGGGAGATGATCTTGATATCCGCCGTGCCGTCAGCGCGTATCGACTTCTCGGCCAGGGGCACCAGGTCGGAGTCGAGTTCAACTTCGGCGGCTTCCTTCTTCTTGGTCCGGCTAGCGATGCGGCCTAGCACACGCGACTTGCATGCCTTCAGTTCATCGGCCGTCACACCTTCCACCGCCTCAGATGCCTCATAGGTGAGCGGCGAGTCATGCGTAGTCTCGCCATCAGCCTTCTTAGCTTTGGCCGACAGCTCCTTGGCGCAGGCGTTGTGGTACCAGATCATGTCGGCCTTGCTGAAGTTGGCGAGGGTATTACCCTTTGCCGCCCACTGGTGGAGGCGCCGGTGCATATTGGCCACGTCCTGGGTGCTCCAACCCTTCAGCTCGGCAGTCAGGGCGCGCTTGTCCTCAGCTGTGATAGCCTCCCGGAGTCCTTCGCTCGTCCTGCCGAAGGGGGCAGGGGCACCGCCCTGAGCCTGAAGGGTCACGGGTGCCAGGCCCAGGTGTCGGATGGGTGGCAATCCCAAGGCTTCTAGCACGCTCGCCGGGTCATAGCCGGACCGGATGAGGATACCGATAATCTCCGCCTGCTGTGCGCCGGTCGGTCCCATGAGGCGTTCTATCAGTTTCGCCGCCTCGCCCACCGGCACGTATACCGTCTTTCGGACCACCTCCGATGGCTCGCCGAGCGTCACCCTGCCCTCGCCGTCCACCGTATAGGCGCACCGATAGCAGGCCGTCTTCTCTGGCGTGTCCTGGTCGTACACCAGGTAGTCCGCGGAGATGTCCCGGATGTAGAAATAGGAGCCCTCCCCGCTGGGCAGGGTACGCTTGAGAGCGGCCCGTATCGCGTCGCCCAGCTCGTCAGAGGTTATACCCGCCGGCAGCTCGGCCTCCCCGATGGCCTCGAAGATCACGCGCTCGCCCTCGGCCACTTGCTTCGCCACCGCATTCGCCTGCCGGATGGCGCTGGCATCACAGTTCTTGCCCCCCTTCTCCTCGCAGCGGGTGAGGGCAGCATTCGCCACCTTCACCCAGACTGTCTTCTGGTTGTCGCTCAGGCCCTTGATGTAGGCCTCCACATCGGCTGTCTTCCAGGGCATATCAGCCTCCCTTCGGCTTCCTTCGTGTTAGCATACTGCATAGACAATGCGGGTGCCCCATCGGGCGGTCGTGGCCGCTGCTGAAGGCCTGCTCTAGTGGAATCCACCTCTCGTCACTATTCGGTCCGCAGATCTCGCACTCGGCATTGCCGCCTCTGAGCCATGACTTCTCCATCTCCAGGCCCGTATCAGCTAGCTCCTGGGCCACCAGCAGGTTGCCATGCTCATAGGCATTGCCAGCCTCATTGACACTGATCATCAAGGCCCGCTGACGGCTGAAGTCGACGAATTCCTGCCGGATGGCCGTCGCCGTCTTGCCATAGCTCCAGCCCTCGTCAACGGCCTGGGTAAGCAGGGTTCGCATCTGCATCTTGCTGGTATCATTCAGGCCCTTCACCAAATTGGCGGCATAGTTCGTGAGGTAGTCCACAGCACGCGGGTTGCTCAGGTCGAAGTCGATCCCCACCTCTACGTCAGCCAGCGCCTCACGTATGCCGGCAGCCAGCGCGGCCTCAGCAAGCACACCCAGCGGCTCGGTGAACATCTGCAAGGTCTCTAGGCTGGCCGCGTCGAAGTCCGCCTCCCATGGCCCGAGGGTCAAGGCCTCCCGCAGCCGCTTGTCCAGACGCTTGATGAATACGCTGCCTTGCCCCAGAAAAGCAGAACGGAGGGCTTTGGTGGCCCTCCGTATCGGGGCTGCGAGCGCCCGGTCCCGCCGCCGGAAGACCATAACCTCCAGCAGGCGGTCAAGGGCGAGCATGGCTTCAGCGGTGCGCATAACGGCCCGCTTCCATCGAGCATATAAGATCCGTCATTTCACCAGCGCCTCCCTCACATCCCGCAGCGCCCGTGCAAATCGGGCTTCGGTCGCCGTCTCCTGACCCTCTGGGAACATGGCTTCTAGTTCCCCGCTGATGTCCTCAATGCCCAGAGCCCTTAGCAGGAGCCGGGCCGTTGTCTTGTCAGTCATCGTGCCGGCCTGGGATTTGCCGTCCAGCGTGGCCGCCTTCACGACGGCATCTATCAGGGCATTGCTGTCCCGTTCCAGGATGCTCGGAAAATCGATGTTGATTTGGCGGTTGATGGGTTCGCCGGTGTCCGGGTCATCAGCGAGCACCACGACGGGCTGTTTGTCCTCGTCCTCTTCGACCTTGCCCTTTAAGTCACCCTCATTAGCCAGCGCCGCCCTGTCCACTACGTACTGGAGCACACGGCCAAAGACATCCCGCCACAGCTCCTGCCGAGCACGCATCTTGAGCTCGGTAGGCCGGTCAAGCGTCTTAGCGGTGGCAAGGTTCCCCACCTCGGCGTTGCCCGCAAGAATGGTCTCAGGGATGCCCACGCCCGCCGACACCATGAGCCAGAGCATACGGGCGTCATCAGGCAGCATCCCAGCGCCACGTGTGCTGATGGGCGTCAGAGTAGCAGCACCCTCAGCAGCGATAAACGTACTACCAACCGTCGGCGGCGGGTTTGTCTCGCCACCAGTGGCCAGAGTGCCTAGCGTCGTCTCTAGCTTCGTTTTGGCAGCCTGTATAGCCTTCGGCCCGCCCTTAGTCGTCATGCTCCAAGCGAACCGGGATAGGGCACGGCGGATGGTGGCGAAATCCTCCAGGTCCTCTTTGACGGCCCGCGCCCAGTCGAGAGCGCTGTAGATTTCCGGCACGCCGAACCGCATCCCTTCATGGCCGCCTACCTTGATGTGATAGATGGGATATTCCATCACGGGGTTGCCACCGATGCTCTGGGGAGCTGTCTTCAAGTTGACTCCCCAGGATGGATAGTAGGCAGTCCTTTGTCCTGACGATGCAAAGCCCTGTGTAACGTCAAACCTCTGCTCCGTCCATGCCCGCTTGTAGTACCAGGGGTCCTTGGCATCCTCTGGGTTGCAGATGATGTCGGTAATCTCCTCAACGGGGATGCTGCGAACTAGGACACGGCCAGCCTTGGGGCTGGTGAAGAATGTTAGGAAGAGGTTGCCCGTGACGGCGAGCTCGATCTCTTTCTGCATCCGTGCCTGGTGCCCGGTGAGCTCTATCTTGTTCCTGGGGTCATCCAGGAACCGAGCCACGGCCTCGCCCACCAGCGGATGCGCCGCCTCCACCGTCATGCCCTGGCCGAAGACATAGTGCGCCTGGACCTCGACGGCGTGATTGATGAGGGGATTCTTGAGATACATGAGGCGGGCCATCTTGATGATCTTGCCGAGGCCCTGCCGCGAGAACTCCTGGGCCGAGAGGAAGTCCAGCTTGAGCCAGCCCTCATTCTCTAGGGCCAACTCTAGCTCGGCCAGCCGCTCGGTCATCATCTCAAGGTTGTCGTCACCCTCGCGGAGCGCGTTGGCGAGCGCGGCGATGTGGCCTTCGAGGCTAGCTTGGCCCTTGTGATCGTTCCGCCGAAGGAGGGTATCCAGCACGCTCATACTGGGCTGATCTCCTTCCTGTTGTCATAGATCACAACACCCTCCGGGGCCTCCACAGGCAGCGCAAGGTAGGCCAGCAGCAGCGCGTCGGCGTCATCCGGCGAGCGCCCCAGCCGCTTGCGCGTCTCATCCTTCGGCTCCACCTTGATGCGCCCGAAGCTGTCCAGGCTGTACCGGGGCGCGATGAGCTGGGCGATGGTGGTGTCATCCAGTTCCCGCAGGTCCCACACACGGTCCTGACATAATTCCCGCCCTATCTCCCACCACAACTGATCGCGCAGCCGGGGAAACCGCTGTGGGTTGTAGGAGGCCATGCCGACGTTCACACCGATGATCGCGGCGTTGTGTGCCTCACCCTTGAGCTCGACCAGCCGGCCGGCCACACCCCAGCCGATGCCGATGACATCCACCTTGACGGCGGTGGCGCCGGTTTCCTGGATTGCCTGTACCACGAGGCCCACGACCTCCATCGGGTCCGCGCTATGCGAACGCCAGACACGGCCTACGGCTGCCCCACGGCGCTCCCGAATCACCGTCTGATCGCCGCCGGCACCTAGATCCACGCCGAGCTCGACAGGGACCGTCTCTCCGAGAACTCGTTCCTCCTGGCAGCGCCGTACCCAAGAGAGGGGCACAACGGCGTCGCTCGCCTCCTCGGGGAACAGGCCGCGTACCTTTGACTGCCAGAGTGGCGTTCCTTCCCCCCAGTCAGCACGCCGCTCCTCTACCCAGAGCCGCGACAGGAGTAGGGGGTGCAGGTATTCGGGGATCTCCTCATCGGTGAAGTTCGGGGATTCAAGGCCATCGACATGGATCACATGCCAGCCGCTGCCCGGCTGACAGATGCGGGCGAAGTAGGCACTGGGATCATCGGGGTTGCCGATGGCGAGGATGCGCGAGTCCTCGTTGGTGACAAGGGTCTCAGCGGCAATCCAGAGGGATTCGGGCACGCCGCTGGCCTCATCTATCACCACCAGGACGGACCGGGCATGTATGCCCTGGAAGGCGGCGGGGTCATAGTCTGATGGTTTGCGGCCGAAGGCGCGCATCTCATTGTTCACCCAGACCTCAGTCTGATTCAGCCGACCTGGTAGCCTGCCCTTTGCCCAGGCACGGGCCAACTCCCGCCAGAGGATAGCGCGGACCTGGGGATAGGTCGGGGCCGTAGAGACCACAAACGGGTCCGGCTTGCTGTTCATCCACCAGGCCATAATCCGAGAGGCGTCGAACGATTTGCCGATATCGTGGGCTGAGTGAACAGCCGTTCGGCGATGCTGGGCGACGGCCTCAGCGATCTCTCGCTGCTTGGACCAAAGGTACTCGCCGAGAATGTCAGTCACGAAGCCCACGGGGTTGTCAACATAGGCGGCATAGGGGCTGACGGCCTTGTGCCGAGCCTTCAGCCGTAGCACAGTCTCGGCCATAACCGCGGCCTCTTGCCCCGGTAGAACTGCCACGGGCATCTTAGAAGCTCCCCTCTCGGGCTCTGGCCATTATGTGTTCGGCAGTGCGCACGGCCTCATCGGGATCAAGGCCATATTCCTCAGCCAACCGACGGATCCGCGGCTCTATGTCAACCTTGACGGGCATCCGGCCTTCAAGCCGGTCAAAGATAAGGCTGATAGCCTTAACCTCCGGGCTCGTCAAGTAGATACGGTTCTTGCCCCGGCCATCCGTCTCCTGTAGCCAGTGACCGATAGCCGCAGCCCAGAGTGCCCGGATAAGTTCCTCAGCGCCGCCGTTCTCGGTGACACGCTGACGTAGCTTCTCAGTGAGAGTCTTGACCCCTGGGGGGCGGCCATTGGGGTTGCCAGATTGGCCCTTTTTCCAGCTTGTCGCTGATCGTGCCATGTCTGTAAACCGGCGTGCCTTTCAGGGCAATAGAAAGCGCCCCCATCGCTGAGGGCGCTGGTCCCTGGCTAGAATTGTTCTAGTTTAGAACATATACCTCCTTTAGCCCTTTGTCAACGACAAAGTGCGAGATCATGCGGCCGAAGGGTACCAAAATGGGGGCGGCAGCTGTGCCATGGGCTT
>Ga0210049_1003501_pt1 | contig 14108 bp, 18 predicted proteins | sample CryGeyCG2014_300_2_FD_183964 | JGI IMG/M metagenome (GOLD analysis project Ga0210049, IMG submission 183964) | Groundwater microbial communities from aquifer - Crystal Geyser CG06_land_8/20/14_3.00 (SPAdes) (version 2) | ecosystem: Environmental > Aquatic > Deep subsurface > Groundwater | place...
ATATAACAAAAAGCAAGGCTATAATAGGTGGCAGAATAAATTTAAAATCAGCTATTTTGTAATCCATTTATTTTGTTTCTTAATTACTAAATTCTCGCATTTGGAATTTTTGAGTCCGTCTAAATTTTATTCTTCATTACAAAGATTATATTGAATGAGAAAATCAGAATTTATGGTTTGAAGTTGCTGATATTTAATTTGCAAAGCATAAATTTTAGCAGGAATTTCATCTAATAATCTCTGATATTTATCGCAAAGTGCTTTCTGATTAGGCATTTGACAGGCATTAGGACTTGACTGCGTTTGAGCAAGACACTCTTCGTATAACTTTTTAAATTGTTCATATTTTATTGAACAATCTTGGAGTTGCTGAATGCGTGTTAGAACTTCTTGCTCTAACTCATCTATCATAGTTTGAGTAGAAACAATAAAATCATTTACACGTATTGCTGTATTTATTCTATATTGTCCCTGCGTATAAACCACTTCCGCCTGCTTGAATAACTCATTAGCTTTCTGACACGCCTTCTGCTTGTCTTGCTCTATCTTCTGTTGATTGATGATTGTTTCTTGTTGGTTAATTATAGCTTGCAAATCCGCAACAGCTTGCCCCTGACCTTCTTGTTGAGTTTGAAGTTCAGTTTGTTCTATTTCCAGCACAGCTTGATTAGTCTCTACCACCTCAACCCTGCTAATCAGAAAATCAAGTTGTTCCGCCAAAATCTGCACTGCTTCCTCTGGCGTTTTCCCAGCAATAAGCGATGAAACAAAACTTCCTCCCAAAGTAATTGTTGGAAACGCTAAAAGCCCGATGATTGAACTGATTAAAATTGTTTTGTATGTTTTCATAAATTATTTCTCCTCGCATTTTAATAATCCAGACCAATCCTTCTTGCGAGTCCAAAGATATTGAAGTTCTTAAACCGAAAAAGATTGGAAAGGTTAAAAACACAAACCCTCTTTTTGCTTAATATAGTAATGCAAAGGGTCTTTAAGCAACATATCTTGACAATTTAGTTCTTCTTCCAGAAAAGAAGGAATTGAAGGAGAAGGAGATGGTAACATTGGGGCTTCTACTACTGGTGGTGGGGTTGATACAGGAGATGGATTGTAAAGTTTTTGTAAAATTTCTTTCTGACTTATTTGTTCAACCTGAAGTTCGGCTTGCTCTATTTCTAGTGTTGCCTGTTTGGTTTCTACTGTTTCAACTCTACCAATCAAAAAATCAAGTTGTTCCGCCAAAATTTGCACTGATTCCTCTGGGGTTTTGCCCTCAATTAAAGAAACTACTAAAGAACCGCCTGAAGTGACTGTTGGCAGCATCAAAAGACCGATAATTGAACCGATTAAAATTGTTTTGTATGTTTTCATTGTTGTAATTCTGAATACGGCGAATCTTCGTCAACGGCCAAACGAATCTTTTTTAACATAATTCTTAGTCAAGATGCTCTTCGGTATATTCAAGAGCTGCCTGAATATCTGTTTTTTTTAGAGGCACCCCTGCGGCTTTATAATCATCAATAATTTTATCTGCGGTCCAGCCTTGAGCCAGATAAAGTAAAATAGAAGAAACCGGCACCCTTGTGCCTTGGACACAAGGAATTCCGCCTTGTATTTTTTTGTTGCGAATAATATTATTAAGCATATTATTCAAATAATAGCAAATTTAAAAAAATTATCAAGTTTTCAGATTTATTGAAGCGTAAATTTCTGTTTCAGCTTCATTAAAGCGATTAAAGCGCTTTTTTCTTGTTCGTTTAATTTGGCATCAATATATTTAATATTTTTCTCCATTTCCGGGATAAAGACATATTCCAGCGCATTAACGCGGCGTCTTGTTTTTTCTATTTCAGAAGAAAGCAATCTCGCCGAATGCTCAATTTCTGCTAATTTAATTAAATCCGGCAGTGTTTTTTGAAAAGATTCCAAGCTTTTGTCTAAATTTTTTGGCACAGAATAGCTAGAATAGCATTTATAATCTTTGCCAATAATTTTATAATCAAATTCTGGAATTTCAACGCTCATTATATTTTTTGTTTTTACTTCCAAGGCAATCTCTAAATTTGGCCAAATTAAAGCTTGTTCTAGCTGTCTTTTGCTTATCTGCGATGAGGCAAATACGAAATTTTGGAAAGCCAAAGCCAGTTCCTGTTCGACTTTTTCACGCAAATCGCGCGCCTGCCTGATTATAGCCATAAATTCCCGCATTAAGCCGTCCCTTTTATCTTTTAAAAGTTTGTGTCCGGCCTGGGCGATTTTTAATTTACGTTTTAGGCGGATAAGCTCTATGCGCGTCGGATTAATCATAATTTTTTAAGTACTTCTTGATATGTTCTTCTTTAACTCTTTTTAATTCAGCTCTCGGCAAAATGCTTAAAAGATCCCAGCCAAGATTTAAAGTGTTTTCTATGGTTCTGTTCTCGTCTTTTTTCTGCCGGACAAATCTATCTTCAAATTTATTAGCAAACTCTAAATATTTTTTATCTATCTCAGAAAGCGCTGATTCGCCTAAAACAACCGAAAGTTCACGCGCTTCTTTGCCTTGAGCATAGGCTGCAAAAAGCTGATTCAAAACACTAGCATGATCCTCGCGGGTTTTGCCAAGGCCAATTCCTTTGTCTTTCAAACGCGACAAGCTAGGTAAAACATCAATACTTGGATAAATGCCTTGGTTGTGCAAATCGCGCGAAAGCATAATTTGGCCTTCAGTGATATAGCCAGTCAAATCAGGGATAGGATGAGTCTTGTCGTCTTCCGGCATAGTTAAAATCGGAATTTGCGTAATAGAGCCTTTTTTGCCTTTAATTCTGCCAGCGCGTTCATAAATAGTTGAAAGATCAGTATATAAATAACCTGGATAACCTCGACGACCCGGAATTTCTTTACGACCCGCAGAAATCTCGCGCAAAGCTTCGCAATAATTAGTCATATCTGTGAGAATAACCAAAACATGTATATCTTGTTCAAAGGCCAGATATTCAGCGCAAGTCAAAGCCATTCTCGGCAGGGTGATGCGCTCAACAACAGGATCGTCAGCTAAATTTAAAAACAGCACTGCCCGCTCTAAAGCGCCGGTTTTCTGAAACTCTTGCTGGAAAAATTCAGCTTCTTCAAAAGTAATGCCCATAGCGCCGAAAACAACCGCAAAATCTTGGCCTTTAACATTGGCTTGTCTGGCGATTTGGGCTGCGATTGCTGAATGCGGCAAGCCAGCGCCGGAGAAAATGGGCAATTTTTGACCACGCACCAAAGTGTTTAGACCATCAATCGCTGAAATGCCGGTTTGAATAAAGTCATTGGGATAATCGCGGGCGCAAGGATTAATCGGGCTGCCATTGATATCTAATTCTTTTTCAGCAATAATTTGCGGCAAACTGTCTTTTGGCCGGCAAGCTCCATCAAAAACACGGCCAAGCATATCTTTTGATACGGCTAAATGCATTGTTCGACCCAAAAATTTGACTTTACTGGATTTAATATTGAAGCCGGTCGTATGTTCAAACATTTGGACAATTGCTGTTTTTTCGCTAACCTCTAAAACCCGGCCGCGTTTGATTGCTTTGTCAGCCAGTTCAATTTCAACAAGTTCTTCGTATTTAATATTGGCATCAATTGGGATTTCAACGATTAAAAGCGGACCTGATAATTCTTTGATTGTTTTATACAGTTTCATTGATTGCTTTAATTGATTTTTCTAATTTATCTTCCGTCATTATTTTTGCCTTAACAATGTCTTCTTTAAAAGGCAACATCAGAATCTCTTCCAGCTTAAGATTTTCTCTTAATTTTTTAAGACCCAGATTATAAAATGCTAAGATTGCTTTAAGCATTAAATAGAGTTTTTGGAGCGAGGTGTAAGTGTCAATCTCGTCAAATGCGTTTTGATGTAAAAAATCTTCGCGAATAGATTTAGCCGTATTCAAAAGCAACTGCTCTTCGGCTGATAAAGCCTCAACGCCGACCAATCTAACAATTTCCTGCAGCTCGGCTTCTTTTTGCAGGATACTCATCGCTTTTTCGCGCATCTGCGGCCAATCTTCGCTCGTATTTTTTTTGATAAAGTCATCAACTTTATCACAATAGAGCGAATACGAGGTGAGCCAGTTGATGGCTGGGAAATGACGTTTATAAGCGAGTTTTTCGTCTAAACTCCAGAAAACCCTTGTCACGCGCAAAGTATTTTGCGTGACTGGTTCAGACAAGTCCCCGCCCGGCGGCGAAACCGCGCCAACTATTGTCAAAGATCCTTCTCTGCCCCCCAAACATTTTACTTTGCCGGCGCGTTCATAAAAAGCCGCTGTTCTTGAACTTAAATAAGCTGGATATCCTTCTTCTCCGGGCATTTCTTCCAGCCGACCGGAAATCTCGCGCATTGCTTCTGCCCAACGAGAAGTAGAGTCAGCTGTAAGCAAAACTTTATAACCCATATCTCTAAAATATTCAGCAATAGTTATGCCAGTATAAACACTGGCTTCGCGAGCTGCCACCGGCATATTAGAAGTATTAGCGATTAAAACCGTCCGCTTCATTAATGGTTCGTTTGTTTTAGGATCTTTAAGCTGAGGGAATTCCTGTAAAACATCGGTCATTTCATTGCCCCGCTCGCCGCAGCCAACAAAAACGACAATATCAACATTCGACCATTTGGCTAATTGGTGTTGGACCACTGTTTTGCCCGCGCCAAAAGGCCCGGGCACGCAAGCTGTGCCGCCTTGGGCAACCGGAAAAAATGCATCAATTACTCTTTGACCAGTTAATAATGGCTCGCTTGGAATCAGTTTTTTAATAATTGGCCTGGATTGGCGAATCGGCCAAATCTGCTTCATTTTGATTTCTTGATTGCCAATTTTACAAATAACATCTTCGACTGTGTATTTACCTTTTTGAACAATTTCGCTGATTTGACCGCTGTGTGCCGGTGGAATCATGATTTTATGTTCAATTAAAGAAGTTTCCTGAACCGTACCAATTATAACGCCCGGCTCAGCCTGTTCGCCTTTTTTCAGACGAGGTGTAAATTCCCATTTTCTAGTTCTGGAAAGACCAGCCATATCAATGCCGCGGCTAATATAATCCCCGGCTGTTTTATAAATTTCATCCAATGGTCTTTGCACGCCGTCATAAATAGACCCCAAAAGTCCTGGGCCGAGTTCAACTGTTAAAGGCCGAGCAGTCAAATAAACTGGTTCCCCTGGCCCAATGCCGGAAGTCTCTTCGTAAACTTGAATATAAGCTTGGTCGCCAACCAGTTTAATAATTTCGCCGATTAATTTTTTGTCTGACACCTTCACCACTTCATACATATGGGCATCAGACATGCCGGAAGCCACCACTAGTAGTCCAGAAACTTTAATAATTTTGCCGATGTTTTTTTCTTGCATAATTTATTCTAATTTTAGAATATCGCTGCCAACTGCTTTTTCAATAATTTTTTTTAAATTTTTTAGACTCTCTTTGGTTGCACCTTGAGCCGTGGGCAGAGTAATAATTGCCGGCAAGGTGCGAGTGCTAATCTCATTAATTTCTTTATAAAATTTTTCAGCCCAATCTTCAGCAATAAACAAAATCCCGTAATCATCTAAATTTATTTTAGTCAAATCGCTAAAAACATCAAAGCCAATTGCTTTAAACCCCAATGTTGAATTTTGAGAACCAAGAATTGCTAATTTCATGTTTAATATTATTTAATTTTGCATTCATAATCACTCTCACCTTTCTGGCCGCGTCAATTTTTTGAAAATAATAATTTAAAACAACCGGGGTTTGACAAGGATAATCGCGGGCTTGCTCTTTTATTTGCTCTAGGTTAAAATTCAAATCCAAATCTTTTTTAAGCAGTTTTTTAACAAAATTGTCGCGCATTTTTTTGGCAATTTTCCAGCGAGCTTTATAAAGCGCCAAATCGCAGATTTCATCAATTTTTCTGGGCGTTGGATTACTGATTTTTGGTATCAAGACTTTTGGCTTTTTTTGAGGCAACAGTTTTTTGTTAAATTTAGATTTAAGATATAATTTTAGTTTTAGATAATCATCTTTAAGAAATAAAAACTCGAGCAAACATTTGTTATCAATAATTTTCTGTAAGAGTTTTTTTAAATCTTTTTCATCGTTTTCTAATGCTTTTTCAAATTCTTTTGGTTTTAAATTTAAAAGGTTATCAGCGTAATCAGTATCGTTTAAGACACGAAAAGATTCTTCTGCATTTTCTGCAGAAGCCATTCTGGCTATATCAGTTTGGTCTAATATTTTTTTTTCTAAAACTCTGATTAATCCTATAGCGTACTCATACATAAAACTTAAAACAATATTCTCGCTACTTGTGTTTCTAATTTGCTTCTTGCTTCAGAAATCAAAACCGGAAAAGTATTATCAATTTCTAGCGTTCCTGAAATAAATTTAAATCCGTTATTCTTGTCTTCTGTGCATTCGCCATTTTTTGGCAAGTCCTTTTTAAGTCTAGTAATCAGTTTTTCGGTATTAGAGTTTTTAAGTTCTGCCAGGGCTTGCTCAAAAATATTATCCAGTATTTCTTTTTTCTTATCCAGAATAAGCTTATAACTCTCGTTCTTGTTTTCTTTCAAAATCAGCTTGGCTTCTTTTATTTTTTCAATTCTAAAATTTTCTAAAGCTTCAACGTGAATTTTTATAGCCTGTTTCTCTGCCTGGGCTAAAACCTCTTTAATTTGAACTTCGGTTTGTTCTTTGATAATTTGAATCTCTTTTTCAATTTCTTGATTGATTTTTTGAATAATGTTTCGCAAAGCCATATTAACCTATGACAATCCCGTTAATCAATAAAATAGTCGCCAACAACCCAAGCACAGCATAGGTTTCTACCATGGCGGCTAAAATTACGCCTTTGCCCGATGCATCAGGCTGTTTAGCAACGATGTTCATGCCGGCAATAGAGACTTTTCCCTGGAAAATCGCTGAAATTAAACCAGCGATTGCCACTGGCAAACAAGCAAATAAAATTGATAATCCTGTTTGCCAGGAAAGAACCGGAATGGTTCCGGTTAAAAGTCCCAATTTAAATATTACCCAGAAACAGCCAATAAAGCCGTAAATGCCTTGGGTTGAAGGCAGGGCTTGCAAAAGCAGGACTTTGCCGAATTTCTCCGGCTCTTCAGTAACAACGCCAGCGCCGGCTTGGCCTGCTTTGCTGGTTCCGATTATAGAACCAATGCCGGCTAGAATAACAGCGGCCGCAGCGCCGATAATAGCAAAAACTATTCCAATCATATTTTTATTTTTAATTATTAATTATTCACTTAATATTCGCTTCGCTCATATTATATTATAAGAACCTCTCGCCCGCCTTCGGCGGGCTCAAGAACCTTTTAATATTCGCTTCGCTCATATTATAACACAAGAAAAAATTTTTGCAAATCCTTATCCACATTTCTACTATTGACAATATTGACACTATTTGCTATGATATAAATATCACGACGAAAAGGGGCCCGAACGGTTAATTACCTAAGGCCCCCTTTTCTTTTGGCTATTTTTTCTTTAACACCGTTTCTGTCGAGACCATCAAAATATTTTCTTGTTATTTTTTTATACAATGAAGACGCTCTTTTAAAATCCGGAAAGAGAATTTTCTCAAACCTTCCCTCTTCAATGAGAAACTCGACGAGTAATTTGTAATCGCCATCTCCGGACACCAACACCACATTGCCAAAACTCTCTTTCCGGTAAAGCATTTTCATAACATAGAAAACAATATCAGTATCTACATTGCCCTTCTTCACACCAAGCATCGCCGGATTATGTTCCTTGAACTTCAGAATAAACCCTGCTTCCTGTATTTCATCATATAAATCTTGATATTTCTCCTGCACGAAACCAAGAAAGTAGTACGCTTTTTTTACGCCATACTTCTGCCGCAAATACACCCGAAACCGCGCTAAATCAATGCGCCATGGCTTATCAGCCGTTGTGGTGCTCATATACAAATTCTGCCCGTCCACAAAAGCAATGTTGTTTTGTTGTTTGTTGTTTCTTGCCATATTAAAAATTATTTCCATGCGCCTATTTTAAGTTATTAAAAGTTTCGTAAAGCATAGTTAAAAAGTTTTTATAATTTCAGCAATGATTTTTTCTAACTTATAGTAATCTTCATAATAATCAACATAAACATCAAACGCTCTTTCAATATTAGGTTTATGTATGTGAATTTCTAAACGAGAATTCGTAGAAGCTAAACTCCATATTGAAGGATCTATTTGTAGATCCAACCCAGATGGATTGTAATTATGTTCAATTAGTTTGTTTCTCGTTTCGCTAAATTTTCTCAAAAATTCCCAGTCATTATGGTTCTCATCGATGAGTTGTAGTACTTTCAATAAATCAATACATTTTTTACCGTGATGATACATCCCGTATAAACCAACTCCAGTTAGCTCATTAAGATGTAGCATTTTCAATTTATTCCCAAAAGTTTCATTGATGCTTGCCGCTTTATTAAATCTTAATTGTTCAAAGCTGAAATAAAAGAGCTTAAACGAATCGTACAAAAAACGATAATTTTGTCTTTCCTCGCTCCAATGGTTACCAAACGGTTTCCATTTATTTTTCCAATTATTTTCAAAATCGCTCAAATTAACTTGTTGCCCCTGATCTTTTTGAAATCTACTAATAAATTCGTCTCCAAAAATTGTTTGATGAGATACATTATCATCCACTTTGATAATCGTTGTTAAATCTATTAATTGTTGAATATCAGAATCCATTATTCTAATTCTACCCCCTCTCCTCCATTTTATCAAGAGAAAAACGGCTAAGATATGCTTAGCCGTTTTGATTGAGATTATTTATTAATTTGGATTATTTAATTTTAATAAATCTTGCTTTATATTGGAAGGGTTCAAATTTTCTGCCGCCGCCTTCTAAGAATTTCGGAAAAAATTCCACAAACTGCAAACGCGCTGAATGGATAAACCCGCCCAGAGCATTAATGCCGATATTAAACAAATGTCCAACAATTAAAACTAAAACCCAAATTCCCCAGCCAACATAAGGAATCATATCTTTGAAAATACCAGCAATTATATTTATAATATAACCAATTATACCGGTTGCCAAGCCCAGAGCCATTAAACGCGAATAAGACAAGATATCTGACATAATGCCAATTAAACCCTGAAGAACAGAAATTGCTCCAATAAATGGCCTAAAAAATATTTTAATATTCTTATTTGTTAGCATAATTAAAACTAAAAAGCAAGCTAGGCCGGGATAAAAGCTTTTAAGCAAGCCGGAGACAACCAAGCTGATTAAAAAGCAAGCCCAAAGACTGGCTTCAATCGCTTGGTTTTTGTTTTTTGTTTTGATTGCATGGTAAAGTTTGACAATCTGGGAAAACCAGATTTGGATAAAGCCCAAAACAAAAGTGAGCCCCATAAAAAGCAAAGTATCGGTCATTGGATTTATTAGCCTAATCTTGAGCAGAAAGTTCTTAACAGAACTTTCTGGCAAATTATTCAAATCTATTCCAAACCAACCGCCGAAAACAGCGCCGACAACAAAAGTCAGCAAGCCGGCATAAATTAAAAGCCGAAAAAACTTCTGATTATGACGCGGCACTTTCATAATTATAATTGCCAAAACAGATAAAACAGCCATGACCAAGCCATAGCCTGCGTCAGTTAAACAAAGAGCAAAAAACAAAATAAAAAACGGCGCTAAAAACGGCGTTGGGTCTAATTCGCCAAATTTCGGCAGGCCATAAATCCCGGTAACAGTCTCAAACGGCGCAACAAAGCTTTTGTTCACGATAATTACCGGCGGTTTATCTTTTGCATTGATTTTTTCTTTTTGGATAATAATATCTTGGCTAATTGTTTTTAACCGCTTTTTTAATTCAGCCAGAGTGTCTTTTGCCAACCAGAGAGTAATAACGACAAAATATCTGCTTAAAACCATTGCTTTTTGCGCTTCTAGTTTCTGTTTTTGAAAAAGCAAATAATCATAGGCAATTTCCAAATTAGGCATTTCTCGGCTCAAGCTTCGTAATTCTTTTTTGGTTTGTTTTAAATTATTTTTTATTTTTGATATTTGGTATTTGATATTTTGATAATCTTGTTTCGGATTATCAACAGCCAATTCTTGTTTTGCAAATTTATACTTATTGAGAATCTGACCTATCTCTTTGTTTGAATCAAAAATTATTGTTAAATAAACATATTTTAAATCTTGAAAAATCTGCTCAAAAGCAATATTTTGAATTTCTTTTTCCAACTCCTGCTCTAGAGCCAGATAATTATTGAGCAAAGCCTTGCCAATGATAACCTGAAAATGTTTTGTCGCTGGCAATGGCAAAGCATCAAGATTCTGCCAAGGCGCTATTTCTTGTTTTCTTTGTTTTAGAACTGTTAATTCGCTTTCAGAAAAATTGATTTTTTCTTCGGCTTTTTGCGTGCTCTTGATTATTTGACTCAAATTAAAATTCTGATATTTTTTTTGAATTTCTTGGATAGTCAATGCCGGCTTTTGACTAACTAATTTCTGCCAAAAAGATTTCTTTTCTTTTGGCTGATAATTTTTCAGAAAGTTTAAGGCGAACTCAATATTCCGCAGTTTAAGATTAACATTCTCAATTTTTTCTGCTAATTTCTTCTTTTTCTTGGCATTAAGATGGCTGATTTCAGCCTGGCCAAAATCTTGAAGCAAGTTCAAGATTCTTTTTTTATAAATTTTTGGCGCAATAATACTGATTTTTGCCAGCGGCCTGATCATTAAAGTATTCGTGAAATAATTAAATCAACAGCTTTCTCTCTTTTTATTGGATCTTTTTTTAATCGGACTAAAGCAAATTTTGTTTCATACTCTTGTTTTTTGATTTGTTCAAACGTTTGCTGACCGATTTCTTCAATAATTTTATTTTTTTCTTGTTCGGTCAACTCTTGAGCTTGAGCAAGAATTTTTTCTGCTTTTTTTTGAACAACCTTAATTAAATCTCGCGCTTTTTTCTGCGCTTGAAGAATTTTTTCTTCTGCTTCGTTCTCGTACATTTGAATTTTTTTAATCAACTTAGACATGACATTATAGTTTACTCAAATAAAATCAATTTGTAAAGAAAATTGATTATGGGCCAGATTAAGTCAAAAGCGAAGAAGATAAAAAACAGCAAAACAATAAAACCGAATCTTTCAAAAACTATTTTAATATGATTATATCTATCCGGAATCAGGGCAAATAAAATCTTTGAGCCGTCTAAGGGCGGAATCGGCACCAGATTAAAAACAGCTAAAATAATATTAATTAAAACAATCAGGGTAAAACCTTGCAAAGCTAAAAAGTGAAACAAAATGCCGAAAATCAAGGCTAAACTTAAATTAGCTAATGGCCCGGCTACGGCAACTAAAGCTGGTCCATATTTTTGATTGCGCAAAAAATAAGGATTATAAGGCACTGGCTTTGCCCAGCCAAAAACATAACCAGTTGTCATATACATTAAAAGCGGCACTAAAACAGAGCCGAAAATATCAAGATGGGCGATTGGGTTTAAAGTCAAGCGGCCCAGATTCTTGGCTGTCGGATCGCCTAATTTATAAGCTGCATAGCCATGAGCATACTCATGAATGACAATCGAGAAAATTAAAATAATAAAAAATAAAATAACTTGAAACATACTTTAATAATATTAACACATTAACCAGGCGAGTCAAACTTTTTGTTTGATTGCTTTTTACTTGCGCACAAATATAATATCGTGTTATATTTTAATAAATTTAAAGCTTTTATTATGATTACCTTATATCGTATTTTAAAATCAGGTTTTTGCAATTTTTGGCGCAGCGGCTGGCTCTCCAGCGTCACAGTCAGTATTATGACTTTTACTCTCTTGATTGTCGGCTCTTTGCTGTTTTTTAATGTAGCGGCCGATACTATTCTAAATAACCTGCAAGAAAAAATTGATATCAGCGTTTATTTCAAGCCCGGCACTAATGAAGAAGAAATTTTGAAAATAAAAAATGAATTAATAAATTTGCCAGAAGCCCAAAGCATTAATTATGTTTCGCAGGAAGAATCTTTAGCGCGTTTTCGCGAGAACCACCAGGATAATGCCTTGATTAATCAGTCTTTATTAGAGTTGGACGAAAATCCCTTAGAAGCGACTTTGAATATTCAGGCCAAAGAAGCTGGTTTTTACAGCGCGATTGTTAGTTTTCTGGAAACCAGCCAATTCAAGCCTTTAATCAGCAATATTAATTATCAGGAAAAGAAAAAAGATATTATTGAGCGCTTTGCTTTGATTTCCAAGGGACTGCGGCGCGGCGTCTTGATTTTATCTTTATTTTTTGCTATTATTGCCATTCTAGTGGCGTTTAACGCAATCCGTTTGGCAATTTATGATTCCAGGCATGAGGTTGAGATTATGCGATTGGTTGGCGCGAAAAACTGGTTTATCAGAGGACCATTTATTGTCAGCGGTTTGCTTTATGGCTTTTTGGGCGCTGTTATTTGTTTAATTATGCTTTATGCCGGCCTTAATATTATTTCACCGCATTTAACTGCTTTTACACCTCAAGTTAATTTGGTTTCGTATTTTCACAGTCATCTTTTGCTTGTTTTCGGCTTAATTTTTTCAAGCGGCATTACTTTGGGAGTTCTAAGTAGCTTGATTGCGATTAGAAAATATTTGAAAATATAATATTGCCGGGTGGTCTAATGGTAGTGACGCGGGACTCTGGATCCCGAAATCTTGGTTCGAGCCCAAGCCCGGCAGCCAATTAGTAAAGTTTGCGTTTCTCGCCTCGCTCGGGGCTTCCTCCTTCGCCCTGCGGGCTACGGCGGACAGGTCGCCCCTCGCTTCGGCAAACGAATTTTCAAACAATTTCCAATTGAATAAGATTTGAAATCTGCTCGGCCAGAAGTTCCTCACGAATGTATTTTTGCGAGCAATTGTTTTTCTTTTTGGTGCAACGATAATAGTTGTGTCCTTTGTGGGTTTCCGAAGTAATGGAACAGCCACACTCGCCACATTTTAAAAGCGAGCGGAAAGCGTATTCTTTCTGTCCTCGCTTCATTTTGTGGGCTTTGGTTTTCATCACTTCTTGGCACTTGTCAAAAAGTTTCTTTGTAATCGCTGGCTGATGGTTTCCTTGGTGGAGTTCAGCGTTGAAATAAAAAGCTCCGTAGTAAAAAGGATTTTTCAAAAACATTTGGATATTGGAAATAGTAAAAACTTTGCCGGTTCGACTAATCAAGCCCAAAGAAGTCATTTTATTTCGTAAATCTTTCAGAGAATATTCGCCGGTGGCGTAAAATTCAAAAAGTTTTCTGACAAGCGGAAATCTTTCCGGGTCGGGAATGATTTTGTGGTTAACTTTATCGTTGAGATAGCCGGTTATGGCCACTCCGCATTGTTCGCCCCGCCTGACTTTTTGCCTTAAACCTCGTTTTACATTCTCTGAAAGATTATCAATGTAATATTTTGACTGCCCAAAAGCGATATTCAACATAAATTTTCCCTGCGGGGTCGCGTCAAACCAGAATGTCGGGAATTTTAGCGCGGTTATTTTTTCCGTGTCTATGAGATAAATTATTTGTCCGCCGTCAATACTATTTCTCGCCAATCTGTCGGGGTGCCACGCTAAAATTCCACTGCCTCGCCGGACTCAATTCTTTTTATCATTTCATTGAAAATCGGCCGGCCCGGAATTTTAGCGGTTTGTGATTCAATAAAAGTTTCCACAATATCCAAATTTTCCCGCTCGGCAAATTCTTTCAGTTCTGTTATTTGGGCTTCAATACTCAAAATCTGCCTATCCGGCTCGTCCGTTGATTTTCTGGCGTAGAGAAAATATTTTGTCATATTTTTATTTGATTAAATTTGTAATCGCTTTTGGGTAGAAAATTGTCGCTTTGCTTTCGCCCTTCGGGCAAAAAAAGATTGGCTCGTTTTGAAATTGCTTGAAAATTCATCCGCCGACCTGCCCGCCGAATTGGCGGGAGCGAGGGGCGAAGCCCCGAGCGAGGCGGGAAACCAAAACTTTACAAATTGGCTGTGTCTCCTGAACAAAATCCGAACTTTTTTCCGCGAAAATCCGGACGCTGACTTTTGATCCGCCAACTGACGGATTAAGCTCGTCCGAAGCCCA
>Ga0210049_1003504_pt1 | contig 14099 bp, 15 predicted proteins | sample CryGeyCG2014_300_2_FD_183964 | JGI IMG/M metagenome (GOLD analysis project Ga0210049, IMG submission 183964) | Groundwater microbial communities from aquifer - Crystal Geyser CG06_land_8/20/14_3.00 (SPAdes) (version 2) | ecosystem: Environmental > Aquatic > Deep subsurface > Groundwater | place...
AAAAAGCGCGGCCTTCGATGGAAGCCTGCGGCATAGACGTTTACAGAACCGCTCACAATAACGGTTTCCCGATAAAGGTCGCGAAGACCAGGAATGCGAAGGGCAATTATTACGGCGTGGTGCTGATCGAATAAGGTATTATAGAAGTAATCTATTTTGTATTGAAGCAAGTTTGTTTATTAGGGAGGATAATAATATGAGTATTGAAATAACTGAACATGATATAGGCGCTGAAATAATTTCCATTTTGACTAAAGGTATGTATCCGGATCCGCTAGATGCTTTAAGGGAATATGTTCAAAATAGCGTCGATGCAAATGCTAAAAAAATCGATATCAAAGTTCACGGCAATTCAATTATTGTTGAGGACGATGGGTATGGTATGGATGATAAAATTATGCGAAAAGCTATTAGAGTTGGGATTTCAGATAAAAATCCTAAAAATGATGTTGGTTTCAGAGGAATAGGTATATATAGTTCTTTTCATCTATGCGATAAATTAAGTATATATTCAAAATCATCAAATACTACCAATCCTTTTCTTTTAATTTTTGATTTTAAATCAATGAAAGATTTATTAGAAAAACAACAAATCAATCGACTTAAAGGAATCAGTTCAAAATTAATTAATTTACAATCAATATTGCAAAACAATATAGAACTTGAGAATATTAATATAGAGGAATTTCCTAAGATAGGTACACGAATAGAAATAGATGGGTTAAATTCAAATTTCTTTCAGTCAATTTCTAGATTCGAAGAAGTAGCTGAGTATTTGCGTCAAGTTATCCCCGTACATTTTGACTTAAACAAATTTCGTTGGGCAAAAATAATAGAAAATACAATTACAGAAATTTGTAAAAAACACAAAGCAGAATTTAAGTTAGTAAATTTAAATTTGCAGGTAAATAATCGTACAGAAGAACTATTTAGACCATATACCGATGAACAATTTGAAAACATGCCACTAGAACCATATTTTAAAGAAATCAAAAATAAGGAATATTTTTTTGGAGTTACTTGGGGCTGTCTTAATTCCGCTAGAAAGAAGATTTCTGATAAAGATTTAAGAGGATTTTTAGTAAGAAAACAAGGATTTGCAATAGGAAAAAGATCTGATATAAGCAAATATTTTGGACGAACAACATACTTTGATAGATATATAGGTGAAATAATTGTTGTTCACCCAAATCTTTTACCAAATGCCCCCAGAACAGATTTCGAAGCATCACTTTTGAAAACCATGTTTTATGAGACACTAAATGAAGTTGCTTTTTATTTTAATAAAAAAGCTGATAATTATCAGGAATATACAAAAGGAGATGAAGAATTAGATGAGTCAATTATAAAATTAAGGGAAATAGAAGGTAGTTTTTTATTCTTTTCAGAAAATACAGAAGAATTAATTAATAAAATCATAGAAGTTAGAAATATTTACGAACAAATTCAAGGAAGACTTAAAAGAGATGTAATAAGAAAAGGAAGAAGAAAAGAAGCCATAACTATTATTAAATTGGCAAAATCACTTGAAAAAGATATTCAAGGATTAATTAATAAATCAAAAACGAATAGAAAAGAAATTACAGATAAAATGCCCGAAGTTAAATCCATTGAACGTTTAAGGAAATTACCAGAAATTAGAGTTAAAATGAAACTCAAAGAACCTAAATGTTTGAATGATATTTTTAGTAATTTAGACATTCTAATTACCGAGCAAATGAAAAAAATATTGAATTTAATAGATGAAAAATTTTTACAGGATTCAACTAATAATAAAAATGAATATCAGTTAGCATTGCGTGATTTACAGAAGCAGATAGAAGAGGAAAATGATGAGAGATTATAGAGATCATTCTTTAAAACAAATAATAAGAGAGCAATGGTGTAAACCATTAATAAAATATATTAATGAAAAATTAAAATATAAATTTCTATATCTTGGTTTACCTAGTCCAGAAATACGTGACCTTCTAAATTGGATTGATTATATTGATGAAGTAATCGCATTTATGTGCAGACAATATCCTGTTCCATCTTCAATAAGTCAACCAAAGACAAAAGTAATTGAATTGGAAAAACAATTAAATGCTCTTGAGCGTAAAGGAGCATTAAAACGATTTACTGTTTATGATGGATATATAGAAGAAGTTGTATTAAAAGGCTCGGATATTGCCGGGAATCCATTTAATCAAAGTGGTGTTGTAACAATTTATAATCTTGATTTTTGTAATAATATTACAACTCCATTACCTGTAGAAATAAATGGAAGAACACATTATTTTTATAAATCTGAAACAATAAGAAAATTATTAGAAATTCAAAGAGATATTGCCTTAAAAGAAAAATCTAAAAAATTTATTATGTTTTTAACTGTACACTCTGATTTTCTTAATGAAGAAAAAAAGTTGTTTGAAGCTCAGGCAAAAGATAGTGAACTAAAAGATTTTATAAGTTTAATAGATAGAGAACTAAAAGACGATTGGCGAAAGAAAATAAAATTACTTAAAGGTTATATATTTAACATAATTAAAACCTTTTTTTGCAGCTGTAATTTTACACCAGAATTCCTTCCAATAATAAATTATAAAAATGATAAAGGCACTTGGTTAATGCATTTTACCATTATTGGTATCGAGAATAAAAATCCTTCAGGTATAGCACCATATTTACAAAATATAAATAATTTTCTTAACCAAAAATTCCTAACAATCGAGGATGGTAAAATAATACCCAAAACTATAACTAAATCAGAGTGTGATTGTATTAGTAATTTAGTTGATGCTTTCCAGAATTCAGAGGGTTATAGGCAAATATGGAATAGAAAATGAAAATATTATTGGTTGAACCAAATTTTCCGATTCCTCCAAAGAGTAGAAACCATAGAGACTTTTTGCCTATAGGATTGCTCAAACTAGCAAGTTATCATAGAGCAAAAGGAGACAAGGTAAAACTTGTCAGAAACAATAAGTATTTTATTGATTTTTATCCAGACCAAGTTAAAATAACTTCACTCTTTACTTACTGGTCAAACTATGTATGGGAAAGCGTGAGATTTTATAAAGAAGGTTATCCAAAAGCAAAGGTCATCGTGGGTGGCATCTATGCTTCTCTTATACCTGATCATTGCAAAAAATCAGGTTGCGACGAAGTCTTTATTGGTGTAGATGAAGAAGCAGAAAAATGTAAACCGGCATATGATTTAGTCGATGTAGATTATCAGATTATTCATACTTCAAGAGGTTGCATAAGGCGGTGCAAATTTTGTGGAACATGGAAGATAGAACCTAAATTTATATTCAAAAAAAGTATAAAAGATGAAATATGCAGTAATAGAATCATATTCTATGATAATAATCTTTTGTCAAATCCTTACATTAAAGACATTTTAGATGAATTAGCTGCTTCTAAGTTTAACGATAGAGTTGTTTATTCAGAAAGCCAATGCGGTATAGATGGAAGATTACTTACACTCGAATTAGCAAAATTATTAAAAAAAGCAAGATTTCTTAATCCAAGAATAGCATGGGACCACGACTATAATCAGCATAAAAAAATAAAAGAGCAAATTGATATGCTTATCGAAGCTGGTTATCCAACAAAGGAAATTTATGTTTTTATGATTTATAATTATGAGCACGATTATTATAAGATGAAGGAAAAGCTTAAAAAATGCAAAGAATGGGGTGTTCAAATTGCGGATTGCAGATATAGACCATTAGATCAGCTTGTTGATGCTTATAATCCGTTGAAAAATAATCAAACGAATAATGACTATTATATAGACCCAAGATGGACGGATAAGCAGGTTAAACTCTTTAGAAAAAAAGTAAGACAGCAAAATATTACTATAAGACACGGATTTAAGTATTATGATCTAGAACTTGAGAGGTTAGGTAGAAAAAAAGAAGAAAAGTAGGAGTAACCGATGAAACAATATGAAGCTGTGATAAAAGTGATGGAAGAAAATGAGGGTTTTGCGACATTAGGGTATCTTAATCAAAATATTTTTAAAATTAAAAATTGTGAATGGAAAACAAAAACGCCATTTGCAAGTATTAGACGTATAGTACAAGATTCCAGTTTTTTCTTTAAAATAAAACCAGGTTTGTGGGCTTTAAAATCCTATAAAAATAAATTACCATTTAATATATCAACAGAAATTTCGGTTAAACAACGACAAGAGTTTGATCATACTTATTATCAAGGTCTTCTTGTAGAAATAGGTAACTTAAAAAAATATCAGACATTTGTATCGAATCAAGATAAAAACAAAACATTTTTAAATGGAAAATTAAAAGAAATAACAACCATTGAGAATATTTATCAATTCAGCTATGATTATATAGTCAAAAGGGCTCAAGCCATAGATGTAGTTTGGTTCAACAATAGAAAATTGCCAGATTCTTTATTTGAAATAGAGCATTCAACTGATTTTTTAAATTCACTTTTGAAATTTATAGAATTACAAGATTTTTACGTTAAATTCTTTATTATTGCGGACGAGCGAAAAAAGAGTGAATATAATAGCAAAATTTCTTCAAATACTTTTGAATCTATTAAAAAAAGGATAGAATTTGTAACATATGAAAGAGTATCTAAATGGCATACCAGCATGTCTGAATTAGCAAGTATAGAAGGGAAAATTCTATGACCCATAATTTACTTCAAGCCCAATATGATGAAATCTGTTCGTATTTTAGAACAACCACTGAGCCATACGACTTTTTGGAATGGGATGGACATATTTTAAGTGTCTGGAATGGCAATTCCATTGTAGAGACATATAGTTTTAAAGATTTGAAAGAACTCGTTTTTTTACCAGAATTAATTAAACTAAGTAGAAATGCAAGGAGAAAATATGCCGAATAACCATAAGGGTAGAAATGGTTAATCTTATTTGGAGGTAACCTGAAAATGATAGAGGTAGAAAGCGATATTTTATCAGATGTGATAAAATGTAAAGGTTATCATAAAAGAGAACCAAAATTTGGAGATAGAGCATGGAGAGTAAAAGGAAAAAAAGTCGATATAATATATTGGGATACTGGAAATTGCTGGTGTGCTATTATGCAGGTTATTCCTAAAGAAAAAAGAGATTATAAGAAAATAGCAGCTAAATTCTATGAAGAATTGCATCAAGAAATTGCAAAACGTTATGATGAGAATATGTATCGAATAGATTGAGGAAAAATAGCAAAAAATGACTAAGCACATAGGTATCGCGGCGTGCAGCGCGGAAGGCGCGGCGTTATGCCGATAAAGTAAGGAAAATAGCAAAACAGTTTCTAATTATTTTTGCCGGGAAGTAACTAAGCGGTAGTTGAAGAAAAAACAATATTGAAGACAAGCCTAAAATTGTCATAAGCACAGTTTTTAAGCGGGAGCAGATTCGATGAATAAAAAAGAAGTAATAAAAAAATATACAGAGAGCCATAAATATTTTTCTTTATCTCAAATCGTTAAAGAAACCAATTTAAATAAAAAGATATTGAAGGATTATTTATCTATATTTAAAAAAGAAAAGAGGGTTTTTAGTGCGGGACAAGGGATATATAGTTCTATAAAAGAAACCTTTGAATTGGTTGAAGACAGCAGGACTTATACATTATTAAAACACCTTAAAAAGAATTTTCCTTATACCGATTTTTTAATATGGAATACAAGACAGCTTCAATCCCTGTACCATCATACACAGCTGCACCATATTACATTCATTGATGTAGAAAAAGATGCTATTTTGCCTTTTTATGAAAAAATATCCAAGGAATATATTGAAACCGTAATTGAAAAACGATCCAGGGCATATTATAACTCATTCAATATAAAACTTAATCCTGTGGTAATAAGGAGACTTGTTTCCCGTTCATTAAAGCCGAAAAACAATCATATCCCACAAGCCGAAAAAGTATTAGTGGATCTGTTTATGGACGTTGATAAGTATAAATATATTTCTTCTTCAGATTACTGGAAGGTTTGGGAGGAATTGTATCCCAGATATAGAATAGATATTGGATTTGTGTATAACTATGCTAAACGCAGGGGATGTTTGGAAAGTATTTTCCAACCAATAATTAGTTTATCGAGGAAATATGAAATAGACTTTTGCCAACTACTCCAGGAAAGTGGCAAGAGTCTATAATTAGACAGAAGGGTGAATGGCGGGGAAACTGTTAAGCAAAGATATTCTTGAAAAGCAGAGACGGGAAATAGGATTTAAAGACCCTGTTATTTTTGAGAAAGCAGTTTATGCTTTAAATTTACTTGCCTGTCTTTTGGAGTATTATCCCAATCTGATTTTCAAGGGAGGCACAGCGATTTTACTGTATTCCTTTCCGCCTGTACGATTTTCGATTGATATAGATATTTTGCTGGAAGAAAAAGAAAGAAAGGAATTAGAAAAGAGCTTAAAGGCATTAATTGACAATTCAAATTTATTTAAATCCGTAGAAGAAGATAAAAGGAAAAGCGATATACCAAAATCACATTACAAATTTTACTATAATTCAAAATATACCGTTGTAGAGCAGTATGTGTTGCTGGACATTGTTTTTTGCGATAATCCATACCATAAGCTGATAAAGAAGAATTTAAACAGCCTTCCCTTATTAATCCTTAATGAAGAATTGCAGGTAAGGATTCCAACGCCTGAAGGTTTGTTTGGGGATAAAATGGCAGCCATTTCTCCGGATACAATCGGCATACCTCTGAATGAAAAAAGAGAAATGGAATTTGTGAAACAAGTAATTGATCTTGGAGGGTTATTTAACCTGATTGGCAACACGGAAGATATAGGAAAGACTTTTTCGGGAGTAGCAAAGATTGAAAACAAATTCAGGAAATCCAATCATTCAGAAGAGAAAATATTGGGTTCAATCGTTGACTTAGCTTTTAAGTACTCACAATTTTTGCTGAAAGGCTCAAAAGATACTTATCAGGAAACAGAATATTTGAATAACGGATTAAAAAGAGTAAGAAACCACTTAGCAAGTAGTTATAATACAAATGACCTGAAGTTAACTTTTGCCAAGATAGTTTATATATGCCGTATTATCAGGGAAAAGATAAGCACGGAGATAATTAAAAACGTGGATTATGGACGTATAAAGAGCAAGGCTCTCGAAGGTAAATATAAGATATTAGAGAGACTAAAGAAGACAAATCCAGATGCATATTTTTATTGGATTTTAGGGACTGTGTTAGATTAAATATTAATATAAGAAAATCTAAAAATGGTAAAACATATAGGAATTGCGGCGTGCAGCGCAGAAGGCGCTGCGTTATGTTATCGGACAATCTGCCTTGAAGGCGAAGCTCTTATGGGCAGCCGAGATATGCATCCGGAAATCACGATGCATACCCATCCGCTGGGCGAGTATATGAAATATGTTGACACCGGCGACTGGAGCGGTGTGGCAGGGTTAATGCTTGATTCGGCACGGAAGCTGGCAAAAGCAGGAGCGGATTTCGTGATCTGCCCTGATAACACCATACATGAAGCATTTGACATAGTAATAGAGAAATCGCCGCTTCCCTGGCTCCATATCGCGGAAGAAGTTGCGAAAGAGGCAAGGCGCAGGAAATTCAGGAAACTCGGTATACTGGGAACGAAATATCTGATGGAAGGCCCTGTTTATCCGGAAAAACTGGAAAAAGCAAAAATAGGATACATTGTTCCCGACGCTGACACGCGCAGAAAAATAAACGCGATAATATTCAATGAGCTTGTAAAAGGCGTGTTTAAAGACAAATCCAGGAAATATTTTACAGGGGTCATAAGAGAACTTAAAAAGCAGGGATGCGGCGCGGTTGTGCTTGGCTGCACGGAAATACCGCTGTTAGTTGCGCAGCAAAGTTCACCGCTTCCTATACTTGATTCCACCAGGCTTCTCGCAAGAGCCGCTTTGAGAGAAGCGATTAGAGTCAAAGAGTCATAGAGTCAGAGAGTCAAAGTTGTAACTCAGGGCTTTAGCCCTGATGTCAAACCTAAAGGTTTGAGTTACAGAAATCTGTGGAAATCTGTGTCAATCTGTGGTTAAAAAGGATGTAAAATGGAAGAAGACCTGATAAATGAGCGGAAGAAAAAGATAGAAGACCTGAAGGCAATGGGGATCGAGCCGTTCGGCCGCAGGTTCGCCCCGACGCACACCACCGCGGACATTTTGCAGAAATACGGGGAGAAACAGTTTGCCGAAGGAGAGGAGTCCGCGGAGGAAGTTGTTGTGGCGGGCAGGATCATGACGATACGCGGCCACGGAAAGGCGGCGTTCGCCAATATTCAGGACAGGTTGGGTAAGGTCCAGATCTACATCCGCCAGGATGTACTCGGCGAACAGGGCTTCAAGATCTACGAAAAGACCGATATAGGGGATTTTATAGGGGTAACCGGGACCGTATTCCGCACCCGCACAGGAGAGCTTACAGTAAAGGCGAAAAAACTGGATTTCCTCGCAAAGGCCCTGCGGCCGCTGCCGGAAAAATGGCACGGGCTTAAAGACGTGGAAACAAGGTTCAGGGAAAGGTATCTTGACATAATTTCGAATCCCGAGGTTAAGGAAATTTTCCTGCTGCGTTCAAAGACCGTGAAATTCATCCGCGAATTCCTGGACAACAAAGGCTATATGGAAGTTGAAACGCCGATGCTTCATTCGATCGCGGGCGGGGCGATCGCGAAGCCTTTCAAAACTCACCACAATGCCCTTGGCTTGGACCTGTTCCTGCGCATCGCGCCGGAACTGTTCCTTAAACGTCTGATAGTGGCGGGTATGGAAAAGGTATATGAGATAAACCGCAGTTTCAGGAACGAGGGTATTTCAACGCGCCATAACCCGGAATTCACGATGCTGGAGGTTTATACCGCGTACGCGGACTACAAGGACGTGATGGACCTGACAGAAGCTATAATCGGTTACGCGGCTGAAAAAACCGCGGGGAAGAAGAAAATAATGTTTGGCGAAAACGAGATAAACCTGGAATCCCCGTGGAAGAGGACAGGATTTTACGAGGCGCTCAAGGATGCGACAGGCAGGGATTTCCCGGGAATGACGGAGGAGGACGCGAGGAAATTCGCCGGGGAGAAGAACATCAACACAGAGGAATGCGGCGGCAGGGACGAGGTTGTAAGCCAGATCTTTGAAAAAACCGTGGAGCACAAACTTATACAGCCGACATTCATCACGGATTACCCGATAAGCATCTCGCCGCTTGCCAAGTCCAGGCCTGACAACCCGGAGATCGTGGAGCGGTTTGAGCTCTTTATAAACGGAGGGGAAATAGCCAACGCCTATTCTGAGCTGAATGACCCGATAGAACAGAGGAAACGCTTTGAAAAACAGGCCCTAAACCACTCCCCCGATGAAAAATTAGGGTCGGGTTCAGGACAAGGCTTGGTCGATGAGGATTTCGTAAAGGCGCTTGAGCACGGTATGCCGCCCACAGGAGGGCTTGGCATAGGCATTGACAGGCTGGTTATGCTGTTTGCCGGCGTTTCTTCAATACGCGAGGTCATACTTTTCCCTCAACTTAGGCCGGAAAAGTAATAGTTTACAGAGTTTACACAGTTTACAGAGTTTACAAAGTAAAAGCCGGAGAAAATAGTTTACAGAGTTTATAAAGGCAAAACCAAGGGAAAATGAAGGAAAATAAGGGTTTAGAGAACCTAAAAGTCTGGCAGTTAGCAAGGGATCTTAAAAGGGAAATATATAATATAAGCGATATGTTTCCCAAAAAGGAAGATTACTGTTTAACCTCTCAAATTAGAAGCGCAGCAGTTTCAATAACCGCAAACATAAGCGAAGGTTATGGAAGGTATCATTACCAGGAGAATTTGCAGTTTTGCCGTATCTCAAGAGGGTCAATTTCAGAAACGATAGATCACCTATATACAGCGCTTGACGCTGGTTACATAAATAAAGAAAAATTCGATTTGTTATACACTAAAGCCAGGGAAATTGAAAGAACGCTGAATGGTTATATGAGATATCTGCAGAACTCGAAAAAGCAATTAATGTAGGTTTTACTATATAGACTTTTTTACACTTTATACACTCTGTAAACTTTGTAAACTCTGTAAACTATATAAACTGGAGTTGGCGTGAAAGCAAGCTGGATGATAGCGTGGAAACACCTGCGCAAAAAGAAAGGATTCTTCCTGAACCTCAGCACGTTCCTGTCGATCGCGGGAATAGTGGTGGGGGTTATGGCGCTTGATATAACCCTCGCGGTCATGAGCGGGTTCAACACGGACCTGAAGGATAAGATCCTTGGCATGCAGCCCCACGTGCTTGTATTTAACGATAACGCCCCTCTAAAATACGCGAAAACAATGGACAGGATAGCGCTCTACTTCATGATCAACAAACTCCAGCTGAAAAAGGGCGGCGAGGACCTGAAAATGACCGCGATAGCCGCAGGCCAGGGCATAATAAGGAGCGGCAGGACAATGTCAGGGGTCGAGATAAAGGGCATAGATCCGAAAACCGAGGCGGAAGTCACAAATTTTCCCTCAAGCATGAAGGAAGGCAAGTTTTTGCTTGAAAGCGGCGAGGCCCTCCTGGGGAAGGAGCTTGCGAGGAACCTTGGCCTGAAAACCGGCGACGAATGCTATCTTGTTTCGGGATTCTCCGCGGACATGGCGAAGTTCAGGATAAGCGGCATATTCGCTACGGGGCTTTACGCGTATGACTCGGGGATCGCCTGCATCTCCCTTAAGGACGCACAGAAGATATTCGGCCTGAAAGCGGACGAGGCAACGGTGATAGGGATAAAAACAAAAGACATATACAGGGCAGGCAAAATAGCGGCCCTGATACAGGGCGAACTGAAATACCCCTTTGTGGTGCGCAGCTGGGACCAGATGAACCGCAACCTGTTTGCCACGCTGAAACTCGAAAAGACCGTCATGTTCATCCTCCTGAGCCTGATCATACTCGTGGCCGGGTTCGGGATGGCGAACACGATGATAATGAACGTTATGAAGAAAGTGAAAGAGATAGGCATAATACAGACGCTTGGCGCGAACCCGGCAATGATAAGGAAGATCTTTCTCGTGGAGGGAAGCGTTTCCGGCCTTATAGGGATAAGTATCGGCAGCGCGCTGGGCCTTGTTGCCTGCCTGCTGCTTAAAAAATACGAATTTATAAAACTGCCCGGCGAATTCTATTACATGTCTTATCTTCCGGTGCAGATGCGGCCGGCGGATTTCCTATGGGTGGCTGTTATGGCGTTTGCCATAGTGGTAATTTTCAGCATATACCCGGCTTTTGTGGCTTCAAGGATCAGGCCGGCTGAAGCCATGCGGCAGGAACAGTAGACTCGTTCATCGTTCATCGTACATCGTGCGTCGCCCTAGCGGGTCGTGCATCGAAAAAGAGGAAAAGATGACAGCTAAGAGCTATAAAGATTTAGACATATGGAATAAGGGTATAGAAATTGTGGAATCAATTTATAGTTTAACAATGAATTTTCCTTCAGAAGAAAAATTTGGTTTAGTGGCACAAATGCGCAGAGCATCATCTTCGGTCCCTTCCAATATTGCAGAGGGCTTTCGAAGAAAATATAACACGGAATTTGCGCAGTTCTTATATATAGCTCTTGGGTCGTGTGCTGAATTGGAAACACAAATAATAATTTCAGGCAGGCTTAATTTTTTATCTGACCAAAATAAAGACGCTCTTTTAGAAGAAATTGATCATCTCGGCAGAATGATTAGGAATTTTATTAAGAAGTTGTAATCTAACGATGAACGATGCACGATGCACGATTGACGAACTAAGGGGGGAAGAATGGCCATCAAGATATACATTGACGGGGATATGGTGGATGAGAAAAACGCCAAGATATCGGTGTTTGACCACGGCCTTTTATACGGAGACGGGGTGTTCGAAGGCATCAGGGCGTATAACGGGAAGGTTTGGAAATTTGACGAGCACATAGACCGCCTTTTTGCCAGCGCCCAGGCGATCCAGCTCAAGATACCCCTTAACACGAAAGAAATGAAGGACGCGGTTATCAAGACCGTGCGAGCGAACGGCCTGAAGGATTGCTACATACGGCTTGTTGTCACGCGCGGCAAGGGAGACCTGGGCCTTGACCCGAAAAAATGCCCCAGGCCCACTGTTTTCATAATCGCGCACACCATAAAACTCTACCCGAAAGAGCTGTATTACAAGGGCATGGAGATAGTCACGGTGGCGACAGTCAGGAACTTCGTTAACGCCATAGACCCGCAGATAAAATCCCTGAACTACCTTAACAACGTGCTCGCGAAGATAGAGGCGAACCTTGCCGGAGCCCCGGAAGCGATAATGCTGAGCAGGGACGGTTACGTCCTTGAGTGCACGGGGGACAATATTTTCATAATAAAGAACGGCGTCCTTATTACCCCGCCGACATGGCTCGGTGTCCTGGCAGGGATAACGCGCAATACCATGCTCGGCCTGGCGGAAAAACTGAAGATCCCGGCAAAAGAAGAAGTGTTCACGAGATATTCGCTTTATAACGCGGATGAGTGTTTCCTTACCGGGACCGCGGCAGAGGTTATCCCGGTCGTGAAGGTCGACGGAAGGATAATAGGGAACGGGATGCCGGGGAAAATAAGCCTGCGGCTCATGAAGGCGCTCTGGGCCCTTACGAAAACCGAAGGCACGCCCATCTACAAATAACGCTTATGGCGCATAGCTAATAATAGTTGTCAGTTGCCGGTTGTCAGTTGTCAGCATGCTCACAACCCACAACTCACAACTGATAACTGGAGTCTAAAGTGAAGATCGGAAGGTATATACTTATCGGGGGCGTGATAGCGCTGGTTGTTCTCCTGTTTGTGGTGAAACCGTTCAGGAAGCCCGTAGATTACATGAAGAAATCCGCGGAACTGGAAGCGGTCCTTAAAAGTGAATTCCTCAAGCTGGGGTTGAGCGAGCAGAACCTGCTTGAAACCTACAACGAGCAGAAATCCGAAGGCAGGGTAAAATGGATCTGCTTTACCAAGTCATTCCTTGTTTCCGACACATTCTCGTTTGACGTATGCCTTTCTTCCCTGAAGGACGCGGTAATGCCCGCGGGCGGAACGGTTATTTCATCTCAGGCAGAGAAGAACGGCAGGATGCTGACCGTGAAGGTAGGCGTTAAAAATACCGTTACCCACGTTCTGATCTTTGAGCGCAGGTCAAAAACCACGCGCATCGCTTTTATTATCGACGATTTCGGTTTTAACGAGGAGGCGATGAGTGAGTTCATGACCCTGGATTACCCGCTGACATTCGCGGTGCTTCCCTACCTGAAATATTCAAAGGCGGCGGCCGAGCTCGCGCACAAGTCCGGAAAAGAGGTCATACTGCACCTGCCGCTGACAGGCATAGAGAACGAATACAACAAGAACGTTATCACGCTGAAGATGAGCAGTGAAGAGATAGAGAGCAGGGTCGAAAAGGGGATCTCGGGAGTGCCATACGCGGTAGGGGCAAATAACCACATGGGTTCCATCGTTACGGGAAACACGCAGGCAATGGAAATAATACTGGGCAGGCTGAGGGAACACGGCATGTACTTTGTTGACAGCCGGACCACGCAGAAAACCGTGGGATACAGGCTGGCAAGGTCGATGGGCGTAAGGACAGGCATACGCGACATTTTCCTTGACATGGAGAATTTCAAGGACGTTGAATACATCAGGGGACAGGTAGGCGCGCTTGTCAGGATAGCCAGGAAAAAGGGCGAGGCGATAGGGATAGGGCATAACAGGACCTGGACTTTCCAGGTGCTGCGTGAAGAATTGCCCAGGTTAAGATCAGAGGGGATCGAGCTGGTGTTCGCGTCGCAGATCGTTAAATAAATACAGATCCTGGATCCTGGATCCTAGATCCTGGATGTAGGAATTTATTTAAAATAAATCCTTAACCCCTGCTAATCCCGATAAATCGGGATTAAGCTGCTGGGGTCTGCGTCTCTGAGATCAAAAGTATGCTTTTTCCTTGATCTAGTGTGGTGTCTCTAACAGATCTTTACATTTGGGCTGTCATTGCGAGGAGTGTTAACGACGAAGCAATCTCGACCTAAAAATCGAGATTGCCACGCTCCCTTTGGTCGCTCGCAATGACAACTCA
>Ga0210049_1003505_pt1 | contig 14099 bp, 28 predicted proteins | sample CryGeyCG2014_300_2_FD_183964 | JGI IMG/M metagenome (GOLD analysis project Ga0210049, IMG submission 183964) | Groundwater microbial communities from aquifer - Crystal Geyser CG06_land_8/20/14_3.00 (SPAdes) (version 2) | ecosystem: Environmental > Aquatic > Deep subsurface > Groundwater | place...
TCTTAAATTGGTATCCAGGTAAGATGTACAGGGAAGTCCAGCCAGAATATCCGCTTAACTTTCCATCCTTATATGCTGATTCCATTGTCCTAACCGATGTAGTACCCACCCCAATAATTCTCTTACCACTTTCCCTTACTCCATTTATAACCTCTGCAACTTCCTCACCCACTTGGCAGAACTCAGTATACATCTTATGCTCCTCAGGGGTTTCCTCCAGAACTGGCATAAAGGTATCCAGCCCAACATGGAGAGTAACAAAACATAAGATAACCCCTTTTTCTCTTAGTTCATCTAACAGTCTATCTGTAAAATGTAAGCCCGCAGTTGGAGCTGCTGCACTTCCTCTTATCCTAGAGTATACTGTCTGGTACCTCTCAGGGTCTCCTTTGTATCCATGTATATAAGGTGGCACAGGAGGTTCACCCGCTTTTTCTAATTCCTCCTCACTACTTAACCATATACTCACCAACCTCTCCCTCCTCTTACCCACCTTCTCTCCAATATGCAGCACCTCCCCATAAAACCCCTTAAAATCAACTACATTACCCCTATCCACCTCTCCTACCTCCACGAGTGCCTCCCATTCACTCCCTGTCTTGCGGAGTAGAACAATTACTATCTCATCCATAGGAGAACCCTCAAGGTGCCCTCTAAGCCTTGCCGGAATTACCCTAGTGTTATTGAACACTAAGCAGTCCCCCTCACTGAGGAGTTTTGGCAACTCGTAGAACCTAGTATGCCACATATACCCTGTGTCCTTATGGAGAACCAACAAGCGGGAGGAGTCTCTTGGGGTAACTGGCTCCTGAGCAATCATCTCCCTTGGGACTTGTATATCAAAATCAGACGTTCTCATATTACCTCCACTGTGTCCCTCATCCACCACCTCTTATAGGTTTTCTCATACTTAAGCACCTCCTCAAAAATTTTATAAATTTTTCTACTGTATAACTCTCCCGTTAGATTAGATTTAACCCACTCACTTCCCCTCTTTGCCATGTCTTTATATTTGTCCCTATTAAAATACACCTCCATAAGAGCCCCAAGATAAGAATCCGTTACTATTCCGAATCCATTAAGGAAGTCCTTTCTTACAAAATTCTTGCTAGTTACTATAGGTAATCCTGCACTCAAGGCCTCAAAGAGAGTAATAGTACCAGTAGACTCACTAACAGGATGAAGCAGAATATCAGAAGAATGGTAATAGGCCCTTAATTCTTCCCTAGATAATCCCCCAGTCATAACTACCTTACCCTGAAGATCTTCTTTCCTTATCTTATCTAGGACACTCTCCCAGTACTGAGGTCCTGAACCCGCTAATATCTTGGACCCTACTATGATAAGTTTTGAGTGGGGAACTACTTTCTGGAATTCCTTGAAAATTGAAACTCCTTCCAACTGGTTCTTAAACTTCCCTACTGCTCCTACTTGTAGTATCTTATAACTAAGAGATGCATTGTCTCTTTCTTTTGGTTTCTCAGAGAAGAAGTTCCAATCTACTCCAAGAGGAATTATGTAGTCCACCTGCCTCCTATAGAGCCTCTCAAACCTTTTGGCGTCTAGCTTACTTATAACTACCACATACTTACCGGGCCTTCGCATCATTTGTCTGTTAAGAGTCTCAAATGGAACCCTCCACCATCTGGAGTATTCCTCTGGAAGGTCATAACAACACCACACTACAGGTTTAGAACAAGTAGGAAAAGTCCCCAGAGATGCAGGGAAGTTAAAGACATTTATTATATCTGCCCAACTTTGGTATTGCCTGGTTCTGAGGTACAAATAGAAGGGATCCTTGCTGTTAAGACTCTTAACAGAGGACCCCAAGGACTTAAACTCCTTTTCCATCAAGTCTACCATTTCCTCAGTACCTCCATGGAAGCCTAAGGTATAGTTTACCATTAGTATCTTCACCTAAGATGCTCCCTTAACTCCTTTATATTACTGTCCAGAAGCCTGAATACCCCTAAGTCTATAGGTGGATGATCCATATCCATCAAATGGTATGAGGAGGCCTCCTTGTCCCCTTTATAATTTGCCATGCTTTGTGCCCTGAAGGCCAGTAGTACAGGAATTGCTGTATTTAAGGACTCCACATTAGAACATTCTCCATAAAAACTTAGTTCCACTGGATGAACCAGTCCCAGTAAGTGAATCTTCTTACCTACTAGGGCATTAACTACCAAAACCCTTCTACAAACTTTTATCCAGTACGGATCCTCTCTACTAGAGCCCACATCACAAGGGACTGCCACCCTATCTCCGTAGACCTTAAGACAGTCCTCTAGGGCCTTTGGCGAGTCCCCCTGGACTACTCCTATTACATTCTCTATTCCAAAAACTTCTCCACAGTCCTTATAAGATTGTAAAGTTTTCTGATGGTCCCCAAGCCAATCAGGAGCTAGAACCGTTCCTCCTGTTATCTCCCAAACACGCTTAATGTCTTCTAGAGGAATAGGGTCTCCAGTACCCATTTTTCTATTATTTATAACTTTAGGTCTTTTAGAGTCCTTAAAGTACCCCATATAAGTAGGACTCCTAAGAGCCTGAGATGCTGAAATCCAGTCAAAGTCTGCTAGAGGTTGTACTAAACCCAACCAGCTAGTGGGACAATCCATTGCAAGTTTAATAGGGAAAGGTCTTCCCTGGGATACCTTGTAGTAGGAAAATGCACTATAATTGATTATATCCAAAAGGGCCTCTTTGGAAGATATATCATACTCCGTACCCCCATCTAAGAGAAACTTAAGATGCCCTGCTTTCCTTATTACATTCTGGTATAGGTCCTTAAGACCTTCCCTCTTCCATCCATCCCTATAGGCCACCCATCTTTGCTCAATAAGATTCTGTGCTTCTTTATAAACCTGAATGATATCATCTATACTATGCACTACTTATACTCCTCTGCATATAGCATAAAATTCCTCCCTTACTGTATGATTTGCCTTAAATGAGCCCCTCAGAGTAGAAGTTACTACCTCAACATTTGGCTGGTTTACTCCCCTACAGCCCATACAACCATGTTTGCCTATCACATATATACCTAATCCCTCAGGTTTTAGTCCCTCCCATAAGGTGTCTGCAACCTCTCGAGTGTATTGTTCTTGCATAATAGGTCTCTTACCAAGAGTAACAGATATTCTAGTGAATTTTGAGAGGCCCAACACACCTCCTATAGGAATGTATCCAATCTTTACATTAAAGTTACAGGGAAGGAGATGATGTGGACAAAGGGTCCAAACTTCTATAAACTTGGTTACAAGCATCTCATCATATTTATCTGCGAAAACTGCCTGTAAACACTTACTGACTTCCTCTTCTATCTTCCGAGAAGGCCAACACATCTCCTCTACTAAGTTTCTCAACCTCTTACCGCTCCCAGAAAACTGGCCTGCCCCCTCCCAACCATTATATGCTCTCTTAAAAGTTTTTTCTATAGTATCAAATAAGTTTCCTTCTATTGGGTCACTGGTTATCTGTCCATTAGGCCGTGCCATTTCTACTTCAACCTCCTACCTGCAAACTTTAGAATATAGTAAACCAGAAGCAAGGTGGTGAATACTATCCAGATAGGTACCACAAAAGTCAGCACCTGCCCCCAAGTGGAAGTTCCAAAGATATTTGGACCTCCATGGGCCATTCTTTGGGCCCCTACTGCTCCAAGGGCAATAGCAAACACTGACCATACTATTAGACCTGACCACAATCCCAGCTTAATTACTGCCCTATCTTTAGGATTCTTTGGTCTCCACATATTTACCTCCTTCTCCTATCTAATATTACATTCAATATTGTAAGTATTCCTATGTCCATCCATACCCTCCTCACCCGTAATAATCCTGTGGTCCAAAATCAGGTCTATAAGAGATTCCACAACTTGGACAACTTGGAGGATCCCCCCACTGGTTCTTAATTAAAACTTTTTCTCCACACTTTGGACAGATGGCATTCCCCTGTTTATCTTTATTACCTTCTTTAATAACTGTAATCATATATTACCTCCTTCTTCTATTATATCCAGGAAGATACAGTCCCAGATTATCTTTATTTATCTTTATACCACCAAAGAGTTTACCTATAATTTTTAGAATAAAGCAGAAAGCAATAGGAATAAGTAGAAGTACACCTAAAACAATCAACCATTTAGGTAGTCCACTTCTCATTACAGGATACCCCTTGGAATCATAAAGCTGACCACTACGCATCCCCACCTCCGGGCCACACCAACTGTCTTAGCCTCGCATACCCAGGATCATAAAACCCATTAGGCACCTTTAGTCTGTAAAGATCCAGTCTATCCTCTGCTTCCCCTAACTCCTCCTCCTGAACTTCCCCCTCATCTCCCAAGATAGCCAACAATCTTAACAGTACTTCCTTTTTGTCTTTATCCATTATACTTCCTTTTCATATTCTACAGGGTCTTTCACACCCACTTCCTTAAAAGCTTCCAGGCGGAGACGGCATGAGTCACATAAACCACAAGCTTTCTCTCCACCTACATAGCAACTCCATGTATCTGCAAACGGTACTCCTAATTCCATACCCAATCTTATTTCTTCTACTTTTCTCATTTGCATAACAGGAGCCTTTATAGACGTGAACTTCTTATTCTCTACCCACCTCTTACTTGCCCTATTTAATGCAATCTCTATGCCCGATATGAACTCAGGCCTACAGTCTGGATACCCACTATAATCAACTGAATTTACCCCAATATAAATAGTATCATAACCCAAAACCTCTGCCCAACCAAAGGCAAATGCCAAAAATATAGAATTTCTTTGGGGGACCCAAGTACTAGGTATACCCTTAGATAGTCCTTCTGTAGGAATATCTCCTTCTCCTAATAGAGAACTCCCCCCAATATCCTTCAGGGGTAGATCCAAAACCTTATGCCTTTTTATTCCCAGTATCAATCCCAACTGCAAGGCACAACTTATTTCCTTTTGGTGTCTTTGTCCATACTTGAAAGTAAGTGCAGATAACTCCTCACACTCTCTCTTTGCAATCCAGGCAGTTACTGCACTATCCATCCCACCACTTAACAAAACAACACCTTTACTCATCCCTATACCTCCCTGCCACTGCAGCAAAAGGGATAGATAGGGAAAGAATACCTATTCCTATCCATAGTATTATAACATGGTTAAATACTGCAGCGGTAACTGCAACACCCAGTCCTACCAGTCCTACTAAGATTGCTAGATCTATCCAATGTTCAAAGTCCCTCATATTAAACCTCCTTTAAGAGGACAATTGGAATGACCACCAAAAAGACCCCAACCAGAAGAGACACCCAAGTAGCTGACATTATATCTGATCCTCTACTATTATCAGAATGGATCTTCCCATAAGGGAAGTCATAATCATAGGGAACCTTAACTTCAAACTTCACAATTATGGGAGGTTCTGAAGCCAAAACACTGTAGTTATCCAAAACTACTGGGCCTTCAGTGATTCTATTTTTAAGGTCCAACTTGAATTCATTATATTCCTGCTCAGTATTAAAAATGGAAGTACCACTATACCTATCCAAGTTGTGGAGGGCCCAGGGAATTATTACCAGACTAACCAAGAAAATCCATCCAACCACAAATACTATTAAGACAGCTACTCTCCAAGTTTTCATTTACACCTCCTTTAGCTCTTCACTAAACAATCCCAGACAGTTAAGGCAGCGCCACTTAACTACCTCCTCCTCAGTATCTTCCACACACACCCTTAACATAGTAGTGGTAGCCTTACATTTTGGACATTCCTTTGTGTCCACCACCTCCTTTAACCTTTCCCACACCTCCTGACTTGCCATTGACTTGATGTCTCTATAATCCATTATGCCTCCTTTATTACTTTACTTTTCCTCTTTTGTCTTCTCTGATAAGGTCTTGGTAACTTCTTACCTACCTTTCCTAGTAAATCCGCTATCTGTACTTCACTAAAACCAGCCTCAGTCAGCTTTTCTATGCTCACACTAGAATCCTCTGCTTCTATACAACAAGGATAAGGACACTTAAGGCAGTCATCAAACAGTTTACAGTAAAACTCATCTTTTTCCACTCTACTCTCTTACATCTTTTGCATAGTCAAGGAATGAAGGTAATCCTTCAAAGTCACCATAAGCAACAGTTCCGTCATCTTCATCTCTAATAGTAATAAATCTCACCTTTCCATCAGGACACTGTATAGTAAAATGAATTTTGGTTCTTTTAACATTCTCTTTTACAAGCATCCATCAGACTTTCCACATTATAGAAGCCGCCTACCTGTATCTCTTTAACTACTGCTTTCATCTTTCCCCTAGTGTAATAGTTATCTCCAACTCAGGAGACAAATGTCCTAGGGAGTACCCCTTATCCACAAATCTAAAAGTTTTGTCATTGACTCCTAGGCCCTTCTGTAAGGCATCCCCAATTACTTTGTGTAAGTTGGAAAGGTCAGGTCTTCTCTCATCGGTAAACCTGCCAAAAAGCTCAATCTCGTAACTCTCTGCTTGAGGTATGTCCAACTCCTTTGCCTTACCTGCCAATTCTCTCATCCACCTCTTTACAAAAGGTTTAGTTCCCCTAGTCCCCCATTTGTAGGCATTCTCACTCAAAATTCCCCCAATATATGGCATTACTACTTTATATTCCACTTTTACCTTTTCCATATCAACCACTTGTCTCCCTCCCAGAGTTTCAAACAGTAATTCCCAGTAACCTTGCCTCCTCTTAACTGCACCAACATAAAGTCATCTCGGATATCTATTGGAATATATTCCCCACTATCAAATATAGCAACAATTCCCTTACCATATCCTTCCTCAATTTTCCCCTCAAACCCCTTATAGTCAATAGGATGGTCAAAAGTCTTAATTGCCAATCTTTTATCACTACTGGTAAGAGGAACCCCTTTAGGAATTACCCAACTCTCCAACACATCCCCAACTTCCAATCTAAAGTCATGGTGAAGACCTGCTCTCTTGGCTCTATGCTCCTGTATTACAAATTCCACTTAAGTTGTCTCCTCCAGGAGCTCATTCTTTCTTGCATCCACAAAATCACTAACCCTATCATATATGTAGTTAAATAACAGCAACTCCAGAGAGTACTTCTCAACTAACATCAATTCTGGCTCTTCCATCTTAGTTCCCTTATGGATTTGCTAGCATCCGAGATTGAACAATTAGGCTTTCTTGTAAGCAGATGCCGGGTAAACCTTCTTTACCCTAGGTCTTACCTGCTCATCATAAGCCTCATTGGTGATTTTGGTTGCGCACTGAAGCCCAATGTAGTTTTTCTCATTGTACTTGAAGGACTCATCAAGTTCGGCTTTAGGGTCACAACTTTTTATGAACTCATACAGGAATGGAAGGGACTGGGGAGTAAGGGAATAGTTTCTAAACAGCTTCCGACCCTTTGCCCTGGTCATTACCGCATCACCATTCTTGTCTAGAACTATTCCTTCACCCTTAACCCATCCGCCATCTGCTGAGTCATCCTTAATCCATTCCTCAACAGGAACTTCATCAGGAGCTATGATTGTCAGCTCAACCGCTGACGCTGGACCTGCAGGTTTCTTCTGCCTCGGAGCATTGGTAACACTGCAAAGATAAAACTTTGTAGAGTCAAGAGGCTCAAAGGGCTTTACTGCTGAGAAGTCGAGAATAACTTCCCCTGCACCAGCAGCACTTCTTCCTTTTACTTTTTCAGGCAATTCTGTCCTCCTTCATTCAATTTTGGTTCAGTCATCCAATTAGGGTTGCTAAACCTTCAACCCAATAGTAACCGGTATCCCGGATGCTAGCCTTTAGACTTAGGATTAAGACAATACAAACCATCCTTTCACTTTACCTCCCACTTGTCCCAATTCTTACTACAGGACTTGAAAGACATCTCAATGTTAATAAAAGTTACCACTATATTAGCAAATATAATAAGAAACATAGTTGCCATAAGGCATCCAAATATAGCCTCAGTCCAACTTCCCCTTACCAGGGAAGCAATCACATAACCTAGAAGACCAGAGCCCAATATGGGAATATAAACTTTACTCATAAAATACCAAAAAGGTTTCCTCGCCACGTTCTTGTCCCACCAGTACCAAAACTCATTCATTTATCCTCCCTTTTGCCTTCTCTACCAATTTTGGTATCAAGGCCATTACCTCCAGTGGAGTGCATCCGTCTAAAGGTTTACCCAATTCCTCCTCAGCCCACTCTCTCGTCTCCTCCTCATTCATCCCTGCACCTTCACCTCTCATAAATAACACATCCAACTGGCCACCTGATACCCTGTCCTCTTTACCCCTACTATTCTCCTCCTCACCTTCCCTAGGTCCATAAATATCAAGGAACATTCCCAGCTCTGTGCCACACTTCTTTTTGGCATCTGTCGCCATTGCTTTATAGTCATCCCCTATATCAATAGACTCCCCTGCCTTGTGTAATACCTTCCCACTCTTGTCCATAACATCTTTTGAGTAAGTTTTTATATCTGACCCACCAAACTGCTCCTTAACTATCTCAACAGGGTCAAATCTTACTGTCTCTTTTGTACCATCAGGCAACTCCCTAGTTATAGTCCTACCAGGAACTCTTATTGTTAATCTACCTAAACCAACAAGTTGCCCATTTTTCTTTACTCCATCCTTAGTCTCAGTCCACCTCTCAAAATGCTCCTTAACCTCATAACTCCAAAGGCAACCAAAACAGTCATTTAATCTCATAGTAAAATATGCACCTGGGATATAATCAACCGACCCACCTCCCCTTATAGGCCTATTCTTAATCCATTCAGAAGGTGTGGGGGCCCTTAAAAGGTCCACAAGGTCCCCTCCCAAATACTGGGACCTTAAAGCCTTTACCTTATCCTCTGGAATCAGGACTGGGTTTGTCTCCATTTAATACCTCCCTTGCTTGCAGTAGAGCAGAAAGAAACTTTACCCTTATGGACTCATCTTTAATATCCTTGAGGGAAAACCTCATAATCTTTTCAACACTCTCTTTTATCCTTTTATACTCTTCCATATCTGTCCACTTTTTCAAATTTCAATTCAATTTCAAATCGTGTTGTTAATATATCATATTTGAAAGAAAATTGATATAATGTTGATATAATCGTGAAAAAAGTTGACAAATTCGTAAAAATGTGATATTGATATATTACATTCAAAATCATTTTACGAAAGGACAAAAAAGTGGATAAGAAAAAGATACCTAAGGTCCGCAAATACTTCTGTTGGCTGCTTGGTCATAGATATGCTGGAATAGCAGACCCAGAGGTTGGATGTGTTTACTGTGGATACTCCAAACCTTCAAACCTTCTGGATTTCATACGCAAGATATTATCTACTAAGGAGAAAGACTAATGAGAGACGGATACACAAGTACGGAAGAGGCAGCGAAAAAGTATTGGAAGTCTCCTAAGGGAAAGGAGGCTCAGAGTAGGTACCAGAAGTCCGAGAAAGGAAGGGAAGCAAGAAAACGGTATGCCCAGTCTGAGAAAGGTAAAATAGCTACCCTAAGATACTATCTGTCTAAGAAGGGGAAGGAGTGGAGAAAGTCTAAAGCCCAAATAGGTCAACTTTTTAATTCCTATGAGAAATTCATTAAAGAAAATCCCGGATGCTCCCTAGGGGACTTCCTCTCCACACTAAATAATTCCAAAGAGGATAAAAATGGAAATTGAAGAATTTGCCAAAATGCTAAGGGAGAACCCCCAACTTGTGGATTCTATGAGGAAGAAGGGGGAACTAAATGAGTTTAAGGAAAAGTATAATGTAGTAAGAGCATCTCCACTTAAGTGTCCTGCCTGCTCCCAATGGGGCCAAGTCGGAGGCTCACTTTGGATAAACAGAGAGGATCCTAAGCGGATGGTCTGTAGAAAGTGTAAACTAGAGTGGGTAATAGAATGTCTTACCCTACCCACAAATGACCTAATCTGGAAACTTAAGCATCCCTAGAATGATATTCAGAATACACTTAAGAAACCCTTGGGGGAAGAGAAGTAATACTCAAACTGTTAGGTACTAGCTGCAGCATAATAGATATGATAGGGAAAATAGAGAACAAAGTAAAAGTAAAGGAACTTCGCAGTATAGATCCAAATAAGCCTGCCAGTACTATTGCAAGACAGATTGGTATTTCTCGGGAGAGGGTCAGACAGATACTTATTGAGCTAAACTTGCCAACGAAGTTCCAAACTCCTACCCTGTGCAGCAAGTGTGGAAAAAAGCTCAAGTGGGGGAAAAAGCCCGGAGGACCCCTATTCTGTAAAACCTGCCGCTCCGAAAACTACCATAATAAACATACAACGAAACTTATTTGCCCATACTGTAATAGGCAATTCACTAGAGAGAATAGTTATATTAAGCGTAGTTTGAAACTAGGACAGAAATTCTTTTGTAGTTATAGTTGTCGTTCCTTCTCAGTGTGGAGAGAACTAAAAAAGAATAATGGATGGAATTGAAAAGTGGGAAACCCTCATAAGGTCCGTTAGGAAGGCTGCAAAGGTACTAAAGATAGACCTAACTGAGACAGATATGCCTAAATTTCTTAACTGGAAAGCTGCCGCGGATATGCACAGGAATCTTTGGTCCCTGGTATACCTAAATAGAAGGTAACTACATGGCAAAAATACAAAGCACCAAGGAGCTTAAGACAGCTTATTTACCTCTTCACGCAGAAGCAGAAAAAGTCCTAAAGATGGATCCAGAGGAGTTTGGCCACTGGCTCTCTATAACAGATGAGGCTCATATCAATAAGATACTTGACTTGGCCCAAGCAATGCTAGGGGGTAAAAATGGGTATCCAAGGTAAAACCGTAGTATTCACTGGAAAAATATCAAAGCCCAGGCATGAGTTCCAAGCTCTTGTAGGGAAGCATGGAGGTATTGCTGGCTCAGATGTGTCCTCCCATACTGATTATCTTGTTGTTGGGGAAAAGCCAGGCAGTAAGTTGGCAAGGGCAACTATCCTTGGTATCAAAATGATAACTGAAAAGGAATTCCTGAAACTCTTAAAAGAAGAGCAATTAGATGAGGTTCCCCTTTCCCCCGAAGAACTTACCGAACTAAAGAAAAACACAGTTACCCTAACCTGTTCCGTATGTAAAAAAGAATATAAGCAGTGGGACTCACTACTAAACTCAGAAACCTGTCCAACATGTGAAGTACTTATTTCTATTCCATTATGTCCCCACTGTGGTAATGAACCAATCTTTGTTACCGATTATGGTTTGTACCACTGTATGCTATGCGGAACTTGGTTTAAGGCTCCTCATGCTATCCATGCAAGGCATACTAAGCACTTATGTTACTTCGGTACCATAAAAGAAACAGAAGAGGAAGTTACAAAAAGATGCATGGCTTGCAACAACACTATAGTACTTTCTAGAGAGGATACAGAACAACATAAGGATAAGTATAGGGGAGCACCTGCCCTAGTAAAAGAATGGAAGGAAAGGAGTCTTACTCTGCAGGTTGAACGAAGACAGAAAGAAGAACTACAGAAATATTTTGAATCCTTAACCCCAGAGCAAATATATTGTTTGGAGGAACAACTTGGAAAAACTTATAGTATCCCTTGAGATCCCCTTAAGTAAAGAGGCCCTCCAAGAGGAACTTAATGAAGGTTCCTCAGAGGTTGGACATAAATGGCATGAGGGTTGGCACTATATAGAGGACTGTGTGGTACCCTCTATAGGAGTAGCTTAAGTGCCCAAGTATAGACTTCCAGAAGATCTTTATTCCTACCAAAAAGAAGACTATCTGAAACTCTCATCTATGGATGGAGCCCTAAATTTTTCTGAGATGGGAGTTGGAAAGACTCCTGAGTCCCTTGCAGTAATTGAGGAAGGAGGTTTTAAGAACCCTCTTATTATATGTCCAAACTCCCTGAGGCTGGAATGGGAGAGACAAATAGAAGAATGGGTAGGAGAAGGACTAACTGCTGTCAGCGGGACTGATTCCTTCCTTAAACTAAGGCCTATTCTGGATTCCTTCCGTAAAGGGAAGAAGTATAAAGTCCTAAACTATGAGACTTTAAGGAATAAAAACCATCTGGAGGTTCTATCTTATATCCCCTTTGATATAATAATTTGCGATGAGATACATAAGTTAAGGAATCCAAAGACCAAGCTAGTCAAGGGGGCCTGGAAATTCTTTGCACAACATCCCAACTCCAAAATCCTTGGCCTGTCAGGAAGTCCCATAATGAACTACCCAAATGACCTCTATGTTCCACTCTCCATAGCAAAACCTGATAAATACCCTCCAGACCTCCGCTCCTGGCGGGACTTTATGTATAAGTACTGCCTATGGTCTGATGGAAGGTACGGACCTTATGTTTATGGAACAAGGAATCTAGCTTCTTTAAGGCAGGAAATAGAACCTTTCGTGGTTAGGAGGACTAAAAAAGAAGTTCTTCCTTTCCTTCCTGAGAAGTACTACAGGAGAGCCTTATTGGAAATGAAATCTGACCAAAGAAAACTTTATAATCAAATGGAAACAGAGTTAAGGGTGTTACTTGATACAGGAGAACCTCTATGGTCCACAAATGTACTTTCCTGTCTAACCCGACTGAGGCAGATAAATCTAGACCCTCAAATCCTTGGAATCACTGCCTCGTCAGCAAAAACCGAGTTCCTAATGGACTTAGTAGATTCAACAGATGAAAAACTGGTAATTTACTCTTGCTTTGAAAAATACATTAACCTCCTCTCTACTGTAATTCTAAAGGACCTCCCCCGGGTAGTGATTACAGGACAAGTTCCACCCGATGACCGTATTGTAAAAGTAAGGCAGTTCCAGGAAGACCCATCTATAAAACTTTGCCTAGGCACTATACAAACTATGGGAGAGGGCATAACCCTTACCGCTTCCTCAAACTGTATACTTGCTGACAGGTGGTGGAACCAGCCCACAAACCTCCAAGCAGAAGACCGTCTCCATAGAATTGGACAAAGAAACCCTGTCCAAGTGATTCTTCCTGTGGTAAAAGACTCTGTAGACTCTACCCTGGATGATATACTAGAAAGGAAGAATAGGCTCTCAGAAAGTTATTATGGAGAATCCCAAGTAAGACAATCTATAGTGGATACTATAAGATAAAATGTAATTTTTGACAAAAAAGAATTTTATTAAAATCCTGAAGCAAAGGTAAAAGAAATTTGACAAAAAGCTCAATGTGTGATATTGTAAAGTTATGATGAAAATTGAATTGAAAAACAGAATTTCATCTGAAATAGTCCAAGAGGCAGATAACCTCTCTAAGGAGACAGGTATAAGCTTTCGGACTCTCTTGGAGGTCCTATATAGGGCCTACCTGACTAGACCCCAAGAGAGAGGAACCCCCTCCTACTGTCCTCCAAAGGGAATAGGGTCTCTTGCTTAGTAGGATATTTATAGGTTGGCTTATAGCCAAACTGTGAATATACCCAGTGGTCGACTGGGAATAGTAAAAAATTAAGAAAGGAGAAATTATGGCTAATGTAAGTGTACCCGTACCCCCCGGAATGACTGAGGCCGAACTGCTAAAAGCCTTTGCCACATTCCAGAAGAACCAGATTAACGCCAAGGCCAAAGACAAGGCAACCCGAGCAGCTATGAAGACCTTAATCGAGAACCACCGGGCTGAGTACGACAAACTCGTAGGGAAGAAGCCCTAACCGGAAAAGGAGGTACTTAAATAAGTACCTCCTTTTTTATGTTCTCCAAGAACTCCCAGAACTCCAAGAATTCCTCAAACTCCTAAAGTTCCTGGAACTCCCAGTAATGTTCTAGTCCTTCTTAGTTCCGAGGCTTTCCAGAACCCCTGGATATACTTCCTGTGAACCACCTTGGAATTTCCGAGAACCCCCTAGAACCTTTATATTCCTATTATTCCTAATACTCCCAATTCCTTAACTATTCAGATTTTCTGAATTATTCAGATTCCTTAATTATTCAGATTCCTTAATTATTCAAATTCTTTAATTATTCAAATTTTCTGAATTATTCAAATTCCTTAATTATTCAAATTCCTTAATTATTCAAATTCCTTAATTATTCAGATTTTCTGTCCTTTCCCCTAATTTTCCGATTTTTCTGATTTTCCTAAATTTTCCTTTTTTTCACGA
>Ga0210049_1003512_pt1 | contig 14078 bp, 16 predicted proteins | sample CryGeyCG2014_300_2_FD_183964 | JGI IMG/M metagenome (GOLD analysis project Ga0210049, IMG submission 183964) | Groundwater microbial communities from aquifer - Crystal Geyser CG06_land_8/20/14_3.00 (SPAdes) (version 2) | ecosystem: Environmental > Aquatic > Deep subsurface > Groundwater | place...
AGAGCTATTTCCGGTTTTGCGGGAAAGTGGGATTATTGTGTGATAGACTCCGGCGCAGGGATATCTGAGAACGTGCTGACTTTTATGGAAAAAGCTGATCAGTGTTTGGTAGTCGCGACACCGGAGCCGACTTCGATGGCGGATGCTTTCGGATTGATAAAGGTATTATCCGAGCGGAGATGCAGGGCGAGGATTTCAGTTGTAGTGAACCGTGCGGATTCTGTAAAAGAGGCGAGAAATGTTGCAGAAAGGCTTTCGGGATTATCAATACAGTTTTTGAATCAGACAGTTGACTGGGCAGGATTTCTTTTTGAAGATTCCGCTGTTCAGAAGTCAGTAGTGAAGCGGAGTCCGTTCTCTGCTTTCAATCGCAATTCAAGAGCCGCTCAGTCGATTTCGAGAATTGCCGACTGTGTAGAGAAGGGAATTGAAATTAGCGATATTGGTGAAGACTCAATAGGAAACAAATTCAAAGGTTGGTTGGAGCGATTATTTTGTGATGGTTAATTTTGTTCGAACGGCTTTAGCCTGCGTTAAAATTTGAACGGTAGCCGCATGCTTTAGCCTGCGTTAAAAAATGCAATAGATAGGAAGGAATGTTGATATGAGTGAAGAGACTATTGAAATAAAGCTTTCCGGTTGGCCCGGTAAACGACTTGAAAAAGCGCTTGCTAATGCGAAATCTTCAGGTTTAGCAGATGATTGGAGATTATTGTTTGATCTTTCTGCCGCATACGGTTGTCTGGATATTTCACAGTTTGCTTTGAAATCATCTCCTCAACTTTTGAAATTAGTAACACAAAAGAAGCGAGAGACAAAGAACCGCAAATTAGCTATAGAACAAAGTACTGAAGAGAAAAAAGTAATTGCCAGAGTTAATTCTCCGACACCTCTTGCTCGAATTGCATGGCTCTCTGCATGGTCTCGGGCAAGAGGTTACTCTATCGAACAACGGCCGGATTACTCCTTGATTATAATCTCTCCACTTGGCTCTGAAGAATTGAAAAGACTTTTAAATGACCATCCCGAGGTGACTCTGGAGGACTGGAAAGAGTGAGCAGAAAAGCGGGCATATCTTTTACATGGATTATTGTAGCTCTTTTCGTTGCTCTGGTGACATCTGGGTTCAGGTTTTGGAATCTTGGTGATTTATCAGTTGCAAGAAAAATTATAGAATCAGCGATATGGTTTTTTCTAGTGTTTGTCATGTTTGGAGTTATTTTTTATGTTTTTGAAATGCTTGCAGTGAATAAAAATTATGAACTACCTTCATACCGCAGATATGAAGAGAAGCCTTTTGAAAGCGCTTCACCGGATGATTTGATGAGAATTGAATCTGAGATTCCTAAAGCTGAAAATCCTGAGTTAACCGGAATAAAATCTAAGCCGCCTGAAGAATTGGCGGAAGCATTAAGAGGGCTTTCAGAGCAGAATGAAAAATGATATGCTAACTTGGGGAAAATAGATGAGTGATGCAGAAAATATAAATTCGACTGGAGAACGGGTGCCTGCGGAGATAGCAGCTTTAACTGGGCCTCGTCTTTTTATGGCATTCAAAGGAGTTTTTTCCGGCGAATATACAGGTGCACGCGGAGCGTGTTTAATAATTGCTGATGTAAAAGCGATAAAGGCAGATCGGCTTTATGTGATAATTTCCGGTGAGGGCGATGAATTTAAATATCAGACAACGCAGGATTGGAAGAGCTTTGAGAGCAGTTTAATCTCGACAAAACTTCAAGGCTCAATTGCGCACCAAACTACTATTGACGTTCAAGCGTATATGAAAAAGGTTTTGCAGGACGATCTTCTTCTCTCTTTGATAGAAGCCGCTCGGCATAGTCAGGTAAATGATGTCAGGCGAATAGTTGCGGATATAATTTCGAGTGCGATAGCGGACTCGCAGGTGCTACTGCAAATAGAGGTGGAAACATTTGAAGAGAGCGGCGGCACCGGCGCGGTTCTTATGCAGGATCAAGGCGCTTCAGTTTCTGAACAGCAAAAGGCTTCTGCCACAGATCAGCAGGCTCAGACTACAGCGCAACTGAAAGTGGATCCGATTCTGTCACCGGTTCAGGGTGTTGCCGCAAAGAATCTGCTTCCAGGAATGGTATTAAGTGTTGAAGTTAGAGATCCTTCGACGATAAAACAAAATGTGGCTAAACTATTGACATTGAAACCTGGAATTGGTGGAAAAAACAATATTTTAGATGCAAGAGTTGTTTCAATTCATCCGGCAGAATATGATAGAGTAACAATACTGTCGCAGTTAGGTCAGAACATTCAAGGAATTTCTGTTATTTCCGGAGAATTGCGGGTTAAGGTTTCAGAGACGGCTAAAAAGTTTTACGAAGTGTTTACAGAAAAGCCAAGCACTCCGGCCGGCCCGGTGTTATCGTCGATGGCTTTTTTCTGGAGCGCGATTTTGATTATTGGAATAATGCTGATATTAGCATATTTAGTATTTGGAGGAATAATAAGTGGCTGAAGCGCTAAAAAATCTTTCTGACGAAGTCATTTGGGAACAGTATCGTCAGTCAGCCGACATTGAAGTGAGGAATCACTTAATTGAGCGTTATGCGCCTTTGGTAAAATACGTTGCCGGCAGAATGGCAACAAACATGCCGCCTCAGGTGGAATTTGACGATTTGGTTTCATACGGAATATTCGGACTAATCGATGCAATTGAAAAGTATGAACCGTCTCGAGGATTCAAATTCAAGACGTATGCGACGACAAGAATTCGCGGCGCGATTATCGATGAACTTAGAGCTTTGGATTGGATACCGAGATCAGTTCGACAGAAGTCTCGTCAGCTTCAGCAGGTTTATTCTGACCTCGAAAACAGACTTGGCCGAGCGGCGTCTGATGAAGAAATTGCTCAGGAATTAGGAATAAGTCTGGAAGAATTCGATCAGCTTGTGAACGATGTTTCCGGAACAGCAGTTATTTCGCTTGATGACGTCTGGCATGTTGGATCGGATGATGATGAGATACAAGTTGGAGATACAATTGCAGGTTCTGAAAAAGATCATCCGAATTACAAAATCGAACGTGAAGAAATTAAAAACATTTTGATAGATGCAATTAAGCAACTGCCGCCGCGTGAAAAAGAAGTAATTGCTCTTTATTATTACGAAGAGTTGACTCTGAAAGAGATTGGACTTGTTCTTGGAGTTACTGAATCGCGGGTTTCTCAGTTGCATTCGAAAGCGATCATGAGGCTTAAAGCGAAACTGCAAAAAAATCGCGAGGCTTTTTCAATATAATGAAAAAGATTTGTAAAGAGGTTTTGAGCAAATACGGGGGTATTTGATGACGGAACAGAAAAAAAATAATCAAACAAATTCTGATGCATATCTTAAAAAAGGTTTCAAGCTGGAAGTTCAAGATGGCATGGTGAATCTCACAGTCTTTCCGTCAAAAGAAAATGTTTCTTTAGTCACTGTTGATGATGTAATGGCAGAATGCCAGAAGATGGGTTTTTATGATGTCGACCATGTATCTGTTGAGCAAGTTGTTAATACAGCTAATGGTGTAACGTCTTCGATAGGAAAGTTTGAACCTCGAAAAGCTGATGCGGCAGTTACAGTCTCTGCGGACAATATGCAGGCATGGATAAGACTTTCTCCACCTGAACCCGGCGGAAAAAAACTAACGCTTGAAGAAATTAAGACAAAGATTCGATTGGAGAACATTATTTATGGTGTGAAAGAAGAAGTGCTTCAAAGGCTGGCAGAACATCCGTCGTATGAAACAGACATTTTGATTGCGGAAGGAAGAGCGGTAGAAGAAGGCAAGGACGCAGATTATCTTTATTATTTCGAGGCGGAAAAGAAAATTCGCCCCATGGCTCAAGACGAATCCGGCAGGGTAGATTACAAGGAGTTGAATTTAATCGAAAATGTTGTCGAAGGTCAGCACCTTGCTACAAAAATTCCGCCTCAGCCCGGCGCACCTGGAATAACAGTAAAGAACGAATATATCGCTCCGAAAGCAGGAAAAGATAAACCTTTTGTTGTTGGAAAGAATGTCACGCTTTCAGAAGATGGCTTGGAAGCTCATGCGGCAACGAATGGCGCTGTTATGCTTCTTGGCGGAAAAATTACAGTTTCGCAAATATATCAGATTAAAGGTTCGGTCGGAGCCTCGACCGGAAACGTAAATTTTTTGGGTTCAGTTGTTGTTTCTGATTCAGTAGAAGAAGGTTTTTCTGTGAAGGCGACCGAAACGGTTTCTGTAGGAAAAACAGTCGGCAAAGCTGTCGTAGAAGCGGGCGGAGACGTGACAGTGCGAGGCGGCATCATAGAATCTAAAATAATTTCAGGCGGTGATGTCAGAGCAAAATTTGTTGAGACTTCAGATATTGATGCCAGAGACGATATTGTTATTAATGAAGCTCTCTTGCATTCAAATGTGCAGTCGGGCGGACAGATAATTGTCGGACTTGGAGGAAGAAAGGGAACCATTGTCGGAGGTCAGATACGTGCTTACAAACGAGTTTCGTGTAAGACGCTAGGTTCACCTATGTCAACGAAGACCAATGTCGATGTCGGCGTAAATCCGAAACTATTATCGAGAATGGAAGAACTGCAAAGCGGAATATTAAAAGACAGAGAAAACTTCGAAAACATTCAAAAAGGCATCTCTGCGCTGACTGCATTGAAGGAGAAACTTGGAAACTTACCTCAAGACAAGCAGAAGATTTTGGAAACTCTGTCGATTGCAATGGAATCATTGAAGACAAAATTGCAGGAGATGGCGGCTGAATTGCGCGATATTCAGACTCAAACTGCAGTAAAAGTCAAGGCTATGATTTCAGTTTCCGATGAGGCGTTTCCTGGAATTAAAATGACCATCGGTTCGATTAACTATTATACGACTCGCGAAGAAAAATATGTCACCTTTAAGGAAGAAGGCGGCGAAGTAAGAATATTTCCTTATGAAGCTCCAAAATTAAAGAAGGACAAAAATACGAAAGACGATACTAGTGATGAACAATGACAGAACCCATTAATTTTCAAGTTAACATTATGCAAGGGCAGGATATAGCAAGATTGACTCAACAACAGAAAGATGTTGATACACATCAGGTAATAAGTAATGAAATGAATCGAGCAAAAGAGTCCGAGGAAGAACCGAATCAGATATCAAAGACGGATCAGTCGGAAACAGCTCAGTTGAATAAAGACGGTAGTGGCAGAGGCAGAGCATTTTTGCGCCAGCATGGTGAAAAGAAAGAGGAAGAAAAGGAGACTGAAGAAAATCCGGTTGAACCTGAAAAAGGACTGAAGGTTGATACTCTGAGATGAGCATGGATCTTTTTATAGCGGCATTATTGTTTGCGTTTGCGGCCTCGACATTTGCTTATCTTGCGGCGACGCGCCGTTTGAATCGAAGCTCTAAATCGGGGAAAACAAATATTGTTGAAATTGAATCGCGTCTTGCTGATTTAACCTCTGAATTGAATCATGTAGCCAATAGTCATGCGAACGCGGTTGAAGACAGAAGAGACGAATTGAAGCGGGTTATTGAAATGGCGAATGAACGAATAAGACGCTTGACAATTTTGCTTTCAGACCTTGAAATCATGGAGACTCGTATCCGAACTTCTGCCAGAGAGAAAGAGGATACGATTGTCGAGGACGATTTGACTCGATCTGTTATGCCTGTGAAAGTTGCGAAATCTTATCGGACTGAAATTCACGATGAGATTAGAAATTTAAGTATTTCGGGTGAGAACCCCGAGATTATTGCGGAGCGATTACGAGTACCGATTAATGAAGTTGAAATGGTATTAAAAGCAAAGGAGAAAAGACACTGATATGTCAGGGCATTCAAAATGGGCTCAGATAAAGAGGAAGAAGGGAGTTACGGATCAGAAAAGAGGAGCTCTCTTTTCTAAGTTAGCAAAAGAGATTGTGATTGCGGCGAAAAGTGGCGGAGGCAATCCTGATGGCAATGCCAGATTGAGAACTGCTATTGACCGCGCAAAAGCGGCATCGATGCCTAATGAAAATATTAAGCAAGCGATTCTAAGAGGCAGTGGGCAGTTGCCGGGCCAAGTTTACGAAGAAATTTCTTATGAGGGAATTGGTCCCGGAGGAATTGCCATAATGGTGAGATGTCTTACCGACTCCAGAAATCGTTCTAGTGCAAATATAAGACATATCTTTACTAAAAGCGGAGGCAATCTTGGTAAGTCAGGTTCGGTCTCATATCTATTTCAGTTTGTCGGCTTGATAACTATTTCTAGAGAAAAATATCCGAATGAAGATGAAGTGATGGAGGCTGTATTGACGGCCGGCGCTGATGACATGGAAACTCAGGACGATCTCTATCAAATCAAGACGAAGCCGGGTTCTGTTATTGAGGTATCCGAAGCATTGACTGCTAAAGGCATCAACTGCGAATCTGCCGAGTCAGTGATGCTGCCAAATACTTTCATTACTCCGTCTATTGAAGAAGCGAGATCATGTATGAAATTGATTCAGTTATTGGAGGAGGATGACGATGTCCAGAATGTATATTCCAATCTGGAACCACCTCTAGAATTATTGGCTGAGGAATGATTTTTTTTGGAGTTGATCCCGGAACTGCTACAACAGGATACGGAGTTATTGAGACTGCAGGAACCACGAGATATCATGTAGCCCACGGAGTTATTAGAACTCCTGCAGGAATGGCTCCTGCTTCGAGATTGAAGATGCTTTATGATGCTCTGGGCGGCCTTTTTAGACGTTACAGGCCGGATGTGGTGTCAGTGGAAGAACTGTTTTTTTCTTCGAATGTGAAGACTGCTATGGCTGTTTCGGAGGCTAGAGGAATTGTGTTGTTGGCATCGGTGGACTTTGGAGCTGAAATACTTTCATTCACTCCGAATAGAGTTAAACAATCGGTCACTCAGAATGGCAGAGCGGTCAAACGTGATGTTCAAGAGATGGTTAAATTACTTTTGAGCCTGCCAGATATTCCTAGACCCGACGATGCCGCAGATGCTCTTGCAATAGCTTTGTGCGCGACTCAGGAACCGAGATGGCTTCCTACAAGAGTAAGAAGAAGATGAAAAAGTTTGTTTCTAAAGAATCTGACTGCGCTTTTTGTCATGGCAGTAATATTGTTTATGTGACGAATTGTTTTGATACAAGCGGTAAGAAAATTTGCGAATTGTGGTTTTGCAATGAATGTTCAGGCTTTTTTCCGAGAATGCTAACGCTTCCGCCGCCGGGCAAAAATGATAAAATTAAAGAAAAAGATAAAAGAAAAGCTCCAAGATTTCCGGTTCAGTTTGTAATTCAGGTGGATTTTCATAACGATAATAAGAGACGAAGTTTTTTTGAGTTTGGAAAGAGCTCGATGTCTGAACCTATTGTTGCAATGGTGCTCGATGCCGGGTTCGGAGGACTTTGCTTCAGATATTCAAAGGCTATTGAAGAGGGAAGCGAAGGCAGAATGCTGATTTCCCTTCCGAGTGCCGAACGTTCGTTCATGGCGAGGGCAAAGGTTGTGAGATGCACGAAATTGCCTGATCAAAGTTTTGGATTGGGAGTTCAATTCGTAGAGGTCGATCCTGATTATCGAGATGCGCTAAAGAGATATGTCGAACTGTCGTGATGCGTGTGATGAAAATTACGTTCGAACGGTAGCCGCAGGATTTAGCCTGCGTTGTAATGGCAAGTTGTCAGCAAATAGATAAAAGGATTAACTTTATCGTATGAAGAAAAAAACTAATAATGTGACTGACAAAAAATTTATTTGGATTCTTTTTGCCATTTGCATCGGCACGCTTTTTATTCTCGCAATTTCTATTATGATTAAGAATTCAATTTCTGCTCCGAAGCAGAAAAGAGAATCAACGATTCAAATTGAAGATGTTGATGAGTCTTCTCCTTCCGAAAACATTTCTCCGAAAAAACAGTTTGCTTTGGGAAGTAAATTGATGAGATCGAGTTCTTCTGAAGAAAAAATCAGAGGAATGCAGATTGTTATGACAGCCAATCCGAAGGATGGAGCAAATCTTTTGATTCCATGTTTGATGGATCCTGTTCCGGCTGTTAGAACTCAAGCCGCAACTTTATTATCGACTTATGAAATCCCAAATTTGGGTTCTCAGATAGTTATGCTTCTTGAGGATCCCGATAAAGCTGTAAGACTTGCCGCTTCTTCAGCAATGCTGAAGTATGCAAGCGAACCGGGAATAATGTATAGGTTTATGAGACCGATGTCTTCTCGTGATCCTGAGGTTGTGAAACTGACAATTCCTGTTTGGAAAGTTGCATTGCAGTACGATCCTAGAAATGCTATAGGAACGATAGCTCCTGCTTTATCTTCCTCTGACGAATCAGTGCTTTCTACAGCGCTTGGAGCTTTGACTCAGTCTTATCCTCGAACAAGAGATCTTGTCCCATACAAAACATTGCTTGAAGGAATTACTGCTCGTATGGGCTCTTCACCTTCGGGGCAGATGGCGCAGAGCTTACTTCAACGCATTAATGCGGAGTGACAATGACGAAGAAATACATGCCGTGGGATGATCAACCTCCAAAAAAAGAAGAAGATACGAAACGAAAAAGCGAAATTAAAAAACCTAAAACTATGATTACACCTTCTCTGCTGAAGTGGCTTTTCTACAGTATGTTAGGACTTTTGTTTTTGGCATCCATTTTGATTACGGTAGAAAATTATTCCAAGAGCCCTAAAGAAGATCCTGCGGCAGCTATGCGCAGAGCAATGGGGATAACGGATAATTCAGTTGCCGGCAACGATGCCGCAAAGACCGAATTGGATAATGCAATTGAAAAGATTTCTTCTGATGTGCCTGATGTAAGAATTGAAGGTTTGTCAAAACTTATGGAAATTGATTCGAATACTGCGGGGCCGCGACTTTTTATTTTTTTGAAGGATCCTTCACCAATGGTTCGAGCGGCAACTGCGCGATTGTGCGGTAGTTATCGAGTTCAAGGCGCACATAATTTGATACTGCCGCTTATCTATGAGGAAGATGCCGATGTTCGAAGCGGAGCAGTTGACGGGCTATCTGCTTTCGGAGCCGAACCTGGATTTTTGTATTTACTCACTTCGCCGCTGGCGTATCCAAAATCGGATGTTGTAATTTCAGCAATAGATCTTTGGAATAGAACAGCGGTAAATAATTTGGAAGTTGCTAAGCAAGTCATAATTCCGGTATTGAGATCAAATGATGAACGGATTCTTGAGACGGCTCTTGATGCGATTAGTGTACGATTTACTTCCGTAGAATTGACAGGAATGGAACCGTATCTGTTGGATATATCAAAAAGATTATGGGGAACTCCTGTTGGAGACAAAGCTAAAATCTTAGTGGATAGATTAAGGGGTCAGGCTTGAACTTTTTTACTTTTTTCTAGCTTTTGTAACTGCGGATGGAGAGACTCCGAAGAATCTTCCTATGGCAGAAGTGTTATATCCGTATTCGTAGAGAATAGACATAGCTTGTTTTCGAACGGCTACAACAGGACGATAAAAGATTCTTTTTTTTAGTAATGTTGGATCTATTCCTGCACGTTGGGCGCATTCTTCTGCGACTTGTGTCATGGAAGGCCTTCCTCGGAATTCTCGCAATTGAGTTGTCGACCGCCCGTTTTTTCGCCGCTCTACGCCACCGTGATAGTGTTCGTTTAACCTTATTTCTATTTCAGGTACTGCTTCTTCTATGAGATTAAGATATCGTTTAGCCCCAGATGAGCCCTCAAATTCAGGTACTCGTTTCTCTGTTCCAAGCCTATGCTCTCCTGTGCGATAGAATTGATCGCTAGACCAACGCCAAGTCTTTGGAGAGGAAGATAGATGTGCCCTGACTGGATTCTGATGAATGTAGCGGACTAGGTTATCGAGATAGGATTCCGACGAGACTCGAAATGAATTATAACGTCCCTGAAAAAGATGCCCGCTCCGATTATATTTTTTGTTGAAATAAATGCTGTATCTTGTATGTAGAGTATGCATATGACGTGATAGTGGCTCGCGTCCTCGAAGAAGTAAGAGGTGGATGTGATTAGGCATGAGACAGTAGGAACCGATACGGATGTCGAATCGCGCTGAAGCCTCTGCAAGGTAGCCTAAATAAGTGATGAAATCATCGTTGTCGAGAAAAATAAGGTGTTTTTCATTTCCGCGAGCGACAACATGATACCATTGGTCTTGCAAATCCACTCTTAGTAGCCTTGCCATTGTCTTGGGCTATTGGTATGAAAAAACCGAAAAAGTAAAAAAGTTCAAGCCTGACCCCATCATTACCATCATTATTTCTGCAACCAGACGGTTGGAGTTGAATAGCGCGGCGGAGATGATTGAGGAGAATTGGTAATTGGAAAGTCGTCGGATAAAGCGGCATCGTAGTAAATTTGGAAATTATTGTTAGTGCTTGTGATCGAACCGCAAATAACCGATCCTTTCACAAATCCGTTTCCGCTTGCATCGTAATTTCCATCAGTGCCTTCATCGTTCGCATTATAGTTATTAAAATTTCCGCCCCAGTTGACTCTGCCAGGCGTATACACAGTGCCATACCAACAGGTTTGGTTGCCTTGAATATCAATTGCAGTTTGATCAGCTGTGTAGCTGGCTCCGGCATAAACTGCCAGCCCTGCATTATCCTTCCCTTCAATTGCAACCAGATTTGGGTCGGCATTGTCTGCATAAAGCCCGTGAAGCTCAGTATTGTTGTTTGCAGCCGGTACAGAAATTGTTCCTGAAACCTGAAAAGAGCCAAGCCAGTATTTTCCTTGAGTATTTGGAAGATTTATGTCGAGGCTTCCGTTAACTTTTACGTCCACACCGTTGCCCCATGTGGCTGTTTGAGACGAAGAAGCGGCTGTGACGTTAGAATTATCCGTTGTGATTATGAATTTAGAACCATCCCATCTGCATGTCACATCTACTCCGCTTGCGCTTTTTACTGGCTGACCATTTGTGCCGAGTAGCGAAGCTCCTGCTCCTCCATAACGAGCGATATCTGCGGGATTGTCTTTGTCGAGATAGACATCATTTACAAACTTATCTGCATCAATTTCGGGCCAGGGCTCAGCCGCAACACCATCTTGAACAGCAATGCCGCCGCCGCCTGCACTGCTTCCAGCCTCAAATGAGCCCACAATGGTATTTTGAGGGCTATTTGAAACCGTGATACTACCGTTGATGTGAACATCTCCTTTAAAATAAAGGTTGTTTCCGTCTAATCCGGATAAGCTTGAACCGACGTTTGTATCGCCGACAAAGAGAGCGTAACTACCGCCCGGAGGATTACTCAAATCGCCGTCTCCGTAAATTGTTTTTGAGGAAGTGTCCCACGCCGCGACTGCGATTGCATATCGAGTGATTCCGTAAAGCTCATTGCCTACAAGCCACGTGGGCATAATGACCGGGTCCCATGCTCCTGTCACAAGAACACCGACCGTTCCGGAACGATCTTCATCTGATACTGTGATTTGAATATCGGAATCATAAGGAACGTAACCTGCGGAATGCTGTTGAATGTATTCTATGCACGCCTGTCTTGCTTTCGCTGAATCCGGCATCATGTCGGCTCCGGCAAGAGCCGCGGAATCGGCGACATCCTGTGCGGTTTGCTCGAGCATGAACTTTCTACTGATATCGACTGTAAGTCCTGCGGTGACCATGAGCACGACCAATATGAATGCGGCAAGAACGAGATACGACCCGGATTCTTTTTTTGTTTTTACTATTCTTGTATACATACTATTTCCCCTCCTCGTTATAGTGAGATTGGATTTCCGCCTAAATTCGGATGGCGGATCATATTTTGTCCTGAGCCTGCATCATAAATATCCAGGGTGTAATCGTTATCGTAGTCATACATTGAAAATCCGGATTCAGCAGTGTCGGGGACGGCATCGTTATCAATATCATACGCCAGTTTGTCGGAAACACCACCGGAATCAGTATGACATAAAGCTGTGTAAGTGCCTTCGCGCGGCAGAAATAATTCAGGTTCGTAAAGATCGACTAAGCCGTCATGGTCTTCGTCGTTTCTCACCATTACAGCCTGGCTTGCGCTAAGCGGCATAGTGACTAGAATAACCGGAGTGGCTCCAAAATATGGAGAGACATATCCGATTTTGTAATTCAAAGAGAGTCTGACGTTCAATCCCTGAGCGCGCCAGATGTATGCCGCGCGTCTTCTGGTTGATGCGTTGTATGTTCCCGGAGAAAATTGATCGTCGCTTACTAATGGAGCGATATCGTATTCGCCTCCAGGTGTTTTTGCCCAGACCTCCAATGCAAAATCTGAAACTTGGTGTTCCATGAAGACGGATTTCAATAGATGCTCATCTACTGCGGTTATCACATTGATTATCTCTTCATCTGTCGCTCCGAGCGATGCAAGCCACACAGCCTGCTTCAAAGAATTTGAAACCATGTTTACGTTGTAATATAGAATTCCTGTTTCGTAAACCATCATGCCTATGAACATGAACAATAGGACGACAAATATTATTTCGATCAATGCCTGCCCGAATTTTGTTCTTTTACCTTTTCTAATTATCATATCGGTCTTCCCAACCGTTATTGTTTTTGTCGTAAGACAAGTCGACCATGATAGGTATTGGTATGTATCCTGAATATGTTCTTGGAATTTTTTGAGGCCTGAAGGGATATGGTCCCGAGTCATAAGAACCGTCGGAAAGAATGTGAATAATTCGAGCACAGAATTTTCCGTCACTGAGTTTCGTTACTACCTTCGCTCCGGCACCGGTATCAAGAGTATATGCCGCTCCGTTGTAAAGTAGTATTCCTGTATCGGTTAGGTTTGTTCTGCCGTCATTGTCCCAATCAGGGTCGCTTGAATCTGGAATACCGTCGTTGTCATGATCATTCTGCCTCGAATCGGCTTTTGCATTGGCAGTCACTGTATCGTAGAATCCATCGCGGTCGTTGTCATTGCGCTGAATTACGTAGAGTCTTGAACGAATCGGAAAAGTGCCTTCTATCGCGGACATTGCGAGAAACGAAAACCCTGTTCTGTATCCGATATTGACTTCTATTTCAGTTCCTTCGATTCGTTCGAACTGATTGTTGGGAGTTATAAAAGTTTCTGTATCGAAATCTATAGCAGAGACCATGAACGGAGATGCAAAGAATTGGCTTGCAAAACGGTCGTAGATTACGGTGGCGACATCACTGTTTGAGGCTCCAACAGCGGCAAGCCTTGCGGCCTCCCATGTGGCTCGTTGTCCGAGATTGAAGTTGTAAGCAATCAACATCAAGTTTATTACGGCAAGAATAATGAATATAAAAAAGATGAAGGTCAATCCGAATTCAACCATGTACTGACCGCTCTTCTTTTTAGAAATTAATTTATTTTCTACATCCCTCATAACACAATTCTATAACTATTAAGAGCAACATATCAATAAAACTGTAAAAAGAAATACAACTTATTTAGTTTAGCGGTTCAGGATAGTTTTTCACTTTTGCGGGGGAAGGATTTGAACCTCCGACCTTTGGGTTATGAGCCCAACGAGCTACCACTGCTCCACCCCGCGATGAAAGAAATGATACATACATTTTTTTTCAAATCAAGAGGATTCGTAATTTTATTTTAAGAGATACAGCCAAATACCGGATAAAAGCAATGTTGCAACAGTTATTGGTATTCCGCTTCGAGTATGCTCTTCCCAATCTATATCTACTCCATTGAATGATAGATTTAAGGATTGTCTGATGAGCATGTTTTGAGGATTACCTATTAGAGTCGCTACAGAGCCTACAACCGAGCAATAAACTAATTTAAAAAAATGTAAATTTCGTATAGAAATGTTCTAATATTAAATGTCACTAAAATTCTCAAAAAAGACGATAATTAGATAGCCTTATGGATCTATCACGTTTCAAACAAACGCCTGAAGAGCGGCGAAAAAATAAAGAATCTTTAATAGAGATGCTTCAAGAGAAAGTCGAAATAATTTCTCATAAATTATCTGAGAAGAGAAGAACGATTTCGGTATTTGCTTTTATTTTCATTTCACTTATATCTTTCGTCATCTTCTCTCTTGTCACGGCAGGTGGATTCGCAGGCTCGG
>Ga0210049_1003519_pt1 | contig 14058 bp, 9 predicted proteins | sample CryGeyCG2014_300_2_FD_183964 | JGI IMG/M metagenome (GOLD analysis project Ga0210049, IMG submission 183964) | Groundwater microbial communities from aquifer - Crystal Geyser CG06_land_8/20/14_3.00 (SPAdes) (version 2) | ecosystem: Environmental > Aquatic > Deep subsurface > Groundwater | place...
CTGCCGGAGTTTACAACCTCAAACATATCCTCACATTCGTTGAAAACAATATATCTCAAAGAAAACTCAATCGTGTTTTTGTTACCTGATAAAAAACAAAGGGTGGATTGCGTCCGGATTAGCGAAAAAGGATAAAAAATGACTCAAACCTAATCCAAAAACAAAAAAGAGAATTAAAATTCTCTAATCCGGACGCCATTTACTCTTTAAGGAGTAAAATGGGAACAAATATTAATTGTTCAGTGGTATGGAAGTGTTTATTTTTATTATTAATCAAAAGATGTAAAATTTCAGTAAACACTTTTAAGAAAAGTCAAGAAAGTTGAAATATAACATAATGTAAAAACAAATTCGTCAGATGGTTGAATATCTTAAAACAAAAAACAAAAGGATTTTTATTTTGAGCTGTTTCGTTTTTATTTTTTCCGCTTTCTCATTGATTTGGTATGTCACAGCTACTGAGCCGACCAATATAAAAACGGAATATAAATTTGCATGGAGTGAGAATGGTGGCTGGTTTAACTTCGGATCAAACGACGGCGGAGTGATGGTGGCGGATTCGGCACTCTCCGGATATATTTGGAGTGAAAACTTGGGGTGGATATCGTTAAATTGTTCTAATAACAATTCTTGTGTTACATCTAATTTTAAAGTTTCTAATGACAGTGAGGGTAATCTGTCAGGCTATGCCTGGGGAGAAAATATCGGCTGGGTTAATTTTGCCCCGACAAACGGTGGGGTTCATATCAATTCTGCTGGCGAATTTTCTGGCTATGCCTGGGGAGAAAATACTGGTTGGATTGTTTTTAACTGCCAAGATCTTGATATCTGCGTGGTATCGGATTTCAAAGTCAGGACAACATGGTTGCCTCTTTCCGTAAGAAACCAAAATGAAAGTGATGACGAAGAAGAAGGAGTGGAAATCTCTGATGTCCGTTATTCTTCTACTGACACCACTATTGTTATCAACTGGAAAACCAATCATGATGCCGACAGTCATGTTCGCTGGGGAAGGGACAAAAATTTTAAGAAAGAAAAAAATGATAATAAGAATGAGAAGAAGCATAGGGTAGTGCTCAGAAACCTTGATCCTGACACCCAATATTATTTCCGAGTTAAATCTACGGATAAGAATGATAATTCCGATTCTTCTCGCATATATTCCATTTCTACAAAACCCACTTCAACTTTTTTTGTCAAGCGACACTGGGGAAAAATGCCTAATGGTTCTGAGAGCGAAGAGAATTATGAAAAAATAGATGTAGATGTGACGGACAAGAGCGAAACGGAAATAGAAAATGGAGAGAATTTGAAAAAGTCTGCAGAGATGGGGACACCGAATGATGGGATACAACAGCTTGGCATTATTTCTAGACTTTTTTCCGGGGTGAAAAATACAGTAGCCGGTTTTTTCTCCAGTGTTTACGATCTAGCACTTGGTGGTCAAAGAAAAATTACGGAATTTTTTGACTGGACAGGAGACAAAATCGCTGGTGTTTGCAATTCTTTTGTTGCCAAATTCAATAAAGAAAAAGCCAATGAAATCGCAAGACTTCATAAGACCAAATATTTCACAACGGAAGTTTTCAACAGGAACGAAAGGAAATTGCTTGCCGAAGTGCGCTTCCAAATTTTGGATAAATCAGACAATCCCGTACCAAACCTAGAGACGATGCTATTCTCCGATCCGCAGACTTCCGTCACTGATGATAACGGAATAGCTTCCTTTAAGGATGTTCCGATCGGTTCGCATACTCTGGCTTTTGATTATGAAGGAGAGAATTTTCGCAAAAATGTGGCTATCTCGGATACTCTAACTGACGAGGGTAATGTTCGGGCAGAGATTGTGCAGGTTAAGGCGGAAAAAGAAAAAATTGCGATGTGGATGTGGATATTGATTGTCCTACTGATTATTGCCGTGTCAATTGCCATATATTTTGCAAAAAAATATTATCGCTTGAAAAAAAATACCAAGGAATGAGGACAATCTTGAAAAAATATTAAGTCCGCAGAATGTGAAAAATTTATCAGATGGTTCAATAGAGCTATTAAATTCTTTAACTGATCCCAAAATGAAGATGGATCGGTAACAGTGCCAGAGGTTTTGAGAAAATGGATGCCGGGAGGGATAGAAAAAATTCAAAAAAAGAAAATTGAAAATAGCGAGATAATTGATTTTAAAAAAATATAAAAAAATATGGGAAATAATGCGGAAAGTAGATTTTTGTCTACATTAAATGGATATAAGGAAACAGGTAAAGGAATAGTTAAAAAAATGATAATTGGAACTGTTGCTACTGGAATTGCTTTAGGAAATGGTGGAGAGGCGTTTGGCAAAAAAATGACTATTGATGCAGGCGCGAATGAAAGTGTAAAAACGACAAATTATTCTCAACAAAGAAAACAAGAAATTGAAAAAAGGTCGAGAATAAGAATTATTGGAGACGATACATATAGATCATCAGAAGGAGAGGGAAGACAGAAAGTTTTAAATGGAACGGCGGGAGAGATTGGTGAGGAAATTGAAGATATGACGACAGAAAAAAAATTTGAAATTTTTGAAAAAAAAGCTGAAAAATTGAGAGAAGAATTTGTAAAACACATACAAAGCAGAGAATATTTTGAAGCATTAACACGTGAATGCGGAGATGATAAAATAAAAGCTTTACGCGAACAACAATATAGGATGAAAAATATTAAAGAAGTGGATATTATATTTATGGAGCATAATGATCTTGAAAATGAATATTTATCTTTTATGAAAGAAGAAAACCCCATTGTGAATGCTTTAAAACAATATCTTGCGGATAATTCTTCTAATGCGATAAGAACTCTTAACAAAAATTTAGATATTTTTTTTAGAGGAAATCCTTTAGGAATGAGAGAAAAAGAAAGAAATTCATTTGTTTTAAGCTGTATGTCTCTAAAAGAACTTCCTGAAACTGAACAAAAAATAATTTTAAAAAAAATTCATGATGAATTTTATAAAAAAAATCTTCCAAACGCATCTGCTTTTTATAAGCCATTGAAACATAAGATTTATGTAGATATTGATACGGATAATATTGAAACAAAAATATGGCATGAACTTTCGCATGCTAGTAACAGATATGAATATGGATTTAAAATGTCTGATGATATAAAAAATACTTTTTTATCTTCATATATATATGATCCTCATAAAACTGATCAAGAAAACTTTTATCTTGGCACTCCTGAGGAAATGCTTGCCAGAAAAAAACAGTTCGATCGGGATTTGGAAATTCTTGGATTGAAAAAATACGGAGAGAGATTCACAGAGGACAATCTTGAAAAAATATTAAGTCCGCAGAATGTGAAAAATTTATCAGATGGTTCAATAGAGCTATTAAATTCTTTAACTGATCCCAAAATGAGTCAGAAGGATAATAGGAGAAGAATAGCAAATTTTTTAAATAGCATTGCCAAAAATGATAGGAAAGAAGAGGGTGCTAAAGCTGTGTGAAAGATATTTTATTTTGAAACAAAACTATTTTTATGAAAAAAGTCCAAAAAATGATATTTCCTAAAGATTTTTTGTGGGGAACGGCGACTTCTTCCTATCAAGTGGAAGGAAACAATTCTAATACGGATTGGTGGGAATGGGAAAAGGCGGGAAAAACGAAAGAAAAATCCGGAGTGGCTTGCGATTATTATAAACGTTTTAAAACGGATCATAATTTTTTGACGGAACTGAACTGTAACGTTTATCGCTTGTCTTTTGAATGGGCGCGGATTGAACCAAAAGAAGGAGAATTTTCTTTTAAATCTATCCAGAATTATCGTGAAATCTTGCAAGATTTAAAAGACAGAAACATAAAAACGGTTGTAACTTTTTGGCATTGGACCAGTCCGATTTGGTTTCAAAAGAATTATGGATTTCATAAAAAACTTTCCGTTGAAATTTTTTCCAGATATGTGAAAAAAATAACTGAAGAGATGGGTGATCTGATTGATATTTTTGTGATTTTCAACGAACCGATGGTTCCACTGGGGCAAGGTTTTCTCTCAGGAGATTTTCCGCCGGGTTTTAAGAATCCTTTTAAATTTATAAAAGCGCTCAATCATATCGTAGCATCTTACAAAGAAACGTATAAAATTATTCATAAAATTAAACCTGACGCTCAAGTGGGAATAACTTATTTGTATAATTGGTATGAAGCCCAGGGGCTTGGATTTTTGTTAAAAGCGATAAATAGAATGGCGAAATGGTATAGAATAGATTTGCTTGGAAATAAGATAAAAGGTTATCAAGATTATATCGGGATTGACTATTATCGTTTAGGGAAAATAAAATTCAATTGGAGAAACATTAAAATCGATTCAAAAAATCAAATATATTTTGGTTTTACTATTGAAGAAGATAAAAATAATTTGATGAAATGGATAGCTTATCCAAAAGGAATTTATAAGGTTCTCAAAGAAGCGAAAAAAAAGCATAACTTGCCAATTTATATTACTGAAAATGGCGTGCCGACTGACACCGGTTTGGACGATGAAGCGCGAATTATTTTTATTCAAGAACATTTGAAATTTGTGCATCAAGCCATTGCGGAAGGAGTGGATGTGCACGGATATTTTCATTGGTCGTTGTTGGATAATTTTGAATGGTTATATGGATATCAACCGCGTTTTGGTTTGATTGAAATTGATTATAAAACACTGGTGCGAAAACCTCGCAAAAGTTTTTATCAATACGCAAAAATTTGCCAAGAAAATGCGGTGGAAATAGAATTGTAAACATAATTTTGGATGAAAAAGATATTTTTCCTTATTTGACAGAAAGACAATTTTTTTGTAGATTTATTATAGAGAAAATATAAAAGAAATTTTTTGGGGATTGGCTCCCAAATTGGGAAAATTTTAAAGAGTTTTTCGTTTTATGCGAAAAAAAGTCAGGTGGAACCACGGGTATGGCAAATTCTTTATGCAATTTGTCAAAATAAGCTCGTCCTGAACATACGATTTATTTTTAGTGTGTTTGGGACGAGTTTTTTTATATTTTTATAAATACAGTAGAATTTTTTAATTAATTAAATTATTGTTAGAATTTGATCTTTTCTTATTCTAATAAAGAAAAATTATGAGTGAAAAAAAAGAAAATAAACAAGAAAAAATAATTTCTTTAGCAAAAAGAAGAGGATTTGTTTTTCCCAGTTCGGAGATCTATGGAGGATTGTCAGCAATTTATGATTATGGACATTACGGAGTATTGCTTAAAAACAATATTCGCGACGCTTGGTGGAAAGCGATGGTGCAAGAGCGTTTGGATATAGTGGGGTTGGATAGCGCTATTTTTATGCACCCTACCACTTGGGTGGCGTCGGGTCATGTGGGCGGTTTTAACGATCCGCAAGTGGATTGCAAAAAATGCAAATCGCGTTTTCGCGCCGATCATATTTTGGAAGATTTTGGCATCAGCGCTGATAAAGCGCCTTTGGAAGAGATAAACGATCATTTGGAAAAATTGAAAAAAGAAGGAAAGTTGAAATGTTCTGTTTGTGGTTCAGACGATCTTACAAAGGCCAAGGTTTTTTCCTTAATGGTGAAATCAAATATAGGTTCTCCCACCGATGAGCTAAAAGAAGAAAATGTGGTTTATCTTCGTCCGGAAACTTGTGGAGGAATTTATTTGGAATATAAAAATACGGTTGATTCTTTGCGAATAAAATTGCCTTTCGGAATCGCTCAGATAGGAAAAGCTTTTCGCAACGAAATTGTGGCGCGTCAATTTATTTTTCGCACTCGAGAATTTGAACAAATGGAAATGCAATATTTTTTGCATCCGAGTATGATGAAAGAAAAATATGAAATGTGGAAAGATATTCGTTGGAGATGGTATTTGGAATATGGAATCAAACAAAATGAAATTCGTTGGTATAAACACGAAAAATTGGCGCATTATGCCAGTGAAGCTTATGATATTGAGTTTAATTTCAAATCATTGGGAGGATTCAAAGAAGTGGAGGGAATTCACGCGAGAGGAAATTGGGATTTGTCGCAACATTCCAAATTTTCCGGAGTGGATCTTTCTTATTTTGACGAAAAATCAGGAGAACGTTTTATCCCTCATATTATGGAAACTTCTGTTGGTTTGAATCGTTTGGTTTTGATGTTTTTAGATCAAGCTTATACCGAAGAAAAAGCGCCAACAGCGAATGGAAAAGAAGAGATCCGAACAGTTTTGAAATTGGACAAACGGTTATCTCCTGTTAAAGTGGCAATTCTTCCTCTTTCAAAAAAAGAAGAGTTGACGCGTCCAGCCAAAAAAATTTATCAAGATCTAAGAGAATTTTTTATGGCGGAATATGACGAAACTCAATCTATTGGAAAAAGATACCGTCGTCAGGATGAAATCGGAACTCCTTATTGCGTAACGGTGGATTTTGAAACCTTGAATGATGAAGCGGTCACGATTCGCGATCGCGATACAATGGAGCAAGAACGAATAAAAATTCAAGAATTGAAAAAATATTTGGAAGAAAAACTGAAATAATTTTTTCCAGTATCATTTTTTTGGCTAAAAATGAAAAAGGTGATATAATATAAAAAGATAATTTTAGCCTCTGGACGATTGATGTTTTAGTTTGGGGAAAAGGCGATAAGAGGATTATTGTTCATTTTTTTATTTTTTTGAATTTTAATAACGAAAAAAAACTGTAACAGATCTGTTACACAATAAATTGAGTAACAAAATTTATTATGCGATATGTCTATTGATTTATTTTGATTTGTTTGAATTTTTTGATAAAAAAAATAATATAAAAAAATGGGAAAATTTAGCGATTTTGCCAAAAAAATAAAGCAACATATAGTGCAACATTATTTTTTTGTCGGTAGCGGGAAATTAGTTGAACCAACTTCAAAAAACAAAAAAAATAAATTGAAAGAAAAATTCAAATTGGTAGCAGTATTTTCCGATGGAAAGAAAAGATATTTACTAAGAACGAATAATTTTTTTCGGCAAGCCAAGCTAATTGATATTGACAATAAAAGAAGCGTCAAGAAATTACTTTGGGGAAAAAGCAAAAAAGAATTTCCCTCAATGAAATATTGGAAGAATGTTCGTTTTTTCAAAATTAATTCCAAAGAATATTATCTTTCATATCAAACTGTTTCTCAAAAAAAGAAAACATTCAATCTTTTGTTTTCAACTGACCTAAGAGTTTGGCGAAAAAACAAAGTTGATCAAAAAAATAAGGAAGTTTTTATCGTGTATGGCGGGTTAAAGAAAAGCAAGTATCTTATTTTTAAAGGAGAAAAATTTATTAAAGCGATCATCTCTGAAAGCTTAACAGAAATCAAGCAAAATTTTTCAGTTATTTTGAAATCGCGGGAAGGTCATTTTGATGAAAAATCAATTGTTCCGGCTGTAGCGATGAAACATAATGAAGGAATTTTGCTTTTTTATTATGGGAAAGACAAAAAAAATAAGCTGTCAATAGGAGCGGTTTTGCTGGACAAAAAAAATCCTCAAAATATCTTATGGCGAACAGATTTGTCATTATGGAGAGAACCGGAGGATAAAATATTTTTTCCGTTGGGAATAACAAAACAAAAAGGAGTTTATACTTTTTATGGCAAAGATAAAGAGAATGTTTTCTTTGCCACTATTTTGCCACCGATATTTTTTGCCAAAGAAGAGACAAGGAAAATTTTCAAGACGCACCCATCTTTGGAAAGAATCAACACAAATCCGATTTTATTTCCCAACAAAAAAAATAAATGGGAATCTTCGGCGGTTTTTAATCCGGCGGCGGCTTACATTGATGGAAGAGTGCATTTAATTTATCGAGCGATTGGAGAAACGGGAATATCGGTTTTGGGCTACACTTCCAGTGATGATGGAATAAATTTTTTCAGAAAGTCAAAAAATCCAGTTTATATTCCTTCTGAAAAATTTGAATTTAGAATTGATGATAAAAAAAATAAATCTTTTTCTTTCCCTTATATGTCCGGAGGCGGTTGGGGCGGTTGTGAAGATCCGCGTATTTCAATTATTGAGGATAAAGCGTATTTGACTTATGTGGCTTTTAATGGCGTTTGTCCGCCCGGCGTAGCAATTACTTCAATTAAAGTGAAAGATTTCCTTACTAAACATTGGGATTGGAAAACTCCTCGTCTTATTTCTCCTCATGGAGAAATACACAAAAACTGGGTGGTTTTCCCGGAAAAAATTAATGGGAAATATGCTATTCTTCATAGTATTTCGCCTTTTATAATGATTGAATATCTAGATTCTTTGGATGAAGAAGGAATAGTAATAAAAAGTTATCACAATAGTCATTCGGACGATAGACGTTGGGATAACATTATGCGAGGAGTGGGTGCTCCGCCAATAAGAACCGAATATGGTTGGTTAATTTTTTATCATGCGATGGACAGAAGAGATCCCAATCGTTATAAAGTTGGAGCGATGATTTTAGATTATAAAAATCCAAAAAAAATTCTTTATAGAAGTCTTCAGCCAGTGCTTGAACCAGATGCTGATTATGAAAATAATGGTTTTAAATCCGGGGTGGTGTATGTTTGCGGAGCCATAGTCAAAGAGGAAAAGATTTTTGTTTATTATGGCGGAGCGGATAAGGTTGTTTGTGTCGCGTGTGCTTCTTTGAAAGATTTTCTTCAATCTTTGGTTAAAAGTCCGGAGCTGGTTTTTTTGAAAAAAGTAATTATGATCTAAAATTTTTTAGTAAAAAAATAATTAAAATAAAAAAATGATTGCTAAACATTATCGCAAAAATCCTGTTTTGATTCCGTCTGAAAATAATAGTTGGGAGAAGGAAGGAACTTTTAATGGATGTCCGTTAAAAGAGAATAATAAAATCAAACTTTTTTATCGGGCGATTTCCAGTTCTCAAGATATTGGTAATGTTAAAATTAATCTTTCTACTATTGGTTACGCGGAAAGTTCTTTTAGCGGTTTTTTTAAAAATAGAAAATTGCTAATTCAGCCGGAGAATGATTGGGAAAAATATGGTTGTGAAGATCCTCGAGTAGTCAAAATTGGGAAAAATTATTATATTTTTTACACGGCGTTGTCTCAATATCCTTTTGTCCCGGAAGGAATAAAAGTGGCTTTGGCAAAAACAAAAGATTTTAAAAATTTTGAAAAGCATTTAGTTACTCCTTTTAATGCTAAAGCAATGACCTTATTTCCTCAAAAAATAAAAGGAAAATGGGTGGCAGTTTTATCTGTGGACACTGATCGTGCCAATTCTTCTAAAATAGGAGTTGCTTTTTTTTCTAAAGAAACGGATATATGGTCAAATGATTTTTGGAATAATTGGTATCAGAATTTAGAAAAAAATTTATTGCCTATTCCTAGAAATCAAGCGGATCATTTTGAAGTGGGTGCTCCGCCAATTAAAATAAAAGAGGGATGGCTTTTTATTTATTCTTATATTAGAAATTATTTTGATTCAAAAAAGGAAAATTTGTTTGAAATTCAAGCAGTTATTTTGAGTGCGAAAGATCCTTTCAAAATGATTGGTCAAAGTAAAACTCCTCTTTTAGTTCCAGAAAAGGAGTATGAACTTTATGGAAAAATATCCGGAGTTATTTTTCCTTCGGGGGCTTTTTTGAAAAAAAATGAATTACATCTTTTTTACGGAGGAGCGGATAGCGTTTGTTGCGCGGTCAAATACAATTTAAAAGATTTAACAGATGATTTAATAGCCGAAAATTCTAACAATTATTCCTTAAAAAGATATAAGAAAAATCCAATTTTAAAACCAAAACCGGAAAATGGATGGGAAGCAAGATCAACTATAAATGCTGGGGCGATTTATGAAGGCGGAAAAACTCATTTGCTTTATCGCGCTGAGGCGAATAATTTTGTTTCTGTCATTGGCTACGCTTGCTCAAAAAACGGTTATTCTATTGATGAGAGATTTGAAGAGCCGATCTATGTTCCTAGATATGATTTTGAAAAAAATGATAAAGGACAGTTTTATGGTTGTGAAGATCCTCGTTTGGTAAGAATAGGATCAATGATATATATGTTTTATACCGCTTTTAACGGAATTCAAAATCCTAGAGTGGCGTTGACAAGTATTAAAAAATCTGATTTTTTAAAAAGAAGATGGAATTGGTCACCAGCATATTTAATCAGCGATTCTCCTCATTCCAATAAAGATACTTGTATTTTCCCAGAAAAATTTAAAGGCAAATATTTGGCAATTCACAGAGTAGATGATTATGGAATGAGTTTGCAATATTTTGATAGTTTGGATTTTTCGAAAACCAGACTTAATTCGGAAAATAATTGGATAAGTCCTCGCAAAGGCAAGTGGGACAGTCGGAAGGTGGGATTGAATGGTCCTCCAATTAAAACCAAATGGGGCTGGTTGATTTTGTATCATGGAATTTCCGAATTTGATTCTAAATATCGTTTTGGAGCTATTTTAACAGAGTTAAAGAAACCGGAAAACATTATTGCCAGAACGGAAGATCCTATATTTGAACCGATTATGGATTATGAAAAAGAAGGAAATGTTTCCAATGTGGTTTTTTCTTGCGGGAACGTACTTATTGGAAAAACCATATTTGTTTATTATGGTGGAGCGGATAAGATTTTGGGGGTGGCGACAACTTCGCTAAGCAAACTGATAAAAGAAATCAAAAAATCCGTTGAGTATTGATTTTTTGAGGATGAAAATGCAAGACGGATTGTATTTTTTGCGTTAAAATAAAGCGTAAGGTGTGAAATTAAGTTACTACCGGTTTAGTTAAAAGATTGAAGTGCTTAGAGATTACTATTATTAACTTCTCGTCAAGCGCGTAAGTTATAAAATAAACTACAATTAATAAGAGTTAAAAAAATTTTATGAAAAAAATCGCAATTCTTGGGAGCACGGGAAATGTAGGAACGCAAACTTTGGATGTGGTGGATCAATATCCGGATAAGTTTGAAATTATTGCACTTAGTGCTAATGGAAATATTGAGCTATTGAAGCAACAAATTGAAAAATATAAACCTAAATTTGTTGGAGTGGCTGACAAGGAAAAAGCCAAAGAATTGGAGAAGAAAATTGATATACCGGTTTTTTCTGGCGAGGAGGCTAATCTTCAAGTAGCTAATTTGGAAGAATATGACACACTGATAAATGCAGTGGTGAGTTTGGCGGGAATTGAAGCGACCTTGGTGGCGATAGAAAAAAAGAAAAATGTGGCTTTGGCAAACAAAGAAACGCTTGTTTCTGCCGGTGAAATTGTAATGAAAAAAGCCCGAGAAAACAATGTTAAAATTATGCCGATTGATTCGGAACACAGCGCGCTTTTTCAATGCTTAAACGGTGAGGATATCAAAAATGTTTATCAACTGATAATTACTTGTTCCGGTGGAGCGCTTCGCGATGAAACCAAAGATGAAATTGAAAATGCCAGTGTGAAAGAGGCGTTAGGACACAAAACTTGGAGTATGGGGGAAAAAATCACCATTGATTCGGCGACATTAATTAATAAAGGTTTTGAAGTGATTGAAGCGATGTGGCTTTATAATATGCCGATTGAGAAAATTAAAGTCGTGGTTCATCCGGAAAGTATTATTCATTCAATGGTGGAATATTCCGATGCCAGCATTATCGCGCAAATTTCCGAGCCAGATATGAGACTTCCAATTCAATATGCGCTTTCTTATCCAGAACGTTGGGACGCGCCGATCAAACGTTTTGATTTTTCCAAAAATTTAACCTTCAAAGAACCGGATTTGGAAAGATTTCCTTGTTTAGGGTTGGCTTTTCGCGCTGCCAAAGAATTAGGAACGTTTCCGGCAGTGATGAATGCGACCAATGATTTTATGGTGGAAAAATTTTTGAAGGGTGAATGCAAGATTTTGGACATCTATGAAACAATCAAAAAAGTGATGGAAAATCATAAAAACAAAAAAAATCCAAATCTGGAAGATATTAAAAATGCGATTGAATGGGCGAGAAAAGAAGCAAGCGCTATTTTTGACACTGAATAAATACAAGTTCTAATTTTTTTTTGGAATATTTTTTATGAATATTGCCATTATTCTGGCTTCCGGAATGGGGAAAAGAATGGGAGCGGGAAAAAACAAAACTTTGCTTAATTTGGGGAATAAACCGCTTATTTTTTATGCACTGGAAAATTTCGAAAAATCCAAAGTTATAGACAAAATTATTCTAGTGGTAAAAGAAGAAGAAAAAAAAGTTTTCCAGCTTATTGTGGAAAAATACAAATTAAAAAAAATTGAAGCGATTATTTCCGGCGGAAAAGAAAGACAAGACAGCGGATATAATGGAGTGATTTTTGTGAAAGAAAATTTCAAAAAATTGGAAAAAGATTCAATCTTGATTTTCCACAATGGCGCCAATCCGTTTGTGGCGCAAAATGAAATTGAAGAAGTTATCTTGAACACGAAAAAATTCGGCGCTTCTGTTGTGGCACACAAAACCAAGGACACTATTCGCCAAATGGATAAAAAGGGCAACTCAGTGGGCGTGATTGATCGAAGCAATTTATGGAATATGCAAACTCCGCAGGCGATAAAATTTCCATTGGCAGTTAAAGCCTTTCTAAAAGCCAAAATGGATAATTTTTTGGGGACAGATGATGTGTCGCTCGTGGAAAGATTAGGAAAAAAAGTAAAAGTGATTGAAGCTTCGCAAAATAATTTCAAAATAACTACGCCACTTGATTTGGAGTTGGCGAGAATAATTTTGAGGAATAAAAAATAATTTTAAAATTTATGTTTAGAGTGGGCTTTGGACAAGACTCGCATCGGTTTTCGCATGATCCAAATAAAAAATTGATTTTAGGCGGGATTGAAATAATGGAAGAAAAAGGTTTGAAAGGTAATTCCGATGCGGATGTGGTTATCCATGCTATTTGCGCGGCGATTGAACAAGCGCTGGGGAGAGTCAATTTTTCAGTTTATGCGGATGAAATGTGCAAGGATGGAATAACGGATAGTGTTGAGTATTTGAAAATAGCAATAGTGCATATGAAAGAAGATGGTTATAAAATTAATAATTTGGGAATTTCCATTGAAGCTAAGACGCCAAAAATTTTGCCGATTGAAGATAAAATAAAAAATAGATTAGTGGAAATTTTGGACATAGGGAAAAACAGAATCGGAATCAATGCCACTTCCGGAAAAGGATTAACAGCCTTTGGCCAAAGCGAGGGAATTCAGGTTTTTGCAATTGTTAGTCTAATCAAAAATGAAAAAAATTAAAACAATTTCACCAGCGAAAATAAATTTAACTTTGGAGATCATTGAAAAAATGTCCAGTGGTTTTCATGGTTTGCGTTCAGTGATGGTGAAGACGGAAAATTTGTTTGATGAAATGGAAATTATTTTTGATGAAAAAAAAGATAGCATCAAAATATCTTGTGATGATAAAAGTATTCCGACGGATGAAAAAAATATTTGTTGGAAAATAGCCCAAAAGTTTTTTGAAGTATCAGGAAAAAAGGTTGGACTTGAAATTAAAATTAAAAAAAGAATTCCGGCTTTGGCGGGGCTTGGCGGAGGGAGCTCTAATGGCGCGAGCGTTCTTTTAGCGTTGAATGAATATTTTGACAATATTCTAAGTTTTAAAAAAATGATTGAGGTGGCGACGGAAGTCGGTAAGGATATTCCTTTTTTCTTGCTTAAAGAAAATTGTGTTTATGTTAGCGAAGCAGGAGAAAAATTGAAACCGATTGCAAACTTTCCTAATCTGAATTTTCTCTTGATTAAACCCAAAGGGGAAATTGGGACCGGGTGGGCATATAGCGAGTTGGATAAGCGGATGTGGTTTATGGATAATGACAAAAGAAAAAATATTTCTCAGAAAATGATAGTTGATTTTTCCAGCTTGAGAAGAATGTCTAATTGGCTGTATAATGATTTTGAGATTGTGGCGGAGGAAAAATTTTCAATTATCAAGGAACTCAAAAATTGCCTGATTTCTTTCGGCGCGTTGAGTGCTTCAATCACTGGCAAAGGCCCGACGGTTTTTGGAATTTTTAAAACTAAAAAAGAAGCTTTGAGAGTGAAAGAAATTTTAAAGAAAAAATATCCAAAAT